>PPYE01107400.1_pt1 | contig 15738 bp, 13 predicted proteins | sample 1559881 | NCBI WGS metagenome assembly PPYE01 (sample SAMN08240022, study PRJNA423297) | Human gut metagenome, whole genome shotgun sequencing project. | reverse complement strand
GACATGCTTGAGCTTTTAAATCTACCTAAGCCTCCCATGACATTTAAGTCAATATAGAACTATGTCACGGGAGTTACGGTTAGAAAAAGAAAAACCTCGTAAATCTACGAGGTCTTAAGAATTAGGTCTGGTGCCCGGGACTGGACTCGAACCAGCACGCCCGTGAAGGCGCTAGCACCTGAAGCTAGTGCGTCTACCAATTTCGCCACCCGGGCAACAGAGAAGTGAGAGTTTACCTATAAGATCCGGTTTTTGCAAATGCCAATATCTAATCTATTTGTAACTAATTATTTCTCGTTTATCTGAAAACTAATCGCCTCTGCAATAACCATGTGTATAGGTAAAGAAAAACCTCGTAGGTCTACGAGGTCTAAAAAATTAAGTTTGGTGCCGGGACTGGACTCGAACCAGCACGCCCGCGAAGGCGCTAGCACCTGAAGCTAGTGCGTCTACCAATTTCGCCACCCGGGCTACAGGGAACCGCAAAACTATTCGTCTTTAGGGCAAACAGTCTTCACGGTCCTGTCATACCTTCATTATTCGGGTTTTCTTTTCCCCTCAACCTTGGCAACCAGCTGTCCGAGGCGCATTGTGTCGTACTCTTCGAACGGCTGATGAATCCAGGGATTGTCTCCAAGGTACTCGACATAGTAGTCGGGCTCTACCTGAGAGCAGCCTTTCCACCACAGAACAGCAGTACGAACTTCGGTCACACCCGGATAGTTGTTCTGAAGGTGTTCGACAACCTTCTTCAAAGTCAGTCCGGAATCGACCAAGTCGTCGACCAAGAGCACTCTTCCTTTGAGAGAGTCAGGACGGCTGGAAGCGATGTACTTACCAATGTCCAAACTTCCCTGAATCGTGCCGGCAGCTTCTCTATAAGAGCTGGTCGACAGAATGTTCAGCGGCATATCGAAAATTCTTGAGAGGATGTCTCCGGGGCGAAGGCCGCCTCGAGCCAAGCAAAGCAGAGAATCGAACTTCCAGCCGCTGTCATAGACATTAAAAGCCAGAGTCTCAATAAGGCGGCGATACTCTTCCCAAGAAACGTGAAGATCTTTCATTCCTAGTCCTAATTATTCAAACGGGTTATGAAGCAAAATTGTCTGCGAACGATCCGGGCCGGTGGAAACAACTGCGATCGGGCAGCCGGCAACTTCGGACAGACGAGTTAAATATTTCTGTGCGTTAACGGGCAGATCTTCCCACTTTGTAATACCAAATGTCGGTTCTTTCCAGCCGGGGAAATCCTCATAAATGACTTTGCATTGAGCAACTTCCTCAGCGCCGACAGGCATGACGTCAATTCTTTGACCTTTGTATTCATAGCCGACGCCCAAACGAACGGTTTCGAAGCCGTCCAAAACGTCAAGCTTCATCACAGCCAAACCGCTTAAACCGTTCCATTCAACCGCGCGGCGAAGAGCAGCACCGTCAAACCAGCCGCAGCGGCGGGGACGTCCGGTCACTGCACCGAATTCATTGCCTTTCTTAGCAATGGTCTTGCCGACCTCGTCAAAGAGTTCAGTCGGGAAAGGACCGGAACCGACGCGTGTGCAGTAAGCCTTAGTGATACCAAGGATGTAGTTGAGTTTCTGGGGGCCGACACCGGATCCGGGGCTGGCAAAGCCGGCAACGGTGTTGCTGGAAGTGACGAACGGATAAGTTCCGTGGTCGATGTCGAGCATGGTTCCCTGAGCACCTTCGTACAGGAACTGTTCGCCTTCCTTCATCTTAGTGTTGAGGATGTGGGAAATGTCGCGAATCTTCGGAACGATTCTCGGGGCCATTGCCAGCGTGTCTTCGATCATCTTTTCGACGTCGACAGGTTCGCTGTTGTAGTAGTTGACCAACAAGAAGTTAATGAGCTTGCAGTTTTCACGAACTTTTTCTGCGAAGACTTTCGGTTCAGCCAAGTCTCTGACGTGGAGAGCACGGCGAGCGATCTTGTCTTCGTAGGCGGGTCCGATACCGCGGCCGGTCGTACCGATCTTCTTATCGCCCAAAGCGTTTTCACGAGCATGGTCGAGCGCGATGTGATACGGAAGAACCAGGGGGCACTGACCGGAAACAAAAATACGGTCTTCGGCGTCCATACCGTGAGCCTTCAGGTCGTCAATTTCCTTCAGCATTGCCTCGGGGCTGACAACAGCACCGTTGCCGATGTAGCACTTGACGTGAGGATGCATGACACCGGAGGGAATCAAACGGAGAACCGTTTTCTGGCCGTTGATCACGAGTGTGTGGCCTGCATTGTGGCCGCCGTTGAAACGGACAACGCCTTGTACACTTTCGGTGAGCCAGTCAACGATCTTGCCTTTGCCTTCGTCGCCCCACTGAGCGCCGACAACGACTACATTTTTACTCATTTCATCCTCTTAAAAAATTAACGGTTCGACGTACGAGCCGCTACCGTCCAAACACCATTGATACAAATTAATTCTTCATCCAAGCGGAAGGATTCTTCCAGCGAAGCAACATTGTCTTCGGGAAGTTTTTCAATCACGATGTCGCCGTTTTCGCGAAGTTCGCGAATGCGGGACTGCAGTGCGGCATCATCCAGCTTGTTGGGCGCCAAAATCGCATAAGGACGCTTTGTGTCCATCACGGCGATAATCTCGCGAAGGTATAACGTAAAACCGACGGCGGGACGCTTACGTCCGAAACGCTCGCCGATATCATCGTAACGGCCGCCGCGCAGAATCGGCTGATAACGGCCGGGAATATTGACACTGAAAGTTACGCCGGTGTGGTAGTTGTAGCCGGCAACATCCGCAAAGTCATAGCTGACAATATCTGCGCCGGATTCACGGCCGAGTCTGCGGACTCTTTCTAAGATTTCCGGGATTTCCGGATAATCGGAAAACTCTTCAATGACTTGATTCAGGACGTCTTCCGACCCAAAGAGCATGGTCAGTCGGACTAAATCGTTAACGGTTTTTTCTTTGAGAACGCCTCTGAGTTCTTCCAGTGCGGAGCGGTCTTTGTGACTCAGCGCAAAGAGAATTTGTTCCTGAACTTCTGCACTGGCAGGATCGCTGTCCAAAATGGCTTTTACGACCCCGGTGTGACCCAAGTCTAAGAAAATATTTTCCAGGCCGAATTGGCGAAGAGATTCAATTCCCAGACAAATCACTTCCCGTTCGCTCTCCACGCTGGAAGAGCCGAACATTTCTACGCCGGCCAAGTACGGCTGGCGTGACGCAAGAGGATGCAGAGGACGAGCGTGGAGAACGCTTCCGACATAACAGAGTCTGGAAACACCCGAACGATTGAGAATGTGAGCATCGATTCGAGCAACCTGCGGCGTCATATCGGCGCGGATGCCCATCGTCTTTCCCGTAACCTGGTCGACGATTTTGAAAGTTCTGAGGTCCAGATCTCCGCCCGTTCCCGTCAGGAGGGAGTCAACGTACTCCACCAGAGGAGGACGGACTACCTCAAAACCGTGGCTTGTCACCAGTTTTAGGAAAGAACTTCTAAGATGCTCTATGGCCCTCGCCTCTCGTGGAAGCATATCCGCGATATTTTCAGGTAACAGCCATACTAACATAAAGATCCTTTCTAAAAAAGCAATGAACCGGCCCAAACGAGCACCAGCCCTAAGACTACACTTTCTAACCCGATATAACGGATTTTCTCGCTAGGAAATCGTGAGATAAATCTCACGGCGCGTTTCCATAAATCGGGGGCCAACATAGGTAAAAGGCCTTCAAGTACGAAGCAGAAACCCAGTACGTACAAGAAGGCCTTCATGATTTAGATTACAAAAAATTTAAGGTTGTTTATTAGCTTGAACTTCACCGCGGGAATTCTTGAGATAGTCGAAGAATTCGCTGCTCGGATCCACCACCATCATGTCCTGCGGCTTATTGAAGGACTGGCGATAAGCATCCAGTGAACGATAGAACTTCGCAAACTCCGGATCTTTGCTAAATGCTTTGGCGTACAGTTCGTTAGCCTGAGCGTCGCCGGAACCTTTAATGTTCTGAGCGTCACGATAGGCTTCTGCCAAAACAACGGTTCTTTGACGATCGGCATCTGCCTTGATCTTTTCGGCTTCAGCAGCACCCTTGGAACGTTCTTCGCTGGCAACGCGCTTACGTTCGGCTTCCATACGGCGATAGACAGACTCAGAAATTTCCGGTGTGAAATCGACTCGTTTGAGACGTACATCCACAACTTCAATGCCTAAATCAGAAACACGCTTCTGCAGAGCTTCAGAGATTTCTGCCATTGCGCGAGCTCTGTCGCTGGAAGTGATGTCGTTTACCGTGCGGCGGTTCACAACCTGGTTGAGCACGTCACGAAGAAGCGCAGACATACGGTCGTCAGCGGCACGTTCGCTGCCCTGGAAAGAAACCCAGTATCGGCGCGGATCATTGATACGCCACTTCACGTAGGAATCAATCATCAGATTCTTCTTCTCACTGGTTTGAACCAAGTCCGCAGCGGGCGTATCGATTGTGAGAATGCGTTTGTCCAAATAGACAACGTTCTGAAGCGGTGACGGCAGTTTGACATGCAGACCCGGTGTAGAAACCACGCTCTTTAATTCACCGAGCATGAAGACCAGAGCGTATTCACGCTCATTTACCGTATAAAGGCAGGTTCTCGCGAGCAAGGCGCCGAAGAGAACAACAATAACTAAGGAAAGTAATTTTTTCATCTTTCTGTCCTTATCTCAAAGTGCGGGATAAAAGACGGGAAGTGGGCTGACTCGCGTCCGGTGTTAAAGGCGGCTGATCTCCTCCGGGCAGATTATGCGTCTGCTGAGCAGAAGAAGCCGGGGCAGTCGGCTGCGCAGGTGCGGCCGCAGCTGCAGGCGCCGGTGTCGGAGCGGCTCGTTTTGCCAGCTGATCCAACGGCAGGTACAAGAGGTTATTGGAAGACTTATTGTCAACCATTACCTTAGTCGTGTTGTTGAAGATCTGCTGCATGGTATCCACATACATACGATCACGGGTCACCTTCGGGGCTTTCTCGTACTGTGCATAGACTTGGTTGAAGCGGTTTGCATCACCTTCTGCCTGGGAGACAACACGAGACTTGTAAGCTTCAGCTTCCTGGCGAAGGCGTTCAGCCAAACCGCGTGCCTTAGGCACAACGTCGTTGGCGTAAGCCTCACCTTCATTAATCTGACGTTCGCGGTCCTGACCGGCCTTAACGGCATCGTTGAAGGCAGCTTGAACTTGTTCAGGCGGCTGAGCGTTCTGAATTGCAACGGACAGAACTTGAATACCGGAGTGGTAGCGATCAAGCATTTCCTGCATCAGCTTTTTAACTTCTTCTGCAATTTCCTGCTTGGACTCGAACAAAACACTGTCCATCTTCTTACGGCCGACTACCTCGCGCATGGCGGATTCGGCGGTCTGAACGACCGCACCCATCGGATCGCGGGTACGGAACAGGAATTCCTCAGCGCCATTGCCCTGTTTGATTCGGTACTGAACATTGAACATCACGTCAACAATGTTCTCATCGTCCGTCAGCATAAGCGCTTCTTTAAGACGCTGCGTACCGCCTCTCAAACCGATCTCAGCCTTACGAACGGAAGAAACATCCACTAAAGCGACGTCCTGGATCGGATAAGGCAGATGCCAGCGGAAGCCCGCATTCGTGCTTTCGGTGTAACGTCCGAAAGTAGTCACGACGCCGTTCTGACCTTCCGGAACGATATAGAAACCGGAAGCCAGCCATGCGGCCAAAGCGATAACAATGGCTGAAACCGCCATTCCGCCGGAGAATGAAGACGGGACCTTAAACTGCGGGAAAGGATTTCCACCGCCGTTTCCATTGCTGCCGCCGTTGCCGAACGAATTCTGCTGATTTTTGAATTCGTGGTCTTTGCGCAGGGGAGGTTCGTCGAAGTCGTAGTCTTCGTTTTTCTGATTTTGTGTCTGAGAAGACGCTGACGGCTCTTCTTTCTGAGCATTGCGATTTTGATTGCCTTTGGTACCGCCCAACATCGAGTTCAGACGATCATTGAACTGTTTCCAAAGTTCTTCTAAATCTCCGTCATTGTTGTTCTGAGAGAAGCGGCCCGGCATCTCGTTTCTGCTCGGTTCGGCTTTTCTCGGTTCTTCATCAGTCTCTTTGGGAGGCTCTTTGATTTCATTTTCTTTCTGGGAGGAATCGTCCTCCGAGCCTTTTCGGCCCCAACGGGGGTCATTAAGCGACATTGTCGAATATTTCCTTAAAAATCACGGGACAAGGGAAATTTGTCCGAGTGAGTTAGACAAGAGAGCAGAGAATTTTAGCACTTGAAAAATAATAATTTTTTTAAGATTAAAGAGTTATTACATTTAACAAAATGCTAAACGGGGCCGCTCTTTTGTAAGAAGGCCCCGTAAGAAATCACCGTTCAAATTCCGCGAGCCAATCTTCGTTATCGGGTGCCTCTTCGGGCCCTTCCGGCTCTTTTTCAGCGATCTGACGGATGGCATCTTTAAGAAGATCGATACCTTCACCATTGGCAGCACTGATGCCGACCGCTTTCGGCGTGCCGTCCTCACCGCAGGTGATAAACGGACTCTTCCCTTCTAAGTCAATCTTATTGAAAACCAGCAGCTGCGGAATGTCTTTAGCTCCGATTTCTTCTAAGACTTTATTGACTTCAGCCATCTGCTCTTCTCTGGCCGGCGTTGAAGAGTCGACAACGTGGAGCAGAAGATCGGCCTGAGCCGCCTCATCCAAGGTGGATTTAAAAGCCTCGATCAGCTGATGCGGCAGTCCGCGAATAAATCCGACCGTGTCACTTAACACGACTTCAACATCGCCACCGACGAAACATCTGCGGGCGGTCGTATCCAAAGTCGCAAACAGCTGATCGGCCGCGTATACACCGCCCCGGGTCAGACGATTAAAGAGCGTTGACTTCCCGGCATTGGTATAGCCGACCAGTGCAACAGTAAGAACCTCGCCTCTCTGGCGCGATTTACGCTGAGTATTGCGCTGACGCTCGAGTTTTTTAAGCTGTTCTCTCAGGGCTTTGACGCGTGTCGCAATCATTCGTCGGTCAAGCTCAATCTGCTTTTCGCCCGGACCGCCGGTTTTAGACAAGCCGCCTCTCTGACGTTCCAAGTGCGTCCAGCCTCTGACCAATCGTGTTGACAGGTGAGTCAGTCGTGCAAGTTCAACTTGTAGCCGGCCTTCTCGAGTCTTGGCTCTCTGACGGAAAATTTCCAAAATCAGATTGGTACGATCAAGTACTTCGAGCCCGACGGCTTTTTCGATATTGCGCTGCTGCGCGGGAGATAACGCGACGTCAAAAATAAGCGCCTTTGCCCCATTCGCAGCCGCTTCATCTTTGATTTCTTCGATTTTGCCGCTTCCGAGAAAAGTTTTGGGGTCCGGACGATCGCGTTTTGCTTCCGTCAGACCTGCAACTTGGAAGCCGCAGGATGTCGCTAATTCTGATAATTCAAGTGCCGCGTCTCTATGAATTTCGCGGCCCACAATGACAGAGACGAGCCACACCTTTCCGGGTGTCTCGTCTCCCTTTTGATATTGATAATCCACTATACGGTTTCTGCTTCTTCAGTTCCCTGCTGTTCATTGCCCAGCGGTACGGCGCGTGCCGGAACAACAGTGCTAATAGCGTGTTTATAAACCATCTGAGTTACGGTGTTGCGAAGCAGAACGACATACTGGTCGAAAGATTCGATCTGGCCCTGCAGTTTGATACCGTTCACCAAGTAGATGGAAACAGGAATACGTCCCTTACGAAGACTGTTTAAGAATGGGTCTTGTAACAATTGCCCTTTTGTCATTGTTTTTCTCCAAACGGAAAATTCCGCTCATAAATTCTGAATAAATTCTAGCTGCGGCACGCCGAAATTGTTCTTTGTATTAATCATTTTGGGCGCACATTTAATTCTTCTGCACTTCTATGATCGAAGGACTCTTGTTGGCCGACATCCCCCGTTAGGGTCTGCAATCCCGCAGCAGATTCGCTTACTACAGTAACTATTTTAGCTGTAAATGCCTTCTGGAAAGATCATTGTTAATGCTTATTTAAGGCGCACAATGAATTTGCTCTAAACATATCTTCTTATGACAAATCCCGCGCTGCGGCGGGATTTTTTGAATTAGGCCTTTTGGGCGTACGGGTTCTTGTTGGTTCTAAATTCAATCCTGAGAGGAGTACCCTCGAGTTTGAATTTATCTCTGAACCATCCTTCAAGATATCGACGGTAGCTTTCCGGAACATCCTGAAGAGCGTTGCCGTGAACCACAATGACAGGAGGATTCTGTCCGCCCTGGTGAGCGTATCTCATCTTCGGACGTCCCCCGCCCGCTCTCGGAGGCAGCTGACGCGTGGTCGCTTCGATCAGAGCGCGAGTCAGCTTCGGAGTCGAAAGCTTCATGAAGGCGGCGGTATGAGCATCATTGACAGCGTTCAGCAAGTGATGCAGACCGCGTTTTTCAAGCGCGGAGATATAAACGATCTTCGCCCAGCGTAAGAAGTGAAGCTTACGTTCAAGCTCTTCCTTCACGCGGCGTCTTTCGTAGTCGTCCAGGCTGTCCCACTTATTGACGCCAACTACCAAGGCGCGGCCGCTTTCCAGAATATAACCGGCGATGTTGGCGTCCTGCTCGGCGATTCCGGCATGTGCATCCAGCAGAAGCACAACCACGTTGGAGCTTTCAATGGCCTGAAGCGTCTTGATAACGGAAAACTTCTCGATCGCCTCAAACACTTTGCCTTTGCGGCGCAGACCGGCGGTATCGATCAAGGTGTAATCACGATCCTTGTACTGGAATTCGACCTCGATCGCATCACGAGTCGTTCCGGGCATGTCAAAAGCAATCAGTCGATCTTCGCCGATCAAGGCATTGATCAGCGTGCTCTTGCCTGCGTTCGGACGTCCGGCAATCGCGACTTTAATCTTATGCTTGAAATCTTCTTCCTCGTCGATTTCTTTTTCCGTCGGGAAGGGTTCAAGAACGAGATCCATCAAAGCTTTAACGCCTTCACCGTGTGCCGCGGAAATGGTGTAAGGCTCGCCTAAAGCCAATTCATAGAATTCGGCTTTAGCCGTTTCCGTCAAACCTTCTGCCTTATTGACAACGAGGTAGGTCTTTTTCCCGGATTCGCGCAGGTTCTGGGCGATTCGCTGATCCTGCGGCGTCAAGCCGGCACGTCCGTCCACAAGGAACAAGACGGCGTCAGATTCGGTAATCGCCAATTGCGCCTGTCCGGTCATCTCTTTAACGATACCTTCGGTGCGGATCGGTTCAAAACCGCCCGTATCGATGACTAAGTAAGGTTTATCGCCGATACGACCGTCGCCGTAATGACGATCTCGGGTCAGACCCGGGAAGTCCGCCACTAAAGCGTCTCTCGAACGCGTCAGGCGATTAAACAAGGTCGATTTTCCGACATTCGGACGACCAACAAGCGCAATGACTGGAACCATAATTCTTATCTATTCGACAAATATGCAACGTCGCCTTTACTGGTTTGGAAAATAGCGCCTGCACTGAAAGGCTGTGCCTGCGTTACGATCGGACCGCTCAAACGAACACGCGCCATTTCCTCGCCGGTTCTCGGCGAAAGGAAGTGGACATAACCGTCTTCATCACCGACAGCCACGGCGCCCGGGAAAACTACCGGTGCGGAAACACCGCGGTACAGCATGGTCTTATTGGACCAGCGCTGTTCACCGCTTTCGCGGTAGAACGCCTGAACTTCCCCGCTGACACTGACAGCATAAACGTTGTCTTCGTCAATGGCGGGACCGGCAACGGCGTCAATCTTCTGTGTCCATTTTGTCTGTCCGTTGGTGCTGTCAACGCAAGTCACAGCGCCTTGGAAGGCAGCGGCACAAACCAAGTTTTCGCTGAAGGCCGGGGCCCCGACAACGTCAACCAGACGTTCGACTTCCGTGACACCCTTGGCCTGGGCGACCTGGAATTCAAACACCGGTTTACCGGTGGCGATATCCAGAATCACAATGTGGCCGTTCGGCTGTCCGACTAACAAAAAGTTATCATGCGCCAGCATTCTTGTGGGTAAGCGGACCGTCAAAGCGGGCTGATTCCTCTGATAAGTCCACTGCAGCTCGCCGGAAGAAGCTTCAAAAGCTGAAACGCGGGTATCCATCGTGCGGGCGATCACCAAACCGTGAGAAACCACAGGAGGAGAAGCGAGCTCAGTCGTCAGTTTCTTTTCCCAGCTGACCTTGCCCTCTGCGTCGACAACTTCCAGATTACCGTCCCAGAGACCGACTGCGGTGACATACCCGTCAGAACCGACACCGCCGGTAATCGGGCTGTCAAAAGAAACGGACCATTCGGTTTCACCGGTTCTGGCATTTAAACGCGTCAATGTCTTTCCGCCGGCTGCAAACACCATATCGTCATATACCGCGGGAACTAAGAAGCCCTCGGCAGACGAAAGTCCTTTCGACCAAACTTCGGTGACTTCCATGCTCGGAGTGAATTTCACCAGCGGCATGGGTTCATGTTTGGGACTGGAACAAGCCGAAAGCAGAACTGCTGCAGCAACGGCAGCCGCAATCTTGAGTTTTGTACTCATGAATTATTCCTTGGGTAAAGAATTTAATTTGATTTCGATGACTCCGACCAACGGATTGGTCATAGGAGCATGGCGCAGGGCATCTTCCCAGCTTTTACGAGCGGCAGCGGTGTCACCCTTAGCAAGGTAAAGGTCGCCCATACGGTCATAAACGGGAACTTCTTCGCCCTTCGCGTCTTTCACTGCATTAAGGACGGCGATGCCCTGATCGTACTTACCTTCATCGAGATAGACTCCGGCGAGACGGACAGAGGCGAGCGGCTTGAGCTCAGGGTATTTATCCGAGTCAACAATCCACTTGAGAGCTTTTTCAGCTTCTGCATATTTGCCTGCTGTTTCGGCATTATGTGCAGCAAGCAGAGCACCCATTCCTGCGTACGTCGTCGAAGCATAGCTTTCATGCAGGCGGCCTGCGATTGCTTGAACCCTAGCCTCATCCTTCATATTGCTTGCCTGAATCATTTGAGCGTACAGAACACCGGCGTCTGTGGATTCTTTCATCTGATACCAACGCCAGCCCTGGAAACCGGCAGCGCACAAGCAGGCGACCGTCACAACGGTCAAAATTAAGTTACCCCATTTCTCCCACCAAGCCTTAATCTCGGCAAGGGACTCTTGTTCTTCTAAGTCATAGGCCATGTAATGTATCTCCCGGTCTATTTAAAGGTTCTAATTTCAATATCTGTAAAAGAAGTCAGACAGAAGGGACGCCGGCCCCCTCTTCTTCTTAAATGTGCTGTCCGAGGAACGAGATCGCTTCGTCGAGTGTAAGCGTCTTCTGCTCGCCGTAGCCCTCGAGATTTTCACGAAGTGCCTTGAGGCCGACCTTTCCGGCCGCGGCTTCATCGGCTCCGATCACCAACGCGTAAAGAGCACCGGAAGCATCGGCGCGCTTCATCTGATTGCCGAACTTCATGCTGCCGCTGTGAATGATCGCAGAGATGTCGGCATCTCTGAGTCTTTCCGCTACGGAAAGCGCATTGAGATAAAGAGCCTTATCCCAAACAACGTAAACGTCGCATTCTCTGGACTCGGGTTTAACACCGCATTCCTTCATCAGTTCGAGCACGCGTTCAATACCCATAGCGAAACCACAGGCCGGAGCATCGCGTCCGCCCAGCATTCCGATGAGCGGGTCGTAGCGGCCGCCGCCGCAGATCGTGCCTTGGGCGCCGAGCTTATCAGTGACCCATTCAAAGACAGTGAGGTTGTAATAGTCCAAACCGCGAACCAGTCTCGGGTTCACGACATAATCAATGCCCTCGGCTTTCAAAATAGCTTCCAAGTCTGCGAGGAACTGTTTGGATTCTTCGCCTAAAGAGTCATAAAGTTTCGGCGCATTATTGACTAGGTCCTGCATGTCAGGATTCTTGGTGTCGAGAATACGCAGCGGGTTGGAATACAGACGACGGGTCGCGTCTTCATCGAGAATGTCTTTGTGGGCCTCGAAGTACTTGATCAGTACTTCTCTGTATGCCTTGCGGTCTTCGAGCTGACCTAAGCAATTGAGTTCAAGGCGAACCGGGGCGATTCCAAGGCGTTTCCAGAGGCGGTTCAGCATCAAAAGCTGTTCGGCGTCCGTATCCGGGCCTTTGAAGCCCATTGCTTCCATACCGAATTGGTGGAACTGACGATAACGGCCTCTCTGGGGACGTTCGTGGCGGAACATCGGGCCCATGTACCACAGACGCTTCGGTACTTCATAAAGAAGGTTGTGTTCAATACAGGCGCGAACAACAGAGGCTGTGTTTTCCGGACGCAGAGAAAGCTCGTCGCCGTTTAAGGAGTCCACGAAGGAATACATTTCCTTTTCAACGATATCGGTCACTTCGCCGATGCCTCGTTTAAACAGACGAGTCTGTTCAACGATCGGAGTACGGATGTGCTGATAACCGTAAAGTTTTGCCAGAGAAGAAGCTTCTTTTTCAAAGAAGTGCCAAAGAGGGGCATCTTCCGGCAGCATGTCGCTCATGCCGCGAATTGCCTGAATCTTTTCAATCGCCATTATTGTTCCTTCGCATTTTGGTAATTTTTCTGAACGTATTCTTCGATAAGCGAATGAAACTCTTCGCTCATCTTCGGCCCTTTCAGAGAACCCCATTTCTTGCCGTCAATAAAGACGGGAGAAACCGGTGCCTCGCCTGAGCCGGGCAGAGAAATACCGATGTTTGCATGACGGCTTTCTCCCGGACCGTTCACAACACAGCCCATCACCGCCACATTCATGTTTTCCACACCGGGATTATGCTTTCGCCAATCCGGCATTCTTAACTTAATAAAATCCTGAGTTTCTTTCGCCAGCTCCTGGAAGAGGCAGCTGGTCGTGCGACCGCACCCGGGGCAGGAAACGACCTGCGGCGTAAAGTTCTGCATTCCCAAAGCCTGCAGAATCTCACAGGCCAGTTCAACTTCAGCCGTGCGAGACTGGCCGGGTTCCGGAGTCAGAGAAACGCGGATCGTATCTCCAATACCTTCCAGCAGCAGAACTGACAAGGCTGCTGTCGTTGATACTGTTCCCTTTAGTCCCATCCCGGCCTCGGTTAAACCGAGGTGCAGAGGATAAGCGCAGCGTGCTTTGAGCTCACGATATACGGCGACCAGATCTTTGACGCCGCTCACTTTTGCAGAAATAGCCACTTGAGAAGGTTTCATTCCGAGTTCAACCGCTCGGTCCGCATTCTCAACAGCGCTTCTTACCAAAGCTTCACGCAAAACTTCTTTCGCATCGAGCGGTCTTTCAAGCTTTTGGTTTTCCGACATCATGCGGGCCAAAAGATCCTGATCCAGCGAGCCCCAGTTCACTCCGATTCTGACCGGCTTGTCATACTTTTTCGCCAAGTCAATCATCGTGCGGAAGTTTTCTTCCTGCTTGTCGCCCTTGCCGACATTGCCCGGATTGATTCGATACTTAGAAAGCGCTTCCGCACATTCGGGGTATTCGGTCAGCAGCTTATGGCCGTTGTAATGAAAATCTCCGACCAAAGGTACAAAACATCCCGCCTCATCGAGTCTTCTGCGAATTTCAGGGATGGCCTTAGCCGCTGCTGGGGTATTGACCGTAAGACGAACAAGCTCGCTTCCTGCCTGAGCGAGCTCTAAAACTTGTTTGGTCGAGGATTCAACATCGGCCGTATCCGTGTTCGTCATTGACTGAATCGCCACAGGACGGCCGGCGCCGATCTCAACGATATTGTCCTTCCAACGGACAATCATCGGTTCTTTTTGTGAAGATGACATTCGTTATTTTTGAACCAAAGTAAACACGGTAGAAGTTGCGCGGTTATTGATGTTCAAATCAACGGGCGCTCCGTCAACTTTGACAAAACCCTTGGCGCGATTACCAACCGAGACCTTGAAAGGATACGGAACTTCATAATCACGGGTTTCGCCGCTCTTTAACTGAGCATTGTGAACGAGTTTCTTGTCTTGATAAACGCCGAACCAGCATTCACCGCCTTCAGCACCGATCGTCACTTTGTAAGTTCCGTTGGCAGACTTAGGAACGACGAGGTCCCAGCGGCCTTCTGCTTCATTATGAGTCAGGGTGAGCGGCTTTGCTGGGACCACCGCTGCGGGGGCCGCGGCGGCTGCCGCTTTCTTGGCTTCTTCGGCTAAACGTTTTTCTTCGGCAACCTTAGCTGCTGCGGCAGCTTCTGCCTCTTTCTGAAGTTTTTCTTTCAGTGCTGCATCCCGTTCAGCCTGTGTCTGAGCTTCGGCTGCAACCGGAGCCGGGGAGGCGGGCTGAGCTGCCGGTTCGACGGTTGTGTTAGAAACCAAAACCGGAGCTGCTTCAGGAGCCTTGGAAAGTTCGGCCGCAGGAGCGGGTGTTTCTGCCGGCTGAGAGACCTCTGCCTGAGGTTCTTCAGCAGGTTTTTCCGCTTTTTGACTCATGTAGTAGTTGTAGCCGATCCAGCCTAATGCGATGACGACTGCTAAGAAAAGCAGACCGGCAATAAATTTACCGACAAAGTTTTTCGGCTGGGCATCGTGGTAAGGAGCCAGCTCCTGAGTCGTGCGGCGAATAAATGTGCGCGGATCTTTATCGTCCGGGGCCAATGCGGCGTTGAAGAGCGAAATAATCTTTGCCTCGTCCACACCCAAGAGGCGAGCATAACTGCGCAGATGGGCGCGGGCATAAACAGGTGTCGGAAAAACTTTATAGTTGTCCGACTCCAGTCCTTCGATCTGATCCGGCGAAATTCTCAGCTGAGAAGAGACCTGATCAATACTCAATTCTTTATTTTCACGGGCAATACGCAGCAAGCCGCCGTACGTCGTTGCTTCGGACGGCTGGTCTTTGGCTTCCAGGCTGATATTGTTCTCAGACATTTTTTTCGTCTCCTGTTGCTTTTGCCGGGCTCTTAATCTCTTTGATGATTATCTCGCGATTTGCTCTCTTTTCCGCGAGCTTAGTACGGTCTTTAATTTCCCCGGCCAACTGACCGCAGGCCGCATCGATATCGTCGCCGCGAACCTTTCTCACAGTAGTGACAATACCTGCGCCGTTTAATCGGTCGGCAAAAGCTTTGACCGCTTCGGGCTTACTGCGTTCCAAACCGGATCCCGGGAAGGGATTAAACGGGATCAAGTTGAACTTGCAGGGAATGTCCTGAACTAAAGTAATCAGTTCCTTGGCCTGTGCGAGTGAATCATTCACACCGCCGATGAGGATATATTCAAAAGTGATGAAGTCTCTCGGGGCGTGTTCCAAATAACGCTTGCATGCCGCAAGCAGCTGTTCCAGCGGATGCTTTCGGTTGATCGGCATGATCTTGTCTCTAAGCTCATTGTTCGGAGCATGAAGACTCACAGCCAACGCGACAGGACACTGCTCGGCCAGCTTATCCATCTGCCTGACCAGGCCCGAGGTAGAGACGGTGACGCGGCGGCGGGATAAGCCGTAAGCGTTATCGTCGAGCATCAGTTTGAGGGAGGGAATGACCGCATCCAAATTCTGGAGAGGCTCACCCATGCCCATCATGACAACATTGGAAATTACTCTTTCATTTTCATCGGTAATGCCGAGATCTTTTCTTAAGGTATGTTCGGCATGCCAAAGCTGACCAATAATTTCCGATGCTTTCAAGTTACGGTTAAAGCCCTGCTTACCCGTCGAACAAAACAGACAGTTCATCGCACAGCCGGCTTGAGAAGAGACACAAAGCGTGCCGCGGCCGTCCTGCGGAATGTAAACC
>PPYE01721262.1_pt1 | contig 15754 bp, 17 predicted proteins | sample 1559881 | NCBI WGS metagenome assembly PPYE01 (sample SAMN08240022, study PRJNA423297) | Human gut metagenome, whole genome shotgun sequencing project. | reverse complement strand
AAAATATAGGTTGTAACATCGTATATAGTAGTTCTGATGGAGGTAATTACTCAATTATTCTTATGGAATTTGATAGTGGGAATCGTATAATGACATATTGCTATTGGGAAGTTCAGAAAGATGGAAAATGAATTGCTACATCAGAAGATGATATTACAGCTGTCATGGTTTGATGGCACGAACAATTTGACTTTTCGAGAGTCAAAAGGTTGTGGATCTTGAAATAGATGAATCACTTAATTTATTCATTGAAGTAGAGGATGGGTTGAAATAAAGTAAATTTTTCATTTTGGTGATTATGAGAAAAGTGATTATTTCTTTGATATACGTATCAATAGTATTGACTATTCCCCTGGCAGTTGCCTGTCAGGGGGTAAATTTTACCTACCAATGCTATGAATTACAAAGATAAATATATTCTTTTTTATTTGGAAGGGAAAAAAGCGCTGAGTGAAAAGAGAGTTAGTAGAATATTAGGTATTTCATATCCAGATGATATGCCTGATGGCTATCATGGACAAGATCCACGAATATGGGTATACATCAAAGATAAGTAATTAGATAAATCAGCTTTTACACAAATAGGTTATGACACTGAAATTAACTAGAATTTTCATTTGAGATATTTTAATGGTGGAGAAAAAATCTGCTGTAATTGATATCATAGCTTGTGGCAGCCTATTAAATTAGAAGATACGTTCCCGCATGAATGCCCTCACAAATTATATGTTCTATTTTGAAGATTACTTTTAAAAAGGGGATGTTAAGACTTATCCTGATAGAAGAAATACTGCATAAAAAGATGCAAGAATATGCAGGAATAATCTTGCTTTTGGATATAAATAGGTGAAATATGCATGATAACTACCAATGTTAGGAGACGTTTCATTTAAAGAAAAGCTTCGTTGGTTTTAAAGGAACGACTCGTTGGTCGGTGAGAAGCACTTCGCTTCATTTAAAGGAATGGGTAAAAAGGTACTTTGAGTGCTTGTTTTGCTCCGGATGTCGTCAGTTACAGAAGAGTTTGAAAATGTTAGATTGAAAGTTAAATGATGAAATACATATTCGGAATTTATGTTTTTGATCTTATCTGTGTTTTATTGATCGCTATAAAGTAAAATCTGTGTGATTCGGAAATATGCCAATCGCGAATCCTTCCGTTTTTCCTGTTCAGTCCGTACTTGTGTTGTATATTTCTGATTCTACGAGATGATTCCTATCCATTCTTCATGTACTGAGAAATGGCTGTTCTGATTGAGGGAAGTTGATTCACATTTAATTTCATTCTCTGTTTTGAGATACACTTTGAAATAAGTGTCAGAGTAACGTTATATTATTAAAAGTACTTAACGAAAGCCCAATCCATCACTTTTTATTTGTTTCTTTGCACCAAATTCGGGAATAGTGTTGTCTTGTGAATCGAGGCAGCACTTAATTTTGCTTAGAAATTAATGGAGAAACTCATTATAAATGCTTGTCCGGTGTGTGGCAGTACGCACTTGAAACGCGTCATGACTTGTACGGATTTTTATGCTTCGGGCGAACAGTTTGAACTGTGTTCGTGTGAAGACTGCGGATTTACGTTCACGCAAGGTGTGCCGGTAGAAGCAGAGATAGGCAAGTATTACGAGACTCCCGATTACATTTCCCACACTGATACGCGCAAGGGCGCGATGAATACCATCTACCATTATGTACGTTCCTATATGCTGGGTCGCAAAGCGCGTCTGGTAGCAAGAGAAGCACACCGTAAAAGAGGGCGTTTGCTCGATATCGGGACGGGAACCGGATACTTTGCCGACACCATGGCACGCCGTGGATGGAAGGTGGAAGCAGTGGAGAAAAGTCCGCAGGCACGTGCTTTTGCAAAGGAGCATTTCGATTTGGACGTAAAACCCGAATCCGCTTTGCAGGAGTTTGCTCCCGGCAGTTTTGATGTGATCACCCTTTGGCACGTGATGGAGCATCTGGAACACCTCAATGAAACATGGGAAATGCTTCGTGAACTGCTGACAGAGAAAGGGATGCTCATTGTGGCAGTGCCCAACTGTTCTTCCTATGATGCAGGACGTTATGGTGAATATTGGGCGGCATACGATGTCCCCCGCCATCTCTGGCATTTCACTCCCGTCACTATTCAGCAGCTGGCTTCCCGTCATGGATTCATTATGGCGGCTCGTCATCCGATGCCGTTTGATGCGTTCTATGTATCGATGTTGAGTGAGAAACATCGCGGCAGTTCGTGCAGTTTCCTCAAAGGGATGTATGTGGGGACGCTTGCGTGGTTCAGCACGTTGGGGCGGAAAGAACGGAGCAGTTCGATGATTTACGTATTCCGGAAAAAAAGATAGCGCATGGGAAATAAAAACAGATATAAGTCGAAGTCACTGTTCGATATGCAATTCATAACGTCCAGTATCAGTACGACATTGGTGTTGCTGCTGTTGGGGCTGGTTGTGTTCTTTGTGCTCACAGCGCACAATATGTCTGTATACGTCCGCGAAAATATCAGTTTCTCCGTTCTTATCAGTGATGACATGAAGGAGGCGGATATTCTGAAACTCCAGAAGAAACTGAATCAGGAACCTTTTGTGAAGCAGTCCGAGTACATCTCCAAAAAACAGGCTCTGAAAGAGCAGACGGAGGCGATGGGCACCGATCCCGAAGAGTTTCTTGGCTATAACCCTTTCACGGCCTCCCTTGAAATCAAACTTCACTCCGATTATGCCAATTCCGACAGTATCGCGAAGATAGAGAAAATGATCAAGAAGAACTCTAACATACAGGATGTGCTCTATCGGAAAGAGCTGATCGATGCCGTCAATGAGAATATACGGAACATCAGCCTTGTGCTGCTGGCGCTGGCGGTGGTGCTCACCTTCATATCCTTTGCACTGATTAACAATACGATACGGCTTGCCATCTACTCCAAGCGGTTCCTCATTCATACCATGAAGCTGGTGGGTGCCAGCTGGAGTTTTATCCGCGGACCTTTCCTGCGGAAAAACGTGTGGAGCGGCGTATTGGCAGGTATGCTTGCCGATGCCATTCTGATGGGAACTGCCTACTGGGCGGTGACGTACGAGCAGGAGCTGATTCAGGTCATCACACCCGAAGTGATGCTCATTGTCTGCGGCAGCGTGCTGGTATTCGGAATAGTGATAACGTGGTTGTGTGCTTACATCTCGATGAATAAATATCTGAGGATGAAAGCCAATACCTTATATTATATTTAGGAGAATAACATATAGTTGGAAATTTAGTAACTTGTAACAAAATAAGCTTATGTCTGACAAACAGAAATTTGCCTTCGATAAAGTGAACTTTATCTTGCTCGCGATAGGGATGGCGATTGTCATTATCGGATTTCTATTGATGACGGGACCTACGTCGTCCGAAACGGTTTTCGAACCGGATATTTTCAGTGTACGCAGAATCAAGGTAGCACCTGTTGTTTGCCTGTTTGGCTTTATATCGATGATATACGCAGTGTTGCGTAAACCTAAAACAAAAGAATAATAAAAAGAAATTATGAGTTGGTTGGAAGCAATGATCCTCGGATTGATTCAGGGATTGACAGAGTATTTGCCTGTAAGCAGCAGTGGCCATCTGGCCATCGGATCGGCATTGTTTGGGATACAAGGGGAAGAGAATCTGGCATTTACGATTGTCGTGCATGTAGCTACCGTATGTAGTACGCTGGTGATTCTGTGGAAAGAGATTGACTGGATTTTCAAAGGATTATTCAAGTTTCAGATGAACGATGAGACTCGTTATGTGATCAATATCGTGATTTCGATGATACCGATTGGTATTGTAGGCGTGTTCTTTAAAGATTATGTAGAAGCTATTTTCGGTTCGGGACTGATGATTGTAGGCTGTATGCTGTTGCTGACTGCTGCCCTGCTGTCATTCTCGTACTATTATAAGCCACGCCAAAAGGATAAGATTTCGATGAAAGATGCCTTTATCATTGGTCTGGCACAGGCTTGTGCGGTGTTGCCGGGGCTGTCCCGTTCGGGATCTACTATTGCTACGGGACTTCTGTTGGGAGATAACAAGGCAAAACTGGCGCAGTTCTCTTTTCTGATGGTGATCCCTCCCATTCTCGGGGAAGCGTTGCTTGATAGTGTAAAGATGATGAAAGGTGAAGATGTAGTAGGGGATATCCCTGCGTTATCATTGATTGTTGGCTTTCTGGCGGCTTTTGTAGCCGGTTGCCTTGCCTGCAAGTGGATGATTAATATTGTGAAGAAAGGAAAGCTGATCTACTTTGCCATCTATTGTGCAATAGCGGGATTGGCGGTAATTATTACGCAGTCGTAAGTCGTGGGTCATTTTACTCCCACTCACAACTCGTTATTTATAACTCTATAACGTGAATTTTAAAAAAGGAGAAGTACTGTTTTTCAATAAACCTCTCGGCTGGACATCATTTAAGGTAGTAGGACACGTCCGCTATCATATCTGCCGCCGGATAGGAGTGAAAAAACTGAAAGTAGGTCATGCCGGAACGCTCGATCCTCTCGCCACGGGAGTGATGATCCTCTGCACCGGCAAGGCTACGAAACGAATAGAAGAATTTCAGTATCATACCAAGGAATATGTAGCCACGCTCCGGCTGGGCGCTACCACTCCCTCGTACGACCTGGAACATGAAATAGATGCCACCTACCCTACCGGACATATCACCCGGGAGCTGGTGGAAGAAACACTGACGCACTTCCTTGGTGCCATCGAGCAGGTGCCCCCTGCCTTTTCCGCCTGCATGGTGGACGGCAAGCGCGCTTATGAGCTGGCACGTAAAGGTGAAGAGGTGGAACTAAAGGCGAAGCAACTTGTTATTGATGAGATAGAGTTGCTTGAATGCCGTCTGGACGATCCGGAACCGACGATCCGAATCCGCGTGGTGTGCAGCAAAGGGACGTATATCCGTGCCCTGGCCCGTGACATCGGCGAAGTGCTTCAGAGCGGAGCCCATCTGACGGAACTGATCCGCACACGTGTGGGGGATGTCCGTCTGGAAGATTGCCTGGACCCCGAACACTTTAAAGAGTGGATCGACCGGCAGGAAATAGAAAACGACGAAGATAATAATTAACGTAATAAGGAATAGATATGAAGCTATCACAATTCAAATTTAAGTTACCCGAGGATAAAATCGCTTTGCATCCTACGAAGTATAGAGATGAGTCGCGCTTGATGGTGTTGCACCGTCGTACTGGAGAGATTGAACACAAGATGTTCAAGGATGTTTTGAACTACTTTGATGATAAAGACGTATTTATATTCAACGATACGAAGGTATTCCCGGCACGTCTGTATGGTAATAAGGAGAAGACGGGAGCTCGTATCGAAGTATTCCTGTTGCGTGAGCTGAACGAAGAACTCCGTCTGTGGGATGTGCTGGTAGATCCTGCCCGTAAAATCCGTATCGGCAACAAGTTGTATTTCGGTGCCGACGACTCGATGGTAGCGGAAGTAATAGACAACACCACTTCCCGCGGCCGTACGCTCCGTTTCCTTTATGACGGACCGCACGATGAGTTCAAGAAAGTCCTCTATGCTCTGGGTGAGACTCCCCTGCCCCATTCCATCATCAACCGTCCTGTAGAGCCGGAAGATTCGGAACGTTTCCAGTCCATCTTCGCCAAGAACGAAGGTGCGGTAACTGCTCCGACAGCCAGCCTGCACTTTAGCCGTGAGCTGATGAAGCGTCTGGAAATCAAAGGTATTGATTTCGCTTATATCACCTTGCATGCCGGTCTGGGCAACTTCCGTGATATCGACGTAGAAGACTTGACGAAGCATAAGATGGACTCCGAGCAGATGATTGTAAACGCGGAAGCTGTCAATACGGTCAACCGTGCCAAGGATAAGGGTAAAAACGTGTGTGCGGTAGGTACAACTGTGATGCGTGCTATCGAAAGTGCGGTGAGCACCGACGGACATTTGAAAGAATTTGAAGGCTGGACCAACAAGTTTATCTTCCCTCCGTATGAGTTTACTGTGGCCAATTCGATGATTTCCAACTTCCATATGCCATTGTCTACACTGCTGATGATTGTGGCCGCTTTCGGTGGTTACGAACAGGTGATGGATGCTTATCATGTAGCGTTGAAGGAAGGTTATCGCTTCGGTACATACGGTGATGCGATGCTGATTCTGGATAAATAAACGAAAAGATACCGCTATGAAAATCTGTCCCAAATGCCACGAAGAAGTAGAAGATAGCTTTGAAATCTGCTGGAACTGTAATTACAGCTTTCCGGACGATAAGATATTGGATATGACTCCGGCGGAAGAGAGTGATGACAGCGGGCGGTCTATCGACTGTCTGCGTTGTCAGGTCAGGATGGTTTATTCCGGAAAATATGAGTTTCATGAAGGAATGAACACGGGCATTTTTGGAAACTTGTTTGAGTTATTCCAGAATCGCGAAGCATTCGACTTATACGTCTGCCCGAAATGTGGCAAAGTAGAGTTCTTTGTTCCTTTGGACAGGGAGCGGGAGTTTAAGGTAGAATAGACCGGTAATGGCGAAAGTGTATATAAGTCTCGGCACTAATCTGGGAGATAAAGAACAGAATCTCCGGACTGCCGTGCAAAAGATAGAGGAGCAGGTAGGGAAAGTCATTTCCCTGTCTGCTTTTTACATCACTGCCCCTTGGGGATTCGATTCGGAGCATAGTTTCTTGAATGCGGCGGCGTGTGTAGAAACGGAACTGTCGCCTCTGGAAGTACTGCAGAATACGCAGGAGATCGAACGGGAACTGGGACGTACGCATAAGTCTGTCGGCGGCGTATATAGCGACCGGCTGATTGATATAGACCTGCTGCTTTATGATGATCTGATACTTTCGGTTACTTCTCCTTCCGGAGCAGCACTCAACCTCCCCCACCCTTTGATGGCGGAACGTGACTTCGTGATGCGCCCCTTAACGGAGATTGCCCCCGAACTGGTGCATCCGGTATTGGGAAAGGCAATGAAGGTGCTGCTGGCGCAGATAGAAAAATAATACAGCATTCTCTTCCCCTTGCTTATCCTTTTACTTTTTACTTTTCTTTTCGGCGATAAACCTCGGCAGATAAGCCACACAGCCCACCAATACTGCATATAACAAGTGAAGATCCTGAAACTCAATCTTTAGGAAGTGGCATACAATGGCGTAAATGGCAATGGTGAATCCTATATAAAGCGCCAGTACAAAAAGAGTTCTTAATTTATTGTTGATAATCATATTTTTTTCTGTTTAGGATTAGGATGGCGGAGGAATAAATGACGGTTCAGAAGGCAGATGATAGTTCCGCCGATTCCTCCTTTTGCAAACTCATACATCCATGAAAATTCGTCTCCTTTCCAGAAATAATCCATGACGAGGAAGATGATGACCAGAAGGATAATGGAAAATACATATTGCATTAATGTAATTGTTCTCATACCAATTTCCTGTATATATGTGTTAAACATTGCCCAAAGATAAATATAATCTCCGAATAATACCTATCTTTGTCCCCGAAATGAAAGTGTGGACAGATTTGAGCAGCTTGCAACCACGGAAAAAAATGCTAAAACACGTCTTGTTGACGCCTTTTCGGCAATGCTTCCGCAGCTCTCTTCCTCCCCTCTTTATTTTCCCAATTTTAATTTTCAATTTATAATCTTTAATTTAAAAAGATGGGATACTTATTTACATCCGAATCGGTGTCGGAAGGACACCCCGACAAGGTAGCCGATCAAATATCGGACGCCGTGCTTGACAAACTGTTGGCTTACGACCCCAGTTCTAAAGTAGCTTGCGAAACACTAGTAACTACCGGACAGGTAGTATTAGCGGGTGAAGTGAAAACTAAAGCGTACGTTGACCTCCAGCTCATCGCACGTGAAGTGATTAAGAAAATCGGTTACACTAAAGGAGAGTACATGTTCGAAAGTAACTCTTGCGGTGTGCTTTCTGCCATTCATGAGCAAAGTCCCGACATCAACCGTGGCGTAGAGCGTCAGGACCCGATGGAACAGGGTGCGGGCGATCAGGGCATGATGTTCGGCTATGCAACGAACGAGACAGAAAACTATATGCCGCTTTCGCTTGATCTGGCACACCGCATTCTGCAGGTGCTGGCTGATATCCGCCGCGAAGAAAAGGTGATGACCTACCTCCGTCCGGACGCCAAGAGCCAGGTGACGATTGAATATGACGACAACGGAACTCCTGTCCGTATTGATACTATTGTTGTTTCTACGCAACACGATGACTTTATTCAGCCGGCTGATGACTCTGCCGAAGCACAGCTCAAAGCTGACGAAGAAATGCTGTCTATCATCCGTCGTGACGTTATCGAAATCCTGATGCCCCGTGTCATTGCTTCTATCCATCATGATAAAGTACTGGCATTGTTCAATGATCAGATCGTCTATCACGTCAATCCGACCGGAAAGTTCGTGATCGGTGGTCCTCACGGAGATACCGGTCTGACAGGCCGCAAGATTATTGTGGATACTTACGGTGGCAAAGGCGCTCACGGTGGTGGTGCTTTCTCCGGAAAAGACCCCAGCAAGGTGGACCGTAGTGCCGCTTATGCTGCCCGTCACATTGCCAAGAATATGGTTGCGGCAGGTGTTGCCGACGAAATGCTTGTACAGGTGAGCTATGCTATCGGTGTAGCACGCCCGATCAACATCTTCGTGGACACTTACGGACGTAGCCACGTGAATATGACCGACGGCGAGATTGCCCGTGTGATCGACCAGTTGTTCGACCTTCGTCCAAAAGCTATCGAAGAGCGTCTGAAACTTCGTAACCCGATCTATCAGGAAACTGCCGCTTATGGCCACATGGGACGTGAGCCGCAAGTGGTATCGAAAACGTTCTTCTCCCGCTATGAGGGCAATAAGACCGTAGAAGTAGAACTCTTTACATGGGAGAAACTGGACTACGTGGATAAGATCAAAGCAGCTTTTAGTCTGTAATTTTATTTGAAATCAGCTTATAGCTTTACGGCTATTTAGTCCATAGTGAGCCGCAATTTCATCTCTTCTTATACGGGAGAGATGAGTTGCGGCTTTTGTTATTCGGGGTGATGCTATAAGTTACGACTTATAAATAGGTTGAATTTGAACTGTTTATAAGTTATGATTAATAAAATCGTTATATTTGTTGCGGTTGACAAACTTGTAAACAGCAGATGACTATATTTGATTTCTGACACAAAGTATGGGTTGTGGTATATAGTACATGACTTGGTTGTGAGAAGTACTTCAGTTACTGGGTTTCAGTACTACAGTTAGGTTGATGATGTATAACGTTTGGGGCGGAGATGTACAACAATTGAATGAAAGATGTATGACTTTTACTCTATGCTATTATTATCCTGTAATCTGCATTCAGCTTTTTCAGTTTCGTCCGCAAGCTCCCTGTCAGAAGGGGATAGCGGCTGAAAGCACAGCTTTACAACCCCGTCTCTGACATACTTTGAAAGGGGGCAGGTGGTTTCAGTTCTTTCAGCCCTGACATACGGGCTAAATTTTGTAAGCCCCGAGCTGAACTTCATTCATCGCCGAGCTAAAGTCTGTTCGCCTCCGAGGTGAAAGTTGGCGAGCTGCCGGCTTATTTCAGATCAATCAAGCGAAGAGTGTGTTCTGATCAAACAGAGGGTCTGTTTGCCTTGGATACAGGCTCTGTTTATCTTGAATACAGGCTCTGTTTGAGGTAAATGCAGGTTCTATTTCAACTGTTGGCAGAGTTTATTCATTATACACAGTGACTCGGATAGTAATTAGCGGAAAGCCTGTGTAGGAATGAATAAAATATGGGGAGATTTCCAACTCCTTGAATGGTGCTGGCTGACTTGCGGAATGGTACTGGCTGACCTGCGGAATGGTACTTTCTGACACACTGAGAGGTACCATCTGATATCTTGAACGGTATCAAGTTCGAAATTGTTTTTGGGGACTGAAAGGACTGAAGCACCTTACTCCCTTCATAAAGCTTCAAGAATGGAGTTGTAAAACTGTGCCTTCAGCCGCTATCCCCTTCCGACAGGGCGTTTGCGGGTGAAACTGAAGATTCTGAATGCGGGTATTTCTTCTTTGTGTGGAATATCAGAGATTTAGTTCATCTTTTTAAAAAGAGACAATGAAGTCATCTAGGTTTGCGGGTGTCCCTTCTTTATTGAATATCTTCTTATAAAGCTGTTTTCTGCTCATAGATACAGCGCTTTGTGTACGACATACCAATTGTGAAATTGTAGAAACTGGAATTTTAATTTTTAACAGTAAACAAATACGTAGTTCCATCTTGGTAATAGAGGGATGCAGTATGAATAACTTGTTGGTGAAATTGTCATATGTATCATTAATGATATTTTCTAGTTCTTTCCATTCTGTTTCGGTGAGTCTGATCGAGGAATCTTCTATCGCACGATAACAATAAGCATAAATATCAGACCTTCTAAGCGCTTCCTCAAGTAATGCTTGTTCTCTTTGTGATGTTTCGATAGCTTGATTGGTTTGTTCTAGCTTTTCCTTTTTTGCAAGTAAAAGTTTTTGTTGTAAATCATTGTTTTCCTGTTCGAACGATTTTACCTTTTCTTTTAATTCTTCAATTTTTTTCTTGTTTTCTTCTATATATAGTTGGCTTTTCCGATATTGTTGTTCGTTAATCTCATGAAGTTTTTTCTCTTGTTCCCGAATCATAGCTTTCCTGTTTCTATTATATCGAATAAGGATGATAACTCCTAAAACGATGGCAATAACAATAAAGATGATCCATGCTCGTTGTTCTGCATTTTTCTTGCGCAAATATTCTTTTTCTTTCTCAATATGTTGGTAATCATACAAAGCCTTTATTTTTCGCAAAGATTCTGTGTTGGATATGTCGTAAATGCTATCAGAACATTCTGTATATTTCTCCAGATATGCTAATCCTTCTTCATAGTTGCCACGTTCTTTTTCTATTTCATATAAATTCCGATAGGCTCCTATGTCTGAATATACATTATTATGTCCTATATTTTTCTTGAAGTAATAGGCTGCTGAATCTTTTTGTCCTATACTTACATAGAAATTTCCCCAAACATCATAATTTATATCTTTCTCATCTTGCCATTTACTATTTGTTTCTTGTAGCGTTTTCAATGCTTCGTCATATTTTCCCATTTGAATATAGATGCCTGCCAATTCTTCGAGAATATTTACTTCCCTTTGTATGTCTCCATTGCTATTAGCTAATTGGTATGCTTTGTTATAATAATAGATTGTGCTGTCTGTTATCTCAAGTAAATTGAATGCTCTTCCTAAATCTCGTAGTGCATAAGCGCTAGTAAGACTGTCTTTGCCTAGTTGTAAGTAGTGATAAGCGTTTCGATAAGCTTGTAGTACTTCCTCTGTGAGACCTTCATAGGCAAATAGAGTTCCCATTTGGCTGTATATTCGCCCCAATAAAGCGTAGTTCTTGCTATCTGTAGAGATATCAAAAGCTTTGTGGAAATAAGAAAGTGCTGTAGGACCTTCATGAAGATCAAGGTATACTCTGCCTGTGTAATAATAGGATTTTATCAGTTTGTCCTTATCATTTTCTCTTTCATAATAATCAGTGACGGATAACATTAGAGAATCAGACGTATGAGGCACGTAACATCTGTCACGTGCCTCTGTTAACAGCAGGTAATAGTACATTTTTGCTGATTGTGATTCCTTTGTGATACTCTCACTCAGAGAGTCTAAAATGGTTAATGCACTATCTGGATATTCTTTAATAATATTTTCCACCCGCAGTATTGTGTTGGGGTATGGGGCAGTGCATGAGAATAGGCATATAATGCTTAAATAGAATAGTATAAATTTTCGTCTTTGTTTCATTTGAATGTATGTATCATTGCGATTTTATTTGCGCAAATATACACATATATCAAGACTTATAATATAAAACAACCGATAATATAGTTTTCGCCGGATTTTATTTCGATAATATATTCTCCGGAAGATATATTTTCCAGAGTAAATACATGTTCATTGTTAGCTTGAATACTTGTAAGGTCTAGGTAGATAGTTTTGTTGAAGGAATCCTTTACTTCAATTATAATGTTTTCTAAATCTATATTAGCATGAATAAAGAGTGTACTCCCTTCGTAGTAAAGATTAAGGGGGGTAGATATTGGCACTCTAGTACTTGCTTTTACTTCCCAAGACTCTCTTTTTATTCTGATGCGATTTTTAGCTTGGAGTGCTGTGCATCCTAATACTGCAATAATTGCAATAAATAGTAGTTTTTTCATCATGATCGTTCGTTTATTTTTTTTGCAAATTAAAGGCTAATTGTCTGATTGTTTAGTATGGATGAGTTCAGAAATAATTCAGTTTTTAGATCAAATGGCATTTTTTATTTCTGAATTATTACTGAATTGAATATCTAGGTCGATACCTCCATTATCTCTACTTTTGTAGCAGATAATCTGGTCAAAGTTTTGGTAAGGGTATTTTGAGTACAGGATTATTGAAGGATAGAAAAAGCCATTAAATAATTGAGTCATAAAAAATAGCATAAAGATAGTTGCAACTACGAATTGATATTAACTAAAAAAGAAAAAACAATGAAAAAACTATTTTCAACACTGACACTAACAGTATGTTTAGGTGCATTTATTTCTTGTACCAATGATGAACAGGAAGTGAATATGGTTAAACCGACGAATGCTAATTCTGAAATAGAAGTAATAAACGACGGTACTATGATTAAATTTAAAGATGTGGAATCGTACGAGAATGCTCTTTTGAAAGTGAGTGCAATGTCTACTTCAGAACAAGTTAGTTTTCTTAATTCATTATCTTTTAAGTCTCAGATGATTCTGATGCAAGAAGCGGATGGTGAGTTGGATAAAATCTGTAATCAAGCTGCTGATAAAGCGGAGTTTGATGTTCTATATGAGAAATATAAACATAAATATGGTGATGTATTTATGTTTAATACTATCGATGCTACTGATCTGTCACCTTATTCAAGGCTTGTTTATGTAGCCAATGAATACTTTGTTAATATGAAAGGTGAATTTATGATTGGCGATTCTTTGGTTGTGGATAAGGTATATACTGACTTTAAAGAGCGTCAACAACAATTTACGGTTTCTACTCGTTCGTCTGTTTCAGATTTAAGTTCTATAAACGAAGCATATAGTCGTCAAAAAGATAGAAAAGTAGGATTATATTTATCTGTTTCATCAGGAATAATACATGCTAATTTTACTTCGCAAAAGAAAGGAGTCTTTGGATGGAGCCGTTACTCTACGACATACCATGCTAAAGTAAACCTTCGTGGTTTTGAGTTTGCTCAAGGAGAATTACTGGGGTATGGTCCAGTGTATGTAAATAAAGATGGTATTCCTTTTGCTATTGATACCAAAGAAATGGGTGGAAATGTAACCAAAGTTTTTGGACGTAAGTTAGCACAAGAGTGTACGGGTACAATAGAAATCTGGTCTCGGGGTGTGCCGTATGACCAAAGAGGATTTGCCACTGTGAGATTATAAAAGTGTAAATGAGGACGAAAGTAGCAACAACCATAAACTCTTTTGTCCTCATCATTTGTATATTAAATAATAAAAACTGAACTTCTAATGAAAACAATTACTAATTTAATATTTATAGCTTTGCTATTTATTACAGCATCATTATCTGCACAGGAACATGGTCCTGTTTTAGGAGGCTCTTTAGGAACATTGCATGAAAAAGTGAGTGTGGTTTCCAGTAATTTTGAGGGATATAAACTTCATTATCATATTGGATATGCTTATCGGCAGTATTGGGGTAATCGTAAATTTGCAATGGATGGCATTGCTCTTTTTGGCTCGCAGGGGACTGATTATCAAGCCTTCAATTCGGATAGTCCTAAGTATAGTGTAAACGGAAAATATCTATCAATAGGGACTGTGTTCAGTTATGAATGTTTTTCTAATTTTAGACTTGGAGTCGGAGCAGATGTGGCTTGGTATGTAAATCGATTGGGTGCATCTACTTATAATAGCAAAAAAAATGCGATCGATATACCTATTGTGGCAAGAGTTAGTTATACGCTGAAATGGCTTGAACTACAACTATCTTATAAACAAGGTACTTGCAATCTGATGAATACTAGTGGTGTTGGAAAAGTAACTTCACGAAATATTCAATTTTCTGTTTTTATGCCAATATTTAAATAATGAGTGTTGAAGTAGGAGAATATAGGCTTGACTGTGCTATTTATAGAAATAGAATATGCAGTCTTGCCTTCGTGTTTATTCTTCTATCTTCACTTTGACATAAATTGCACATTCATTTTGATATGTATATGATTTCTTTGTACTTTTGTACCCATTCATCCAGTAAACTTGCAAAAGACAATGAATCAGATACATTCCGTATGCGTATACAGCGCATCCAGCACTAAGATAGCCCCCGTATATTTTGAAGCAGCCGAAAAACTCGGCAGCCTGCTTGCCAAACAACATATCCGTCTGATAAACGGTGCCGGAAGCATCGGACTGATGCGCTCCGTAGCCGACGCAGTTCTGAAGAATGGCGGTGAAGTGACAGGTGTTATCCCCCACTTCATGGTCGAACAGAACTGGCATCACACTGGGTTGACGGAATTGATCGAAGTCACTTCCATGCACGAACGCAAGCAGAAGATGGCGAATCTGAGCGACGGCATCATTGCCTTGCCGGGCGGATGCGGCACTTTGGAAGAATTGCTTGAAATCATCACATGGAAACAGCTCGGACTGTATCTGAATCCGATTATCATCTTGAATATAAACGGCTTTTTTGATCCGCTACTCCAAATGCTCGAACGGGCCATAGAGGAAAACTTCATGCGCCAGCAACACGGTGATATATGGAAAGTGGCACAAACACCGGAAGAAGCGGTGGAGTTACTTCAGACAACTCCCGTATGGGACGCTTCTATCCGTAAATTTGCAGCCATATGATAGCCGATATACTGAACTCCGGATTCGAGGGAATCCCTATCTCCTACTCTCCCCGTACGGATGATGTGATTGCCTTGACATTGCTTGCCTGCTTCTTTCTTTCCTCCATCGCTCTGGCTCGTGGAAAGAAGTTTCTCACCCAACAGGTGAAAGACTTTGTACTGCATCGCGAGCGGACAAGCATTTTTGATAGTTCTACGGCAGCCGATGTACGCTATCTCCTCGTACTGGTAGTGCAGACCTGTGTATTGACAGGTATCGTGTTCTTCAATTATTTTCATGATACATGTCCGATGCTGATGACCAAGGTCTCCCCTCTCCTGCTATTGGGGATTTATGTCGGCTTCTGTCTTGCCTATTTTTTACTGAAATGGTTACTTTATATGTTCCTCGGATGGGTGTTTTTTGACAAAAACAAGACAAATATATGGCTGGAATCTTATTCTACGCTCATATATTACGTCGGATTCGCCCTTTTTCCTTTTGTTCTATTCCTTGTTTATTTCGATCTGAATCTGACCAATTTAGTGATAATCGGACTAATTATTCTAATTTTTACTAAAATATTGATGTTTTATAAGTGGGTAAAGCTTTTTTTTCATCAATTAAGTGCGGCTTTCCTATTAATTTTGTACTTTTGCGCTCTTGAAATCATACCCTGTCTGCTACTCTATCAGGGAATGATCCAGGTAAACAATGTATTGCTAATAAAAATTTAGGACGTTGAAAATTAAAAAAGTACTAGTTTCGCAGCCTAAGCCTGCGTCAGAGAAATCTCCCTATTACGACATAG
>PPYE01000726.1_pt1 | contig 15754 bp, 18 predicted proteins | sample 1559881 | NCBI WGS metagenome assembly PPYE01 (sample SAMN08240022, study PRJNA423297) | Human gut metagenome, whole genome shotgun sequencing project. | reverse complement strand
CCGGTCACGGTATATCGCGAACTTCGCCGCCTGGGCGATCGCGAACTGGTGTTACACCCTGAACTGGAAACCGCCCGGCAGGCCGCTAACGGTGGCGAATGGGATAACTACGTATTAGCCCAGGGTGGCCCGTTGGTTGAGCGCGATAAGCTGCGCATCCGTCTGAATTATGAAACCACTGAAAACGGCAACGCCTACGGCGATAACGTCCAGCGAATCACCGGTATCTATTGCCCGATTACGGGCAATGACTCTTTGATCTTCACCCGCACCACTAAATACAAAATCGTGCCGAAGCGCCAGAGCGCTGACGGTGTGGCCGTTGACGTTGGTTTTTCAGGCGGCAACGCCGCCCCTCGGAGTTCTGTCAATAACTGTACGCGGGATCCCGCGACAAGTGCAGACGGTCTTGAACATGCCGATCACGAAGTGGGCGAGACGGTGAATTTTGATGCTCTTTCACGGCAAGAAAAGCGGGAACTGGCGCAGCGATTAAGTGACGATGTACGCGCCAAGCGGAAAACGCGGCCACCGGAACGGGAACGGGAAGAGGAAGCAGGGCTATCAGTCAAAGAGCAGCAGATCAGTGAACTGCTGGCGCTACGTGGGATTGATGCAAGCGCCGGAATGGTCAGATCGATGATGGCCGGTGCGTCAGTGGCGTGCGGTGATCTTGTTATGACCGTGCAGGACGGGCGGTTGGTATCGCGCAACCGCGCCGCATCCGGGCTGGATAAGCTGCCGTCACAGGTGATGGCAGCGAAGAAAAAGACAAGCGACCTTGTGAACAGGATGAAGGCAGCGTTTAAGGGCCATTTATTAAATGAGATATAATTAGCCAAAAGCAATGGCGCCATGAGGCGCCATTTATGGGTATGTTTTAATTATCTTCTCAAACGCTTCTGTCGTTTAGCTTCTAACTGAGCAGAAAATTTTCTTCCCGCTTTGAACTGTTCAGATGAAAGAGGTTTACTGTTAAGTTGATATGTACGTGCCCTTACAATCAACTGAGACATGGAAGGAGATATCACGAAATCATTGAGATGTTTTTTTAGTCGTTCTAGAGCTTTTTTTCCTTCATCAGTAATCAAGTCTCTTTGCAGCATCCACAAAAAAACATCTACAGCTTGCAGCGCTGGATGACTTTCTGAACTTCGAAGATCGAATTTACCTAAATCGAATTGAGCCTCCTCAAAAAGAATTGGGCCCCCCAAATCGTCCTCTACATGATCGATTTTATGAAAAATGCGGTGATATTCTCTCATCGTCCCGCGAAACTCGTCGCTTCTGTCATGGATCAATTCTTTTACGGAAGAGGAATGCTTTTTACAGAAAGAATGTGTAGCCCCCATCAGACTAGAAAAAGCAACCATATTAGGCGTTTGGCCTTTGTAGGCGCTTTTCCCATGGGTACAAATTAAGGTGAATTCGTCAGGGTGGCTGATCGCGTAAGTTAAACCATCAGTCATAACTTCTTTCATTCGCGGATCTAGTATGCGGTCAATTCTTGAAAGTGCAATTTCCGCAACTTGAAGCATTTTTGGCATGTCGTCGCTCAGGAAACCATCCCAAAAAGCCTTGTTATCTTCATCGGACAATATATCTGCCATACCTAAGCACATAGCATGTCTAAATAATTCGGTGTTGTACCACAAGACCGGGACGCCAGGATTATCAGCACTATCAAAAAACAGATCAACAAACTTGGTTGGTGCGAGATAAGGTTTGTGAATAACGCAGAGTGAAAATTCCCAAGAGGTATTTTCAAGTGCATCAAGAAGATCTGAGCAAATTACTGAAACAACATGCTCTTGGTGTTCATTTGAGTGAAGACGCGGAACGCCTAAAGCCTTGCAGTGCCGCTGGACAACTTCGTTAATGATAGGATCAACGTCACCATGAGAGATTATCGCCCCCTGAAAGTATGTCGGTGATCTCTCGTCAAAAATATTGCGACCTGAATGTCCAGATTCATCAGCATAAACATAAACGTCCATAACGGTTCCTTCTAAATTGTCATAGTTAGTTGCAATAAATACTATTACGGTTCATGGCGTTATCTATACATGATTGGCTTATTTTCGTCCATTTTGCTTAGAAAAAAATGAGCTTTAGACGTTCAGAATTCAACGCACAAATTGGAGCAAAATTGCACAAATTTTATGATGGTGATTTTCTCAGGGCAGACCAGGCGGGGTGGGCCTTCCGGTGGTCTGCACATTTGCACAAAAAAGCGGGGTTTCTGCGTGCGGCGAGGCGGGGGAATGAGCGCGCGCTGAGGGGTGGGATAGGGTCGGTATTATCTGCGCCGATTTTCGCGCCGCTGCGCCTCGCTGCTGCGTCGTTTTCGGTTCGCCGTGGTGGGTTGAGGAAAAAGAAAAGCCCCTGCCAGCAGGCTGCTGAGGGGCTTACGTGCGGTGTGGTCAGTTATGGCCGTGTAGGCCTTTGCGCGGTGGTGGTGGGTGTGTCCGGGCTGGCGTCAGATTGCTGCCTGCAACAGTGCGTAAGGGTTGAAGCGCACCACGTCGATCCCCAGCCAGTCGTTTAACTCTTTCAGGCTTTCTTGTATCGGGGCCAGTTCGTTGATGGAAAACACCTTCGCCGCTTTCTCTACGTCGCCGAAGCCACCGGAGTTATTCGGCATTACCCCCATCAGAACGGGCGGCACGCGGTGCGCGGCTAACAGGTCGTCGCGGGTGGCGTCTTTGATGCCGGTAAACTCATCCTTCGCCGCCACCTGGCTGAACGGCATAATTTGCAGGCCGTCTTTTTTCCCGCCCGCCGCGTAGACAAACAGGTTTTTAAAAGCACCGTTGCCGCGTGCATCTTTCAGCGACTTCTTAAGCTTTTCCACATCGTTATTATTCGCCACCGGGTCAGTGAGGTAGACGATCACACCCGCATGACTGCCGTTAATGTAGTAGTTGCGGCGGAACACCGTTGCTTCACCGTTCAGCATGGCGCTTTGTAGCGCGGCCAGATATTCCGGCGCACCGTAGATCTCCTGGTGCGGGCTGGGGTTCTTGATCTGGCAGACGCTGCCCGGTTCGAACGCGTGATCGTCAACGTAGCGCGGAACAAACCAGAATTGCGCCGGGTCTATGCCGCGCCGCGTATATTTTGCCTGGCTGTGCCGCAGCTCGATCGGCTGGCCGAGTCGGTTGCGGCGGCATTCCATGTAACAGTTACCGAAAATTAAATAATCCTGCACCCAGGCGGTGAACTCCTGCCGGGTCAACAGCGGGTGCGGTATGTAGCAACTGGCGATAACATTGCGTTTAAATATCAGCGGTGACTGGTGATAGGCGGCAACGTCGAACATGCGCGCCAGCCCGTAGGGGCTGATCGGTGGTTCATACCAGCGGCCATTGTTATGGCATTCGAGGCACTCCATAAGAGACGCGCGATCGTTGACTGCGATCGGGTCGCCAAAGCTGAAAGATTCCACGCTTTCCAGCGGGGTGGCTGCGTTGCTGGCCGTGCTGGCTGGCGCAGCAGTTGGCGCCCTGAATTTTTTTTTGCCGCTCAATTAAAACTCCTCCACAAAACTGCCGTTATCGCCGGTCACTTCCGCGCCGATCGGTTCGTTGTAAATGCCCTGCATAGTTGCCCATGCCAGATCGCCGTGATTGCTGCCACGGGCCCGATCGGACTGGTAGGTAATAACGCCGCCTGCGGTGACTTTACGCACGGTCATAAACGACTGTGCGAGATCCATCATTCCGGCGTCGAACTCAAAGCGCCCGGCACGAATGACCATCAACATTTTGAGCACCATCGACCGCTTAAGAACCGGTGAATAGTTGTATTTAACCGCCTGCGGGAAGAACTTGATCACCAGTTGATAAACCGCATCGCCGATCCCTGTGCCGTCGATAGCAATGTGCTGCACGTTGTAGCGGGTGGTGATCTCTTTAATAAATTTGGCCTGCTCTTCGTACTCCATGCCGCGTAACTGGTGGCGTTCTACCGCGCGGAACTTGCCACCCGGCACGGCTGGCGGGGCCAGCACAACCAGCCCGGCGCTGTCGCCTTTGCCGCTGCTGCCGTTGGGGTCATAGCTAACCCAGACAGGGCGATTACCCAGCGGGCGAGGTGCAAACGGGTTCCAGTCCGGCCACGCGTCCGGCATGTAGCCATCAACGCCGCAGCCCAAAATTGTGTTGTAGTCGAAGGCGCGTTCCCCTGCTTTAACGAAGGTACATCCGTACAGGTTGGCGTATTCGTCAAGGGAGTTTTCGCTACGGATTTCATCAATATCAACCAGATCGAAACCGAGCTTCATGGCGTCTTCCAGCGTGACTATCTGGCGCCAGATGTTATCCCCGCATAGCTTGCCGTTTTTCAGTGCCTTATAACTGGTGTCGATATCCACCCGATCGGATCGGCGGCGGCTTTCATTGAACTGATCGCCAGTCCAGAAGGGATAGGCTTCATGTTCTTCACTGGAAGGCGTCGAAAAGTAGGTGCGGCGCAGTCCTTTTTGTGTCGCCATGCCTGCGGCCACCGAGCGCAGTTTGATGAAATTACTGATCCAGAAGGCTTCATCAAGGTACAGATCGCCGGTGTAGCTCTGGGCCGTCGCGGCGGAGGTGCCGAGAAAATACAGGATCGCACCGTTGCTTAACTCAATGGCATCACCGCCCTTAAGTTCTACTCCTATTTCCCTTGCCAGCTTCTGAATGAACCGCTTGAACTGGAACGCCTGGGCGCGGCTGGCTGACAGGAATATCTGATTATTTCCGGTTTCCAGCGCACGCAACAGCGCTTCGCGGGCAAAGTACCAGGTGGCACCAATCTGGCGCGATTTGAGGATAAAGCGGTTACGCCGGTTCCACTGTTTGAACCAGCGTTTTTGATGCTCGTATAGCGAATCAAAGATCAGGGCGCGAAGCTGAGTTATCTGTTCTTCGGTGAAATGGTTTTTCGGGGTCTTCGCCTTCTTCTCTTTCTCCTGGTCGCGTCGCTCATGCCGTTCAAAGCGGTCAAGCTGGCGCGCCAGCAGGTCAATTTCTTTAAAGTCCTTCGGGGTTTTGTCGTCCTTTTCCACCAGGCGCAGGTAACGAACGTGCGTGCGATCCTGCACCCGCTGCATGGGGGTAGCTTTATCCCATTCATAGCGGCGGCGCCAACTGTAGATCGTGTTAATGCTCACCCCGATTTCCTTAGAAATCTGAGTGATGCTAAACGCCTGCCAGTAGAGGCTTTTGGCTTTTGTGCTGAGGTCTTCGGCTGTATTCATGGCAACAGGCTATCGCGCTCGCGCGCGCAACAATATCGCCGCTGGTTGTCGCCTGAGTCCGACAAAGTGAAGGCTTTGCGCCTTCCGGCCGCAAAGGGAATGATTGGGGCACTGGTTAATATCAATCGCTTACCAACCCGGAGCTTTGTCACCATGCCAATGACAAATTTTTTCCGCGCCGCAGTAGAGGGCGCAACCTGTGACGGTCGAGTACTGGAACGTCAGCACATCACCGAAATGGCCGAACAGTACGATCCCCAGGTATATGGCGCCCGCGTCAATCTGGAGCACATTTTAGGCTGGTCGCCGACAAGCGATTTCCGCGCGTATGGTGACGTGGTTGAAGCCAAAGCAGAAGAGATTGCCGAGGGCCCGCTAAAGGGCAAACTGGCGCTTCTGGTGAAGGTGGACGCCACGGACGAACTGGTAGAACTGAAAGGCAAACGCCAGAAAATCTACCATAGCATTGAGGTGCATCCGTCCTTTGCCGACACAGGAAAAGCCTACCTTATGGGGCTGGCCTGTACCGATAACCCGGCGAGCCTGGGCACCGAAATGATGAAGTTTTGCACCCAGAACGCCAGCGCCAACCCACTGGCTGCGCGTCACTACGCACCTGAATGCTTCTTCACTGAAACCCTGGAATCATCCCTCGAATTTGCGCAGGAAGAGCCGCCAGCGTCCGACACCGGGAAGAATTTCTTTTCCCGTATCAAGGAAATGCTGACCGGAACCCGCCAGCACTTCGATCGTGAAAATGGCGATATCCGCCAGGCGGTTGAACTGGTAGCGGAAAGTCAGGGTGAATTGCTGGACAAGATGGAAAAACTGAGCGCAGGGCAGCTTAAGAACAAGCAGACCGCCGAAGCGGTGGATAAGTTGCGCTCTGAGTTCGACGAGATGAAAGCGCAGCTTTCTACCCAGGACGCCAGTAAATACCGCCGCCCGGAAGCGACCGGCGCAACTGAAAAATCTAACGCCCAGCTTGCTGACTGCTGATCGCCGCCAGTAACGAAGGAACAGTACAGGAAATATAACTATGCGTAATTCTACCCGTGAATTGTTTGATGCGTATCTTGAGCGACAAGCTGAACTGAATCACATCAATAAGTCCCACGTAACAAAGGCGTTCAGCATTGATCCGAGCGTTGAGCAGACGCTTGAAGACAAGGTGCAGCAGTCTTCCGAAATGTTGAAGAAGATTAATATCTACGGCGTTAACGATCAGTCCGGTGAAAAAATCGGTCTGGGTGTGAGCGGCCCGATCTCCAGCACCAACAATTCCACCACCGATCGCCGCCAGCCTGTTTCCGTCACGGCGCTGGATTCAAACAAGTACACCTGTAATAAGGTGAACGCGGATACTTTCGCCTCTTATGCGCAGCTTGATGCCTGGGCTAAATTCCCCGATTTCCAGCAGCGTCTGAGCAATCAGATCATCCAGCGTATCGCGCTTGATCGCATCATGATCGGCTTTAACGGAACCAGCTACGCGGATAAGTCAGACCGCAACGCCAACCCGCTTTTGCAGGATTGTGGCATCGGCTGGCTGCAACAGTACCGCGCAAACGCGCCGCAACGTGTAATGAAAGATATCACCGTGACCAGCCGCGACGATTCCAACCAGGTGATCGCTAAAGGTGATTACGGTAACTACGACTCGCTGGTTTATGACGCGGTTAACTCACTGATGGACGAGTGGTACAAAGATTCGCCCAATCTGGTGGTGATCACCGGTCGTAACCTGACGGTTAGCCGTTCGTTCCCGATCATCAACGCTGTCAGCACCAATAACCCGAACTCCGAAGCGCTGGCCGGTCAGTTGATCGCATCGCGTAAGACGATCGGCAACCTGCCTTCGTTCATCGCGCCTTTCTTCCCTGATGGCAGCATGTTTATCACTTCGTGGGAAAACCTGTCGATTTACTGGCAGGAAGGTGCGCACCGTCGCCGCATTGTGGAAGAGCCGGAATATAACCGCGTCTCTACTTACAGTTCGTCAAATGATGCCTATGTTGTTGAAGATTACGGCTTCGGCTGTCTGATCGAAGGCATTACCGCCGCCGAACCAGCACCGGCACCATAAATCAGCGCAGGCCAGCTAACTGCTGGCCGCTTTGGGGGCATCATGTTGACACCTGCTCAACAACATTTTAACCGCGTGATGGCTGAACGCCGCCACGCCAGCCGTGAGCCGTCGCAGCTTGAAATGACGGCCTACGAAACCATGCTTCACCGCCTGCGACTGGATAAAGCCCGTTTAAGCCGTGTCCAGTCCCAGAAGGCTAAAGCGGATTTAAAACGCGAACTGCTGCCGGACTACCAGCCGTGGATCGAAGGCGTACTTACGGCAGATTCCGGCCAGTCTGACGACGTGTTAACCACCGTCATGATCTGGTGCTGTGACTGCGGAAACATCGCTGAAGCCCTGCGCATTGGTCAGTATGTCTTGCGCCATAAGTTGCCGATGCCGGATCAGTATCGCCGCACCACTGCCACCGTACTGGTGGAAGAAATTTGCGATCCCGTCCTGGCTGCATTCAAAGCTAACCCGGCTGTTGCGCCGGTCGCCGCTGACCTGCTGGAAGCGTTACGGGGCTTAACCCTGAACGAAGATATGCCGGATGAGGTGCGCTCAAAGCTGCTTAAGGCGCTGGGGTATACGCTGCGCCTGACTGACAACGTTGAATCGCTTACCGCTGCGGTTGAATACCTGCGCCAGGCGGCAGTGTTGAACCCGAAAAAAGCAGGCGTAACCCGTGATATTGAGCTTCTGCAACGTGCGCTTAAGAAGTCCGGGCAACCTGCTGACGGTGAGGGCGCAGACGGCAAGCCAGAAGCAAACAACACCGAAACCCAGACGGCAACGCCGCCAGCCCAGCCAAAAGCGAAGCGGGAAACCAAAAAGCCCGCCGCTAAAAGCAAGCCGGCAGCGAAGAAAAGAACCACGACAGCCCGCCAGAAGGCGGCGTCATAACCGAACGTGCCCCCGCGCACCCAGGCGGCACGGCAGGCGAAAACAGGCAACGCCGCGTCTTCGTCCTGCCGTCCACCGCCTGACTTATACGGAGTAGAGATCATGAGTCTGGTAGCCACTGAGCCAGTACGGCCACCATCCGATCCAGTGCCTGATGATGGCGGCGCGAAGGTTGAAAGCCTGCCATTCTGGCCGGTCATTTCGCTGGCTGAACTACGCCGCGCGATGCGTCTTGATGGGCAGGTGACAACCGATCGCCTGATGTCGCGAACGGTGGAAGCGGTGGCCCATGTTAATGATCAGCTTTTCCTGTGGCGCCAGGTGCAGATTGATGCGGGCTATGAGTCATTGGCAGAAATTCCGGCCAGTCCGGTGAATGGCACTTCCGTGAAGGTATGGCGCTATAAAAACGCCGTGTATTCACTCACTAAGGCGCTGTTGATTGAAGGCTACCGCGATATTGACACCACCAGTAAAGGCGAAGACCACGCGGCGGCATTGAGCACGCAGATCGATACGCTGTGGCGGGATGTGCGCTGGTCAATCCGTGATATCCAGGACGAAAGCCGGGGCCTGGCGGAGTTGGTGTAATGAACGTTCAGGCGCAGCAAAACGACACGATCGACCTGCTTTGCTGGCGCTATTACGGCAGAACAGCAGGCGTTACCGAGGCGGTGATCGATGCCAATAAGGGCATTTCCGCCGCCACTGAGTTGCAGGCCGGGCAGATTGTCTACCTGCCAGAGATCCAGCCGCCAGCCCAGCGGGAAACCGTGCAGCTATGGGATTAAGGGGGAGGGTATGCACGACACACCACCGGGATTACTCGAACAAACAATGAAATGGATCGCTACTTATCTGCCGACACTGTTTGCGGCTGGTGCGTCGCTGAGTATTTCGGCGCTAATGAGCCTTTACGATGGGCAGTCTTTGCTTAAAACCGCCACCGGATCGCTGGTATGTGGGATTGTCACGCTTGCTGTGGCCGGTTCGCTGGAATATCTGGGGCTTCCGTCCAACGCAGTAACGTTCGTGGGCGCCTCAATCGGATTTATGGGAGCGGATAAAGTCCGCAACAAAGTTACTGGGTTTATCGAAAACCGTATCGGCGGAATGAAGGGCGGGGAATAAATCCCATCACCTGAAATGATTTGCTGGTTGGCGGTTTTATTCACTGTCAAAGAGGAATGCAGCCATGAAAGAACCATCATGGATTGTTGAAGGTCGTAAATATATTGGTGAAAAGGAAATTAAAGGGCCAGAGCATAACCCGCTAATTTTACAGTTCTGGAAGGATATAAAACGAGGCGGTATTAAGGACGACGAAACGCCGTGGTGTGCGGCTTACGTTGGGGGAGTGCTGGAACGTTCAGGTATCACATCAAGCCGCTTTGAATCAGCCGCATCTTATCTTAATTGGGGGGTGAAGCTGGATAAACCTGCATATGGTTGTGTGGTGGTATTCAGCCGTGACGGCGGCGGTCATGTTGGCTTTGTTGTTGGTCAGCAGGCAAATGGCGATTTGATGGTACTGGGTGGAAATCAGAGTGATGCGGTGAATATCCGTGCGTTTTCTACATCGCGGGTATCTGGATATCGCTGGCCGAAAGATATTCCTGTCGATGTTCAACCATTGCCGCAGCTATCCGGTACGCGCTCCGTTTCTGAGTCGTGATCATGTCTAACCGTGCTGGCCGTGCGTATCGAGCGCGGTCATTTTTGACAGTGCTCCAGCACGTACGGTAATGACAGTGCGAGCTGGCGAGAGGTTTAGATATGGGGTTGTCACGCTGGAAAGTGATCGTTTGTCTTGTGCTGGCCGCTGCTGCTGTATGGGGTTTTAGCCACTGGCGTTACAGCGCCGGTTACGGTGATGCAGATCAGCACTGGCGTGAAAAGTGGGCGCAACGTGATGCACGCGACGCCACCGCGCTGGCGCAAAGGCAGGCTGAGGCCAGGACAGAAGAACAACGCCGACAAGGTGAAATTGATGCGATCAGAAAACAAACCAGTCAGCAGCTTGCTGGCGTGCAGGCTGCTGCCGATCGTGCCAGTGCTGTTTCTCGTGGGCTGCACGCCAAAGCCGACGAACTCGCCAGAAGACTGGCAGACCGTGAACGTGCCTGCGGTGCCGGAACTCCCGGCAGAAGCGAGGCAAAAGCCAGCGGTGCCGCATTGCTTGCCGACCTGTTTAAGCGGGCTGACGAGCGAGCGGGGGAACTGGCAAGAGAAGCTGATGAAGCAAGAGCCAGAGGATTAGCCTGTGAGGCTGCATATGATGCGGTTAAGTCCGGGGGGAATAAGTAATGCTTAAACCCGATTTACTGCGCCAGATGATAAGCCAGCATGTGCCCTGGCTGCGCGAAAATCCCGATAATCTGGCGGTTTATCTGCGAAAAGGTCGTATGGTCAGCACCGGCCAGCGTGCTGCTGCGTTTGAGTATCGCTATACGCTGGAAGTGCTGGTGATGGATTACCCTGAATCTCTGGATACTATCAGCGTGCCGGTGCTGGCATGGGCGCGCTTATATCAGCCTGATCTGTTGTTTAACCCGGACAGGCAGCAGAACGGCATAACATTCGAAGCCGATATTCTGAGTAACAGCACGATGGACGTACTGATCCAGATTCAGGCTGATGAAGCGGTGATCGTCACCCGTGAAGATGGCGAGATCGTCACCCGTCACCGTGCTGACCCTGCACCGGGGCCGGAAATTGGCGCGTGGTCACTGGTATTTGTTGATGAGGTCAGCGGCGAAACATGGCAGGACAACAAACCGATCCCCTCTTCCAGCAGTTAGACGACTGGTTAGCCAGCGTTGCCGCGCAGCTTTCGCCCGGACACCGTCGCAAGCTGACGCGCGACGTTGCGATCGGGCTGCGTAAGCGCCAGCAAAAGCGTATCGCCAGCCAGAAGAACCCCAGCGGTGAAAGCTATCAGGCCCGCCGCCGCAAAATTCTGCGCACCCAGGGCGGGATAAAATTCGTATGGAATGATGAGGCCAGGGAGTTACGCAACTGGCGAACCACGGGCAGGGGTGAGCACCGCGCAATCACCGGCTATGACGTTGATCGCGGTGCCCTGCGCACGTTCTATAAGCGCGATATCCAGCGCTATATTGAAATCAATCTCAACCAGTCAAAGCAAAACCGCACCAGAAAGGATCCGATGTTCCGCAAGCTGCGCACCGCACGCTTTCTTAAGGCTTACGGTACGGGCGGCATGGCAGTGGTTGGCTTTCAGGGGCATACCGCCGAAATTGCCAGCGTTCACCAGTACGGTGAAGTCGATAACGTGGTGCCGGGTGCCCGTGCACGCTACCCGGTGCGTGAACTCCTGGGCATGACCGAGGGGGATTTAGACTGGCTGGTCGATACTGTTGTCGCCTTCATGCAAGAGATTTGATTGTCACCAACCCGCCACAAGGGCGCCGCGTTGTTTGCGCGCGCGCGACTCCTGATACTGACTGCATAACCCAAAAGCCGAAACGGTCGTAAAGCCTGCTACCGGGTGGAAACGACGCCGGACAGCGTAACCGGCACCACGGGAAACAGTCAGCACTATGAATTTAAACGAACTCTATCGCCTTATCTGCAATCTCGCCCGCATTGGCACCGTGCTGGAAGTGGATACGGAAAAGTATCTTGCACGCGTCGAAACCGGCGAGAACAAAACCGACTGGATCCGCTGGGCAGTGCCGCGCGCCGGTGAAGCCGTGACGTGGTGGGCGCCGACAGTGGGCGAACAGGTTTATATTTTGTGCCCCTGCGGTGAGCTGGAGACGGCATTCATTGCCGGAAGCCTTTACAGCGAAGACGCACCGCCGCCAGATGCTGGCGCTACCACCTGCGTGATCCTGCACCCGGATGGCGCCCGTATTTCATATGACCCGGAGGCCAGCGCGCTGGTTGTCAGCGGGGTAAAAACGGCAAGCGTCACCGCGTCGGAATCCATTACCGCCACCGTGCCGGTGGTAACGGTCAAGGCAGATACGCGCGTTACCCTGGACACGCCGGAAGTGGTCTGCACCAACAAGCTGATCACCGCCACGCTGGAAGTGCAAAAGGGCGGGGAAATGAAGGGCAATATTACCCATTCAGGCGGATCGCTTTCGTCTAATGGTGTCGTTGTCCATTCTCACAAACATAGCGGCGTCCAGTCCGGTGGTAGTAATACAGGTGGCCCGGTATGAGTACAGTCCGTTACAGCGGCATGAATGCCAGTTCAGGCCATGCCATCACCGACAACGAGCATATAGCGCAGTCTATCGGCGATATTCTGTTAACGCCGATCGGTTCCCGTGTAATGCGCCGCGCTTACGGTTCGCAGCTTTTCAACCTGATAGATCAGCCGGTCGATAACGCCATAACGAAGCTGCGCGTTATGTCTGCCATCTACAGCGCCCTGTATTTATGGGAACCGCGGATCTCTCTGACCAGTATCACCCTGAGCGCGCCGGGTGCCGGTCGGCTGGTTGCCACTATCCAGGCCAATCGCACCGACAATCAGACGCCATTTAACGCTGATATTACATTGAGGGGCCAGGCATGAGCGGCACGATCGATTTATCGCAGCTACCGCCGCCCGTGGTGGTTGAACCGCTGGACTTCGAAACGCTTTTCGCGCAGCGCAAGGCGGCATTTATTGCGATGTACCCGGAAGACGAGCAGGAAGAGATCGCCCGCACGCTTGAGCTTGAATCGGAGCCGATCACCATGCAGCTGGAAGAGAATTGCTATCGCGAATTGCTGTTGCGCCAGCGGGTGAATGAAGCAGCCCGCGCGGTGATGCTGGCTTATTCCACGGATAGCGATCTGGATAATCTGGCGGTCAATTTCAACGTTGAACGTCTGACCATTCAGGAAGAAGACGACAGCGTTACACCGCCAATTGAAGCCGTGATGGAGTCAGACCCAGATTTACGCACGCGTACCCAGCAGGCTTTTGAAGGTCTGAGCGTGGCCGGGCCAACTGCGGCGTATGAATTTTGGGGGCGTTCAGCAGACGGGCGCGTAGCTGATATTTCGGCGGTGAGTCCTACGCCTGCCTGCGTCACCATTTCGGTGCTGTCGCGCGAAGGTGACGGAACGGCCAGCGATGATCTGCTTTCCGTGGTCGCTGCTGCCCTGAACGATGAAGAAGTGCGCCCGGTGGCCGACAGGGTAACGGTGCAGTCTGCGGAGATCGTGCCGTATCAGATTGATGCAACGCTTTACATCTATCCGGGGCCGGAAGCTGAACCCGTCCGGCAGGCATCGGAACAGCAGTTACAGGCGTATATTGCCGCGCAGAATCGCTTAGGGCGCGATATCCGTCTTTCAGCTATCTACGCCGCCCTGCACGTCGAAGGCGTCCAGCGCGTGGAACTGGCGCAGCCTGTTGCGGATATTGTGCTGAGTGACTACCAGGCATCGCACTGCACCGAATACACCATAACGGTGGGTGGTTACGATGAGTAATGACCTGTTACCACCCAGCGCCAGCCGAATGGAGCGCGTCGCCGCGCGCGTCTGTGCGTCGTTGGGTGAAGTGCCCGTGCCGCTGCGCCAGTTGTGGAACCCGTGGACGTGTCGGGCTGATCTGTTGCCCTATCTGGCGTGGGCCTTCTCCGTTGATCGCTGGGATGAGGCCTGGCCGATAAACACAAAACGAAAGGCGGTGGCCGATGCGTTTTACCTGCATAAGTACAAGGGTACAACGGGCGCCATGCGCCGGGTTGTGGAGCCGTTCGGCTTCTTCATCCGGGTTAACGAGTGGTGGAACATCGACACCGCACCGGGCACCTTCACGCTGGATATTGGCGTGGAAGACCAGGGCATTAGTGAAGAAACCTATCAGGAACTTGAACGCCTGATCGCCGATGTGAAGCCGTGCAGCCGTCATATGCTGGGAATGTCTCTTCACCTGCAAACAACCGGCGATCTGTATATCGGCGCGGGCAGTTATTCCGGCGATACGCTAACCGTGTACCCGTATTTTCCTGAAACCATAGCCGTGGGCGGTGATGATTACACCGGGGCGGCAATCCATTTAATTGACACCGTGGAGATCGCAAGTGGCGACTAAATATTATGCCGTGCTAACCAATGTGGGCGCGGCGAAACTGGCAAATGCCACGGCATTGGGTGCGCAGGTTGAAATCACCCAGATGGCTGTAGGCGATGGTAACGGCGTGTTGCCGACGCCGAACCCGGCACAAACGGCGCTGGTTCATGAGCTGCGCCGCAAGCCGCTTAATAGTCTGAGCATTGACCCGAATAACGCCAACCAGATTATTGCCGAGCAGGTGATACCTGAAGACGAGGGCGGGTGGTGGATCCGTGAAATCGGTTTATTCGATAAAGACGGCGATATGATTGCCGTAGCCAACTGTGCGGAAACGTATAAGCCGCAGTTACAGGAGGGAAGCGGGCGCGTACAGGTTGTACGCATGATCCTGATTGTCAGCAGCACCGCTGCCGTAACGCTGAAAATTGACCCTTCGGTAGTTCTGGCAACCCGACAGTATGTTGATGATCAGATCATCCAGGTGAAAAGCTATGTTGATCAGAAAATGGCAGCGCATGTAGCTGCGGCTGATCCGCATAAACAATACGCACCAAAAGAAAGTCCCGCTCTTACTGGCAGGCCGACTGCGCCAACGGCGGAAGGCAAAGATAGTTCTACTCAAATTGCAAATACAGCTTTCGTTCAGGCTGCTATTGCTGCTTTGGTTGGCTCTTCGCCTGAAGCGCTGGATACGCTGAATGAACTTGCTGCGGCTTTGGGTAATGATCCTAACTTTGCTACCACCGTAACAAATTCACTCGCTGGAAAGATGGATAAATCGGCAAATGGTTCAGACATAGAAAACGTTTCTGTTTTTCTACAAAACCTTGGTTTAGGAGATATCAGTGCTACAGGTGTTGCGACAGGTAGTATGGGCGGAACCGGATATGCCATATTTCCGATGATGATTGGCGGTGCACGTAAGACTTTTATTATGCAATGGGGATTGCTGACGCCTCTGAAATCAGGTGGCTATGTGAATATTAACCTTCCTGTCGCTTTTCCTACTATGGTGATGCAGGCATATGCAACACATGATAATGCGACACTAAACACACGCCCGACAGTATATGCAATTACTACAACAAGCCGAACCACTATCACTGCGACGGCGACGTGCTTAGATGCTGGCTCAGTGGGCGCTACAGTGACACGCAGTAGTGACGATACTGCGTGTTACGGTCGTTATTTTGCAATAGGGTGCTGAAATGAATCTTAAATATTTTTCTCCATCTGAAAATGCGTTTTATGCCGGGGAGCTTAAAGAAAGCTATATCGCTGCTGGCTCATGGCCTTCTGATGCCTCGGAGGTTGATGAAAGTCTTTATCTTGAGTTTATCGATAAACCGCCAGCAGGTAAGTATCGAGGAGTGGATAATGCAGGAATGCCCTGCTGGCTTGAAATTCCTCCTCCCACAGTAGAGGAAATGGCATCGAATGCAGAGAATATAAGACAGCAGCTCATTGATAAGGCAAATGTTTATAT
>PPYE01454177.1_pt1 | contig 15760 bp, 9 predicted proteins | sample 1559881 | NCBI WGS metagenome assembly PPYE01 (sample SAMN08240022, study PRJNA423297) | Human gut metagenome, whole genome shotgun sequencing project. | reverse complement strand
TGGTCATGTAGTTTAAAACAAACTCTGTACGCCTGTAGCTCCCTTTTTTCAATGATGTATCAAAAATGTTACTCTTTGAAACAAAGTTTATAGACGAAGGTGAAGATACCCCCTATCTTTGCCTCCGTCAATTTTTGATTAACACTAGTATAACTCTGAATATCCTGTTACCATGAAAACAACTCCTTGGATAAAACTGTGTAAAGGTGCCGTACTCGCACTGACTGTCTCCTTTGGACTGACCTATTGCCAGTCGACCAAAAGCACGTTCACTCTTGAACAGAAAGGTGATAGCCTTACTATTGTCCATATTACTCATCCTACTAATTATATATTACTCCCCATCGAAGAAGAAGCCGACGAAAGTCAGGTGCGTCTTGATACGGGGAATGCAGCGGATACCGATATGGATATCCGCCTAGCACAGACTAAGGTCGATTATTTCGTTCCTTTTGCTTTGCCGGCTGATACAAAGGTAGCCACTTTACGTATTCAAAAGAAATCGAAAGACGCTCTCTGCTGGGAAGAAATCAAATTATCCGATACGTTTGATACTACCAATACGGATAAATTCCGTTCTGTCTACCATCATACTCCCCTTTATGGCTGGATGAATGATGCAAACGGATTGGTATATAAAGATGGAGAGTATCATTTGTATTATCAGTATAACCCTTATGGCTCCAAATGGGGAAATATGCACTGGGGACATTCGGTCAGCAAAGATCTGATGCATTGGGAACATCTGGCTCCTGCCATTGCCCGTGATACATTAGGGCATATATTCTCCGGCAGTTCTATTGTCGATCAGGAGAATGTGGCGGGCTACGGAGCAGGTTCCATCCTCGCTTACTATACTTCTGCCAGCGATAAGAACGGACAGATTCAGTGTCTGGCTTATAGCAAAGACAATGGACGAACATTTACTAAATACGAAAAGAATCCTGTCCTGCGTCCTTCCGACGGTCTGAAAGATTTCCGTGACCCGAAAGTTTTCTGGTATGCACCGGAGAGTAAATGGGTGATGATTGTCTCTGCCGATAAGGAAATGCGTTTCTATGACTCCCATAATTTGAAAGACTGGAACTACCTGAGTAGCTTTGGCGAAGGATACGGTGTGCAACCCTGTCAGTTTGAATGTCCGGATATGGTGGAACTGCCTGTAGACGGCGATATTAACCATAAGAAATGGGCATTGATTGTCAATGTAAATCCGGGATGTTACTTCGGAGGGAGTGCTACTCAATATTTTATCGGTGACTTTGACGGCACAAAATTTATTTGTGACAATCTGCCGAATGTCACGAAATGGCTGGACTGGGGGAAAGATCACTATGCTACTGTCTGTTTCTCAAATACGGGAAACCGTGTGGTGGCAGTGCCTTGGATGAGCAACTGGCAGTATTGCAATATCGTTCCGACCCGGCAGTTCCGTAGTGCCAATGCGCTGCCCCGTGAATTGGGACTCTATACACAGGACAATGATATTTATCTTTCCGCCGCACCGGTAGCGGAAACTAAGAACTTACGAAAAGAAAGCAAGGATATTCCGTCTTTTACGGTAGACAAGGATTATCACATCGAATCTTTATTGACTGATAATGAAGGAGCTTATGAGCTTTCTCTGAACATCAAAACTGGAAAGGCGGAAATTATGGGATTCAGTCTTTTCAATGACAAGGGAGAGAAGGTGGATATTTACCTTAATCTTCCGGAAAAGAAACTGGTGATGGACCGTACGAAAAGCGGCATCGTAGATTTCGGGAAAAACAGCTCTCCGCACGAGATCGAGGCGCACGATCGACGGAAGACGATTTCTATCAATTATATAGATGATTTCGCATTGGCTACATGGGCACCTATCAAAAAGGAAGATGAATATAAACTGGATGTCTTTGTTGATAAGTGTTCGGTAGAAATATTTCTGGATGGTGGGAAGATAGCGATGACTAATCTGATTTTCCCTACAGAGCCGTACAATCGTATGTGTTTTTACAGTAAGGGCGGTACATTCGCAGTCGATTCATTCAGTGTGCATAGGTTAGGTTTATAAAAGGATAGATTTGTTTTTCAGTAGGTATTTATCAAGAATATAATCAAGTGTTTATCACTTGTATCATCTGTATTTCATAGATTAGATTTATGAGTTAGTTTTTAAGTTAGGTTTTGTAGATTAGGTGTTTGACAGCTGCCGTCCGTGAGGTTCGGCAGCTGTTCTGTGTTTAATCTATTCGCAGAATAGGTTGTCATTACTTATTCATTGATCTCAATCGTATACCCTCCTTTGAAAGTTCCTTTCGGTTGCAGGTGTTGCATCCAGCCTTTGTCTTTGTATTCACCTGTGTAATGTGCGCGGTCGCAGCGGCCGTACCACGGTTCAATGCAGACAAAAGGGGCATTCTTTGCAGGCGGAGACCATAGACCGACTACGGGAGCATGAAAGTGCAGGCTTAAATAAGCTTTCTTTTCCTTGGTATAAAGGGTTACTTTATGGATTTGCTCATTCTCTATTATCAAAGCATCTTTATCGAAAGTATGTGTATCCAATGGCAATAACCCGTCTGTAAGTTCCAGAGAATATTCAGTGGAAGGATCTGCACATCCTTTTTCTGAAATGAGGATATACTTCAATCCTTCTTCCTTGTCAAAACCGAAGAAACCACGATTCTGTGTATCTGCATTAAAATCCGGCCAATAGAATGCAGGATGCGCACCGATTTGAAAATACATTTCTTTTTCTCCGGTATTCTTAACTTCCCATATAACCTCGATCTGCTTACCCTGAATACGATAACCTATTTCCAGACAAAACGGGAAAGGAAATTTCCGTAATGTCTCTTCATTACTGACAAGGTGGTATCGTACTTCGTCTTCTTTTTCTGAAACAAGAGTAAATTCCATATCGCGGGCAAAGCCATGTTGACTCAATGTATAAGCGATACCTTCATTACGATACTGGTTTTCCCACACACTTCCTACAATCGGGAAAAGTACAGGAGAGTGGCGTTTCCAAAAAGCAGGGTCGGCTTGCCACAGATACTCTTTCCCATTGGCGAAGATACTGCAAAGTTCGGCTCCATGCGGAGATACCTGAATAGTAAGTTGTTCGTTGGAGATTGTTTTCATATCATTCAGTTTTCTGTTGGTTACTTTGAGTGATTATATGCTTGTTATATGAATAATATCCCTTTTTACAAGGACTTAAATTACTATACAAAGGTAGTATTTTCTATGATTGAGAGAGAATATAATCCCGACTTTCTTATGATGGAGAATTATTCTTATAAAACCCTATAAAATAGCGTTCTATGCAACATATCTTACAGCATTTGAAACATTTTTTTCAGTCGGTTGACTTAAATCAACCGTAATTTGCATCATCGAAAAGAGAAAATTCGTACTTTTAAATTAATAACATTAAACTAATGCCTAGTGTCATGAAGAACAAAAAACTTCTTTGCAGCGTTTGTTTCCTGTTTGCTTTCATGTCGGCCCTGTGGGGGCAAAACATTACGGTAAAGGGAAACGTTACTTCTAAAACGGATGGGCAACCGATTATCGGTGCTTCTGTCGTTGAAACTACAGCTACAACCAACGGAACAATTACAGACTTCGATGGTAATTTCACTCTTTCAGTTCCGGTCAACTCTACTTTAAAGATTACGTATATTGGTTATAAACCGGTGACCGTAAAAGCGGCTGCTATCGTTAATGTACTACTGGAAGAAGATACCCAGATGGTAGATGAAGTTGTCGTAACAGGTTATACTACACAGCGTAAAGCCGACCTGACAGGTGCTGTTTCTGTAGTAAAAGTAGACGAAATCCAGAAGCAAGGTGAAAACAATCCGGTGAAAGCCCTTCAGGGACGTGTCCCCGGAATGAACATCACCGCCGATGGTAATCCGAGTGGATCGGCTACCGTACGTATCCGCGGTATCGGTACGCTGAACAATAACGACCCGCTTTATATAATCGACGGTGTTCCTACCAAAGCCGGTATGCACGAACTGAATGGTAATGATATTGAATCCATTCAGGTTTTGAAAGATGCCGCATCCGCTTCTATCTACGGTTCGCGTGCAGCGAACGGCGTGATCATCATTACTACCAAACAAGGAAAGAGAGGACAGATCAAAATCAATTTCGACGCTTCTGTTTCCGCCTCCATGTATCAGAGTAAAATGAACGTACTGAACACTGAGCAATACGGACGAGCTATGTGGCAAGCCTACGTGAACGACGGTGAAAATCCGAACGGTAATGCTTTGGGATATGCTTACAATTGGGGATATAATGCCGACGGCAATCCGGTATTATACGGAATGACTCTTTCCAAATACCTGGATTCAAAGAATACAATGCCTGTGGCGGACACAGACTGGTTTGACGAGATCACTCGTACTGGTGTTATTCAGCAATACAATCTTTCCGTCAGCAACGGTTCGGAGAAAGGTTCTTCTTTCTTTTCTCTGGGATATTACAAGAATCTGGGTGTTATCAAAGACACGGACTTCGACCGTTTCTCGGCTCGTATGAACAGCGATTATAAGTTGATTGATGATATCCTGACCATCGGTCAGCATTTTACATTAAATCGCACGTCGGAAGTGCAGGCTCCGGGTGGAATTATTGAAACCGCACTGGACATTCCTTCCGCTATTCCCGTATATGCTTCGGATGGTTCATGGGGCGGACCGGTAGGCGGATGGCCCGACCGTCGTAACCCTCGTGCCGTACTTGAATACAATAAAGACAACCGATACACTTACTGGCGTATGTTCGGTGATGCCTATGTCAATCTGACTCCTTTCAAGGGATTCAATCTACGTTCCACTTTCGGTCTGGACTATGCCAACAAGCAGGCACGTTACTTCACTTATCCTTATCAGGAAGGAACGCAGACAAATAATGGCAAGAGCGCAGTGGAAGCCAAGCAGGAACACTGGACGAAATGGATGTGGAACGCCATTGCTACCTACCAACTGGAAGTAGGCAAACATCGTGGAGATGTAATGGTAGGTATGGAGTTGAACCGTGAAGACGACAGCCATTTCTCCGGATACAAAGAAGACTTCTCTATCCTTACCCCCGACTATATGTGGCCCGATGCAGGTAGTGGCACGGCACAGGCATACGGTGCCGGTGAGGGTTATTCACTCGTCTCTTTCTTCGGCAAAATGAACTATTCTTATGCCGATAGATATCTGCTTTCGTTAACTCTCCGTCGGGACGGTTCTTCCCGGTTCGGTAAAAACCACCGTTATGCCACTTTCCCTTCCGTATCTTTGGGATGGCGCATCACACAGGAGAACTTCATGAAAGAACTGACCTGGCTTGATGATCTGAAATTGCGTGCTTCGTGGGGACAGACCGGTAATCAGGAAATCTCCAACCTTGCCCGTTATACTATCTATGCACCTAACTATGGTACAACCGATTCTTTCGGCGGACAGAGCTACGGTACGGCATACGATATCACAGGTTCTAACGGTGGCGGTGTACTTCCTTCCGGTTTCAAACGCAACCAGATTGGTAACGACAATATCAAATGGGAAACAACGACACAGACCAATGTCGGTATCGACTTCAGCCTGTTCAAGCAATCACTGTACGGTTCACTGGAATACTACTACAAGAAAACAACAGACATCCTGACTGAAATGGCAGGAGTAGGAGTGCTGGGAGAAGGCGGCAGCCGTTGGATAAATTCGGGTGCAATGAAAAACCAGGGTTTTGAATTTAATCTGGGTTATCGTAACAAGACTGCCTTTGGACTGACTTATGACCTGAACGGAAACATATCCACTTATCGGAATGAAATTCTTGAATTGCCGGAAACGGTAGCTGCCAACGGCAAGTTTGGTGGTAATGGTGTGAAGAGTGTAGTCGGACATACTTACGGCGCACAAGTCGGTTACATTGCTGATGGCATTTTTAAGTCGCAGGATGAAGTAGACAACCATGCTACTCAAGAAGGCGCTGCTGTCGGCCGTATCCGTTACCGTGATATTGACCATAACGGTGTGATTGACGAAAGAGATCAGAACTGGATTTATGATCCTACTCCCTCTTTCAGCTACGGATTGAATATTTATCTGGAATATAAGAACTTCGATCTGACAATGTTCTGGCAAGGCGTTCAGGGAGTGGATATAATCAGTGACGTGAAGAAGAAAAGCGATTTTTGGAGTGCTTCCAATGTCGGTTTCCTGAATAAGGGAACCCGTTTGCTTAATGCCTGGTCACCTACGAACCCAAACTCTGATATTCCGGCATTGACCCGCAGTGATACGAACAATGAACAGCGTGTCTCTACTTACTTCGTAGAAAACGGTTCTTTCCTGAAACTGCGTAATATCCAGTTAGGATACACCGTTCCCGCTGTTATCTCCAAAAAAATGAGAATGGACCGCTTGCGTTTCTATTGCAGTGCACAGAATCTGCTGACCATCAAGAGCAAGAATTTTACCGGAGAAGATCCGGAGAACCCGAACTTTTCTTATCCGATCCCTGTGAATATCACGTTCGGACTTAACATCGGATTTTAACTTACTTCATCAATAAAACGAATGATCATGAAAAAGATAATATATATAGCAACAATCGGAATTACCTTGCTGACAACCAGTTGTGACGATTTTTTGGACCGTCAGGTTCCTCAGGGTATTGTGACCGGCGATCAGATCGCTTCTCCCGAATATGTAGATAATCTGGTGATTTCTGCCTACGCCATCTGGGCGACAGGTGATGATATCAACTCTTCCTTCTCTCTCTGGAATTATGATGTACGTTCCGACGATTGCTATAAAGGCGGTTCGGGAACAGAAGACGGCGGTGTGTTCAACGCACTGGAAATATCCAAAGGTATCAATACCACCGACTGGAATATCAATGATATATGGAAAAGACTGTATCAATGCATCACCCGTGCCAACACAGCTCTGCAATCACTCGACCAAATGGATGAAAAGACCTATCCGTTGAAGAACCAGCGCATTGCCGAAATGAGATTCCTGCGCGGACACGCTCACTTCATGTTGAAACAGCTGTTCAAGAAGATCGTTATTGTAAACGATGAAAACATGGAACCGGATGCTTACAATGAACTGTCGAATACCACTTATACCAATGACGAGCAATGGCAAAAGATAGCAGACGACTTCCAGTTTGCCTACGACAACCTGCCGGAAGTACAAATAGAAAAAGGACGCCCTGCACAGGCAGCCGCTGCTGCTTACCTTGCAAAAACTTACCTGTATAAAGCTTACCGCCAGGACGGAGCCGATAATGCCCTTACCGGAATCAACGAAGAAGACCTGAAACAGGTCGTGAAATACACCGATCCCCTGATCATGGCTAAAGGCGGTTACGGACTGGAAACGGACTATAGCATGAACTTCCTGCCGCAATATGAAAACGGTGCAGAGTCTGTATGGGCCATTCAGTATTCTATCAACGACGGTACTTACAACGGTAACCTGAATTGGGGAATGGGACTGACCACTCCGCAGATACTGGGCTGCTGCGACTTCCACAAGCCGAGCCAGAATCTGGTGAATGCTTTCAAAACCGATTCGCAGGGAAAGCCTTTGTTCAGTACCTACGACAATGAGAATTACGAAGTGGCTACAGACAATGTCGATCCCCGTCTGTTCCATACGGTGGGTATGCCGGGCTTTCCTTATAAGTACAACGAAGGTTACATCATCCAGAAGAATGATGACTGGAGCCGCAGCAAGGGACTTTATGGATATTATGTTTCTCTCAAAGAGAATGTAGATCCCGATTGTGACTGTCTGAAGAAAGGTTCTTATTGGGCCAGTTCTCTGAATCACATTGTGATCCGTTATGCAGATGTATTGCTGATGCGTGCCGAAGCACTGATTCAGTTGAACGACGGACGTATCACCGATGCCATCTCATTAATCAATGAGGTACGCAGCCGTGCTGCCGGAAGCACCATGCTGATCTTCAATTATAAAGAAGACTACGGAGTGAACTTCAAAGTGACTCCTTACGACCTGAAAGCTTACGCTCAGGACGAAGCCATGAAAATGCTGAAATGGGAACGCCGCGTAGAGTTCGGTATGGAAAGCTCACGTTTCTTTGACCTTGTAAGATGGGGAGAAGCCAAAGATGTCATCAATGCTTATTACGTGACGGAAGCATCCCGTTGCTCTATCTACAAGAATGCGGGCTTTACGGAAAATAAGAACGAATATCTTCCTGTTCCATTCGAACAGATCAGCGCAAGTAATGGAAATTATGCACAGAATTTCGGTTGGTAACTAACCATCTTAAAACAAAGAATACAATGAAATCAATCATAAAACAACTTTATACTATCCTGTTGGTGACTGTGGCATGCCTTACAGTCACAGGATGTAGTGATGACTTCAAATCCGGCCTTCGTCTGGACGGAGATGTTTGGGTGAACTCTATCCGGCTGGATGAATACGCAGGAACTGTCGACTATCAGAATAAGGCAATCGTAGTAGGAGTGCCCTACGATTACGATATTACCCGCATGGTGGTCACAGAAATGAATCTTTCCGAAGGAGCCAAGGCTAGCATCGCTATCGGTGAGACAATCGACTTTTCTCTTCCCGTATCTTTGACGGTGAAGAATGGCGATGTACAAATGAGCTACACGATTACCGTGAAGAGAGATGAGGCGAAGATACTGACCTTCAAATTGAATGATACTTATGTAGGAAAGGTAGACCAGTTATCGAAAACCATTTCTGTAGTCGTTCCGCTGACAGTGGATATCACTCAGTTGAAAGGTACGTTTACCGTAACGGACGGAGCTACCGTGACTCCGGCATCCGGAAGTATTCAGGACTTTACGAACCCCGTTACTTACACGGCAACTTACCGTTCGGCAGTAACTCCTTATGTGGTAACGGTTACTCAGGGAAATGTGATTCCGACTGCCTTTGTCGGTACGGCTTCTTCCGTCAGCCTTCTGACGAGTCCCGAAGAGAAAGCCGCTGCCCAATGGATGATGGATAATGTATCGATGTCCGAATATATCTCATTCAAGGATGTAGTGGACGGAAAAGTGGATTTAGGTAAATATACCGCTATCTGGTGGCATTTCCACGCAGACAATGGTGACAATCCTCCTTTGCCGGATGACGCGAAAGCGGCAGCGGAGAAGTTTAAAGTCTACTATCAGAATGGTGGTAATCTGCTGCTGACCCGTTACGCTACTTTCTATATCGCCAATCTCGGCATCGCCAAAGACGAGCGTGTACCGAACAATAGCTGGGGAGGAAACGAAGACTCGCCCGAAATCACCTCTGCCCCATGGAGCTTCCTGATTACCGGCAGTGAATCACATCCGTTATTCCAGGATTTAAGATGGAAAGATGGCGACAAGTCGACAGTCTATACCTGTGATGCCGGCTATGCGATTACCAATAGCACAGCGCAGTGGCATATCGGGACAGACTGGGGAGGTTATGACGACCTGAACGCATGGCGTAACCTGACAGGAGGAATCGATTTGGCACATGGAGGCGACGGGGCGGTAGTCATTGCCGAATTTGAACCGCGTTCCAATAGCGGACGTACGCTCTGTATCGGTTCCGGCTGCTATGACTGGTACGGCAAGGGAGTAGACGCTTCTGCCGACTACTATCACTACAACGTAGAGCAAATGACTCTCAATGCAATCAACTACTTGTGTAAATAAAAAGAATAAGCAACAATGATGAAAAATATGATCTTACCTATAGCATTTACCGCACTGATAGCTTCGATGACTGCTTGCAGTGACGAGACTGACCCCATCTTGACTCAGAAAGACTGGGACGGTACAGCCACATACTTCCAATCGAGTGATGAGCATGGCTTCTCGATGTACTATAAGCCACAGGTCGGCTTTGTAGGTGACCCGATGCCATTCTATGATCCGGTTGCCAAGGACTTTAAAGTGATGTACCTGCAAGATTACCGTCCGAACCCCGAAGCTACGTACCATCCCATTTTCGGGGTGGCTACCAAAGACGGTGCTACTTACGAATCTCTCGGCGAACTGATTTCCTGCGGAGGGCGTGACGAACAGGATGCTGCCATCGGCACAGGAGGAACGATCTATAACCCTGCCGACAAACTGTATTATACCTTCTACACCGGTAATAAGTTCAAGCCTTCTTCCGACCAGAATGCTCAGGTAGTGATGGTAGCTACTTCTCCCGATTTCAAGACATGGACCAAGAACCGCACCTTCTACCTGAAAGGAGATACGTATGGTTATGACAAAAATGACTTCCGTGACCCGTTCCTGTTCCAGACCGAAGACGGTGTGTATCACATGCTGATCGCTACCCGCAAGAACGGAAAAGGGCATATCGCCGAATTTACCTCTGCCGACCTGAAAGAGTGGGAATCTGCCGGAACCTTTATGACCATGATGTGGGATCGTTTCTACGAATGTCCGGATGTATTCAAGATGGGGGACTGGTGGTATCTGATTTATTCGGAACAGGCTTCCTTCATGCGTAAAGTACAATATTTCAAAGGCAGAACGCTGGAAGATTTGAAAGCAACTACCGCTAATGATGCCGGAATATGGCCGGACAATCGTGAAGGAATGCTGGACAGCCGCGCATTCTATGCCGGAAAGACCGCTTCCGACGGAACAAACCGCTACATTTGGGGTTGGTGTCCCACACGTGCCGGAAATGATAATGGAAATGTTGGTGATGTAGAACCCGAATGGGCAGGCAATCTGGTAGCACAACGTCTGATTCAACACGAAGACGGTACTTTAACCCTCGGAGTACCCGATGCAATCGACCGTAAATACACTTCCGCACAAGAAGTGAAAGTAATGGCAAAAGATGGTAACGTGACCGAAAGCGGTAAAACCTATACTTTGGGCGAAGGTGCCTCCGTCATCTTCAACCGTCTGAAAGTACATAACAAGATTTCTTTCACCGTAAAGACCGCTTCGAATACGGACCGTTTCGGAATCTCTTTTGTACGTGGAACGGATTCCGCTTCCTGGTATAGTATCCATGTCAATGCCGATGAAGGCAAAGCGAATTTTGAGAAAGACGGTGACGATGCCAAATACTTATTCGATAATAAATTCAATATTCCGGCAGATAATGAATATCGTGTGACGATTTACAGTGACCAGTCCGTCTGCGTGACTTATATCAACGACCAGTTATCTTTCACCAACCGTATCTACCAAATGCAGAAGAACCCGTGGTCACTCTGCTGTTATAAAGGTGAAATAACTGTATCAGACGTTCAGGTAAGCACTTATTGATGAAAACTACACCGGCAAGTAACATCTTTTACAGCGTTTGAAACAAAAGTGATAGGCGCTAACCTTGGAAGCGCCTATCTTTGCACTGTAACAACTATCAAAAGTATAACAACCTTAATACCATAGAACATGAATGTATTTTTGCCTGTCAAACAACTTCAGACCTTTCTGATTTGTTTTATTCTCATGACTATTTCTGTTTCAACCCGAGCAGCGGATTCTCCTTTGCTGATTAAGAATCTGGGAGAAGGTCATTGCTTTGTACGTGTCAATACTTCCCAGAAGTACCTGCTTCTGCCCGTAGAGGATGCGTCTCCCGATGTACGTATCAGCATGATCGTTAATAATAAAGAGGTGAAAAACTTCGACGTGCGTCTCGCCATACATAAAGTAGATTACTTTGTTCCGGTAGACCTTTCCGACTTTTCCGGCAAAACGGTCTCTTTCAAGTTCAAGATGAACTCCAACGATCCGATCCGTGTCAATCTTTCGCCGGATAATACCGCTTGCTGCAAGGAAATGAAACTCTCCGACACCTTCGATACGACCAACCGTGAAAAGTTTCGTCCGACCTATCACTTCTCTCCCCTTTACGGATGGATGAACGACCCGAACGGAATGGTCTATAAAGACGGTGAATACCATCTTTTTTACCAGTACAACCCTTATGGCTCCAAATGGGGAAACATGAACTGGGGACACGCTATCAGCAAAGACCTCGTAAACTGGGAACACCGCCCCGTTGCGATAGCACCGGATGCGCTTGGTACTATCTTCAGCGGCTCTGCCGTGGTAGATCATAACAATACAGCCGGCTTCGGAGCAGGCGCAATCATCGCCATCTATACACAAAACAGCGACCGTCAGGTACAAAGCATCGCTTATAGCACTGACAACGGACGCACTTTCACCAAATACGAAAACAACCCCGTACTTGTATCCGAAGCTCGTGATTTCCGCGACCCGAAAGTTTTTTGGTACGAAGCAACAAAACGCTGGATCATGGTGCTCGCAGTGGGACAGGAAATGCAGATTTTCTCTTCTCCCAATCTGAAAGACTGGGCATTTGAAAGCAGCTTCGGCGAAGGATACGGTGCTCACGGCAACGTATGGGAATGCCCCGATTTATTCGAACTTCCGGTAGAGGGCACCAACGAAAAGAAATGGGTATTGCTTTGCAGCCTCGGTGACGGTCCTTTCGGTGACTCCGCTACTCAATACTTTATCGGTAGCTTCGACGGCAAGAAATTTAGTTGTGACAATCAGCCGAATGTCACAAAATGGATGGACTGGGGAAAAGACCATTATGCTACAGTTACTTGGAGCGATGCCCCCGACAACCGCCGTATCGCCATTGCATGGATGAGCAACTGGCAATATGCAAATGACGTGCCAACTTCTCAATACCGTAGTCCGAACTCCATCCCTCGTGATTTGAGTCTTTTTGCCATCGACGGTGGGATTTATCTTCAATCCGCTCCTTCTCCCGAATTACTGAAACTGCGTGGTGTTTCCAAAAAGCGCTCATTCAAGGTTAACGGAACACGTATCGTGAAAGATTTGATTCCGAACAATGAAGGTGCTTACGAAATAGAACTGTCCCTCAAGAATCAGCAGGCAGAAATCATCGGTTTCCGTCTCTACAATGACAAGGGCGAAGAAGTAGACATGCAGTACGACATGAAAGAGAAGAAATTCTCGATGGACCGTCGCAAGAGTGGCGAGGTAAATTTCAACGAAAACTTCCCGATGCTGACTTGGACTGCGATTGAAGGGGATAAGGATGAAATGAAACTCCGCCTGTTTGTAGACAGATCAAGTGTAGAGGCTTTCGGTGACGGTGGACGCTTCGCTATGACCAATCAGGTATTCCCTTCGGAACCTTATAATCATATCAGCTTCTACAGCAAAGGCGGTGCCTATAAAGTAGATTCATTCGTGGTTTACAAACTGAAGAAATAAAAAACGACTTTCTTCTCCCTGCGCTCTTTTTAATTCATGCTAACATACCTTTATCCTTGCGTTAACATGCCTTTATGTTCTCCTTATGTATGGGAGATAGATAGCGTTTCACCTACGTGATACGATCTGTTCATTACTGTGATAAGGTCTTATCACCCTTGTGATACGGTCTGTTCACAGCCGTGATAAGCAAAGAAAATAGGAGGCTAAAAGAAAAAGGATCAATGGGAAAGGAAATTAATTACTGTGCTAATATACGAAATTATAATAGATAAAACAATGGAAAATACTAAAAACGCTTCTCTCTCCAAGCTAGTCCCGGTGATGCTTTGTTTCTTCGCCATGGGATTCGTTGATCTGGTGGGCATTGCCTCCAATTATGTAAAAGCAGACCTGGGTCTGACAGACTCACAAGCAAACATCTTCCCTTCATTGGTGTTTTTCTGGTTTCTGATTTTCTCCGTACCGACAGGTATGCTGATGAGCCGTATCGGTCAGAAGAAAACCGTGTTACTAAGTTTGATCGTGACTTTTGCTTCTTTACTGTTGCCTGTCTTCGGGGACAGTTACGCACTGATGCTGATTTCTTTTTCCCTGTTAGGTATTGGAAACGCACTGATGCAGACTTCACTGAACCCGCTTCTTTCCAACATCGTTCGTGGTGACCGTCTGGCAAGCAGCCTCACCTTCGGACAATTCGTGAAAGCGATCGCTTCTTTCCTTGCACCGTACATTGCCATGTGGGGGGCAACGCAGGCGATTCCTTCTTTCGATCTGGGATGGCGTGTATTATTCCCTATTTATATGGTAATAGCCATCCTTGCCATTCTGTTGCTCAACGCGACACAGATTGAAGAAGAGAAGGAAGAAGGCAAACCTTCCACTTTCGGACAGTGTCTGGCATTGCTCGGCAAACCGTTTATCCTGCTTTGCTTTATCGGAATCATGTGTCACGTAGGTATCGACGTCGGTACAAACACTACTGCACCTAAGATTCTGATGGAACGCATCGGCATGACACTGGATGATGCTGCTTTTGCAACCAGCCTCTATTTTATCTTCCGTACGGCAGGCTGTTTTCTGGGATCATTCATCCTGCGTCAGATGTCTCCGAAATCTTTCTTCGGTATCAGTGTTGTTATGATGCTGGCTGCGATGGTAGGGTTGTTCATCTTCCATGATAAGGCGGTGATTTACGCTTGTATCGCTCTGATCGGTTTTGGTAACTCGAATGTGTTCTCTGTTATTTTCTCGCAGGCATTGCTTTATCTGCCGGGAAAGAAAAACGAAGTTTCCGGTCTGATGATTATGGGACTCTTCGGAGGAACCGTTTTCCCGTTGGCTATGGGAGTTGCTTCGGATACTTCTATGGGGCAGAATGGTGCGATTGCTGTGATGACAGTCGGTGTACTTTACTTGCTGTTCTATACCTTCCGTATCAAAAAATAATTTTATATTTGGAAAACAATTAAATCTGTAGATCATGAATAATATAATTGTAGGAATGGGCGAAGCATTATGGGATGTATTGCCCGAAGGAAAGAAGATAGGCGGTGCTCCGGCTAATTTCGCTTATCATGTTTCACAGTTTGGTTTCGACAGCCGTGTAGTAAGTGCGGTGGGCAATGACGAACTGGGAGATGAAATCATGAAAGTATTCAAAGAAAAGCAACTCAAAACTCAGATCGAGCGGGTGGATTATCCTACCGGTACGGTGCAGGTGACACTGGATGACGAAGGGGTGCCTTGCTACGAAATCAAAGAAGGAGTGGCATGGGATAACATTCCTTTCACGGACGAACTGAAGCGGCTGGCTTTGAATACGCGCGCCGTTTGTTTCGGTTCGTTGGCTCAACGCAATGAAGTGAGCCGTGCTACAATTAACCGATTCCTCGATACAATGCCCGATATAGACGGACAGCTGAAGATATTCGACATCAACCTCCGTCAGGACTTCTACACGAAAGAAGTATTGCGCGAGTCTTTCAAACGCTGCAACATTCTGAAGATAAACGATGAAGAACTGGTGACAATCAGCCGTATGTTCGGTTATCCGGGCATCGACTTACAGGATAAGTGCTGGATTCTGTTGGCCAAGTACAATCTGAAAATGTTGATTCTTACTTGCGGTATCAATGGTAGTTATGTGTTTACTCCGGGAGTCGTTTCTTTTCAGGAAACGCCGAAGGTTCCGGTAGCCGATACGGTAGGAGCGGGGGATTCCTTTACTGCCGCTTTCTGTGCTTCCATTCTGAATGGCAAGTCTGTTCCCGAAGCTCATAAGCTGGCTGTCGAAGTTTCCGCTTATGTTTGTACGCAGAGCGGTGCAATGCCCGAACTTCCGGTTATTCTGAAAGACAGATTGTTGTAGAATCTCTTTAAATTCAAAAAGAAGGTGTGTCAAAAGCAACTAAACTCTCCTCCTTCCTGAAGCTACCCTTTATACACAAGTCTTAGCTGATTAACTCATAAAGTTCAAACTGTGTATAAAATCTATCCAGTCCATTC
>PPYE01186987.1_pt1 | contig 15763 bp, 9 predicted proteins | sample 1559881 | NCBI WGS metagenome assembly PPYE01 (sample SAMN08240022, study PRJNA423297) | Human gut metagenome, whole genome shotgun sequencing project. | reverse complement strand
CGCGAAAAGGCGGCCATCGAGGAACAGCCCACGGGCGGCTGCGGCTTCTTCGAGGCGATCGACGATCAGCAGGTCGCCGACATGATGTTCGATGCTTCGCGCATGTGGCTCGCCAGCCGCGGCATGGAGGCGATGGACGGGCCGATCAACTTCGGGCAGCGGCGCGACTGGTGGGGACTGCTGGTCGAAGGCTACGAATTCCAGCCGCTCTACAAGAATCCCTACAACCCTCCATATTATAAGGAGTTGTTCGAGAATTACGGCTTCAAAAACTATTTCAACCAGCACAGCTTTATCTGGCGTGCCAATGTCTCGGAGGCCAGCGAACGGATTTTCGACCGCGCCGAACGGCTCCTCTCTACGCCGGGGTATCATGTCGAGAATATCGACATGAACAATCTGGAGGACGCCGCCGAGAATTTCCGGCTGGTTTACAACAAGGCGTGGGCGCTCTTTTCGGGTGTCAGGCCCATGACACAGGAGGAGGCGATGCAGATGATGAAGGCCATGAAGCCGATTATCGACCCCGACATCATCTTTTTCGCCTATTTCAACGACGAACCGATCGGGTTCTTCATCACCGTGCCCGACCTGAACCGCATCATCGGGAAGTTCAACGGCAAATTCGGGCTGATCCAGAAGCTCCGCCTGATGTGGGAGCTGAAAGTCCGTAAATCCTGCGACCGCATCTTCGGCATCATCTTCGGCATCGCCCCCGAGTTCCACGGCAAGGGCGTGGAGTCGGCCATCATGGCACGTTACTGGCATTTCATGATGGGGCAGCAGAGCCGTTACAAGACGCTCGAGCTGGCATGGATCGGCGATTTCAACCCCGTGATGAACCGCATGATCGAGACTTATGTCTGCGCCACGCGCCATAAGATACACACCACCTACCGTTACCTCTTCGACCGGACGAAGGAGTTCCACCGCTGTCCGCGCCTGGGGGTGAAACGCCGCGAGTAAAACCTAAAACCGTACCTATATGAAAACCACAGCATTTACCAAGTACCACATTGCCGCGGGGGCCAAGATGGCCGAATTCGCGGGATATAATATGCCGATCGAGTTCACGGGGATCAACGACGAGCACATGGCCGTGCGCAACGGCGCCGGCGTATTCGACGTGAGCCACATGGGCGAAATCTGGGTCAAGGGGCCCAAGGCGCTCGACCTGCTGCAACGCATCACCACCAACGACGTGTCGAAACTCTTCGACGGCAAGGTGCAGTATTCGTGTATGCCCAACGGGCACGGCGGCATCGTGGACGACATCCTCGTCTACCGTGTCGATGCCGAAACTTATATGCTCTGTGTCAACGCCGCCAACATCGAAAAGGACTGGAACCACATCTGCGAACAAGGCCGGGCGTTGGGCATGGAAGCCGGCCACGGCAAGGAGCTTTACAACGCTTCGGACGAGATCTGCCAGCTGGCCGTACAGGGGCCCCTGGCGATGAAGGTCGTGCAGAAAATGTGCGCGGAGCCGGTCGAGGATATGGAATACTATACCTTTAAAAAAATGAAGGTCGCCGGCTGTGATGCCATCCTTTCGATTACGGGTTATACCGGATCGGGCGGCTGCGAGATCTATGCGGCCAACGAGGACGGCGACAAACTCTGGAAGGCGCTCTGGGAGGCCGGCGGGGAGTACGGGCTGAAGAACATCGGCCTCGGGGCCCGCGATACGCTGCGTCTGGAAAAAGGCTTCTGCCTCTACGGCAACGACATCGACGACACCACATCGCCCATCGAAGGCGGCCTGGGCTGGATTACCAAATTCACCGAAGGAAAGGATTTCATCGACCGGGCGCTGATGGAAAAACAAAAGGCCGAGGGGGTTACGCGCAAGCTTGTCGGGTTCCGGATGATCGACCGCGGAATCCCGCGTCACGGTTACAAGATCGCTGCGGCCGGTGGCGGGGAGATCGGTCATGTTACGTCGGGTACGATGTCGCCCTGCCTGAAGGTTGGCTTCGGCCTGGGCTACGTGAAGCCCGAATATGCCCGCCCGGGCACGGAGGTCGCCGTCGTTATCCGCGAGAAACCCCTGCGCGCCGAGGTGGTGAAGATCCCGTTCGTTTAACCTGCCCGGCCGGATTGCACTCCGGCCTGCCCGGTTCGGGAATGTTTTGAAAATTAATGTAATTCTGTGATATGAAAGCAAAATACCTCGGACTCGACCTTTCGAGTCCCGTCGTGGTCAGCAGTTCGCCCTATACGGCGACTGTGGCCAATATCGGACAATGCGTAGCGAACGGCGCGGGCGCTGTCGTCCTGAAATCCATCTTCGAGGAGCAGATCATCCGTCATGCCGCCGCGCTGGACTATCCGTCGCAGGGCATGGGCGATTCGGGTGAATACCTCGAACGTTACCTCGGCGATGCGTATAAGGGTGAGTTTCTCAAACTCGTCTCCGATGCCCGTACGACAGGGGTACCCGTCATCGCCAGCATCAACTGCATCGCGGCGGATGACGGATGGACGGACTACGCCGTGGCCATGGAGGCTGCGGGGGCCGCAGCCCTGGAACTGAACATCTTCCTGCAACCGACCGACCGCCACCGTACGGCGCAGGAGTTGGAGCAGGACTACGCCGATGTCGTGCGCCGCGTGGCGGCTGCCGTGAAGATCCCGGTGTCGGTGAAACTGCCGATGCGCCTGACCAATGTGCTTGCCGTCGCCGATTCTCTGCTGGCGCGCGGGGCGCGGGGTGTGGTGTTGTTCAACCGCTTCTTCGAACCCGATATCGACGTGGAGCGCATGGCGTTCGTCAACGGCAACCCGTTCAGCGAACCTGCGGAATTGCGCAATGTCCTGCGCAGCGTGGCGCTTTGCTCTACGGCCCTGCCGCAGCTCGATGTCGCCGTATCGACGGGCGTGCACGACGGCGAGGCTGCCGTCAAGGCATTGTTGTGCGGTGCCAATGCGGTGCAGGTCTGCTCGGCGATCCACGAGAAGGGCTTCGGGGTCATTGCCGACATCAACCGGTTCATCGACCAGTGGGCCGAGCGCCACGGTTTCGAGTCGCTGGGCGAGTTCCGCGGCAGGATGGATTACGGCAACGCCGAAAGCGACGTGTACCAGCGCGTGCAGTATATGAAATATTTTCCGCACGATGCCGAATAACCTTTGCGGGCAGCCGCATGTAAAATATTCCCCGGAGATCTGCTGAGGTCTTCGGGGAATATTGCGTTTGAAGGGATCCGCCGGTATGGGTCTCTTCCTTTCTCTCTTCGTTTTGCCTTGCTGTGTGCCGTTACAGGTGGGGTTTCGTACCCGATGCCTGCTGTTTCCGGAATCGTAATACGGTATTCCGTCCCCGGGGATCAGCTCCGGTATATCTCTTCGTAAATCCGCCCGAAGGCTTCGCGCAGCCGTGCCGTGTCGCGAATCAGCGCACGCAGTTCCGCCAGTTTGCGGGCGTTGTCCGATTCGGGTATCCAGAGCCGCAGGTAACCGCCTTCGGCATATTTCCGTTGCAGGTGTTCCACGCAACGGTCGGACTGCCCCTCGCGGCTGAGCGCAGGGTAGTGTGCCAGCCCGTATTGTATCGTGCGGCGGATTACGGTTTCGGGATCGATGCAGCGGTCAGCCTCGGCTACGATCCGTCCGTAAATCGTGCGCGGGGCGTGGTCGGACGAGGCCCGGTGGTCTTCGATGGCGTCGCGCATCACGGCCATCTGTTCCTCTGTGAACCGCTGCCGCATAAAAGAGTCCCCGAGCAGGATTTCTCCCGAGCGGATATGGTGCGACTCCCGTCCGTATGCCAGCCCCGTGTCGTGGTAGGCTGCGATTGCGTAGACCATGTCGGCATCCACCTCGTAATGCCCGGCAAGCACGAGGCTCTGCGCAATGACCGTGCGCACATGGTCGGTGCGGTGTGCCGCATCGAACGCCCCGTAGCGGGGAATGATCTCGGCCTCGATGTAGGCCTTCAGTTCTTCGGATGGTTCCATGGTGCAAAAGTAATATATTTATCCGGATAGCTCATTTGACCGGGGGATACTGTAAAAAGAAACGGCCGACTGTTTCTGTCGACCGTTTCTTTTCTGTATAAGGATGCTATCCTTATCGGTTTGTGCTGTTATTTGAACGAACGCGTGTGCTTGTAGTCTGCAGCGTACGTATTGTTCATGTAGATATGGAACGTCGCCTTTTTGCCTACGCCTTCCGAGTCGTTCAGCGTTTTCCATGAATCATCCCATTCTTCCAACTTCGAGTGGTCGAAGCGGTAGATATTGTAGAAATTCGGATAATTTCCGGGGTTGCTGTTCTGGGGCCCCCGGCAGTCATCGCTGTAATATCCCCAACGCTCCTTGAAGCCGTCGACATAGGTGCAGATGAAATAGTAGCGGGTGTCCTTTCTTCCGTCTTCATGCGAAACGACCCATGCATAATCGGAAATACTCCATTCGCCCTGCCCCTGATAGGTCATCTCTGCCGTATCGGGTACATCATGTCCGAACCAGGGCTTGTTCCAGAGTTCCACTTTCTCGATTTCGCGCATCTTGTAGGTCATGGCGTTGAAATCCAGGGCGACCCAGTAGATACCGGCTTTCGAAACGGTGTTCGTTGCCGGGTTTTCAGCGATGGCGAAGGTCATGTTGCTTGCGTCGAGCTTGTAGTAGCGGCCTTTGTCGTCGGTAATGCTGAAATCACCCGAAGACAATTGCGTGAAGCATTCGAAAATGCTCGCTTCACGGCCGACATTCAGATCGTCACTTCCCTTCGCAACCAAAACGGGCAGGGCTTTGTTCAGGGCGATGGCTTCCTGGTTCTCGGTGGCGGAACCCTGCATGTTGACTGCGAGGGGTACTCCGAGCGAACGCTCCAGCAGGAAGAGGTCGTCATCCGTATTGTTCATATGAACCCAGAACGAAACTTTCTTTCCGTAGCCTTCCCTTTCCTTTTCATTCACTTTCCAAGTGTTATCCCACTGGTTGCTGAATGTATGGCGGAAAATGTTGTAGAACAGCGGATTCTTTTCAGCCTCAGACTTCTCCGAGTCACGGCAGTCGTCTTCGAAATGTCCCCAGAACTCGGACGAGCCGTCGGCATAGGTACAGATGAACTTGTGGCGGGAGTCCGTGTTGCCGCCCTCTTTGACGTTCCATGCGTAGTCCATAATGCCCCATACGCCGTTGCCTTCGTACGTGAGTTCGGCCTTGTTGCCCGGACTGGAAATGAAGAGCTCGACTTTCGAGATTTCCTTGAACTTATAGGTCATATTGGAGAAGTTCACGTAGAGCCAGTAAATGCCGTCGTGCTCGACAGTTACGGCAGTCGTCGCTTCGTTGTCCTTGATGAGTTCCATCCTGTTCTTCTCGGCCAACCTGAAGTTGCGGTTGAGGTCGTCGGTGATAATCAGTTCGCCTGCAGTCAGCTTCGTAAAGATTTCGTAAGCCCCGGCCTCGCGCTGATCCGTGTACTTGCCTTTCGCCGTGTGGATGACGCTGGCAGCGAACAGGGTGAGCTCCTTCTGTCCCTCGGTGATTCCTCCGGAAATCTTGATCTCCGAAGGCATCGGGTCTACGGAATTGATGCGGGTGAGGGATACCGTGCGTACTCCGGCTTCGCTGCCGTAAATCTCTGAGTTCAGGCCGCACCATGCGCGTACCGTCCATTTGACAGTGGCGGTTTCGCCCAGGTCTGCACCTGCCAGTGTGGCGACCGTATTTAAAGTAGAACTTGCGACCTTGGCCGAGGGTTCGTACCCGTTGTTGTCGCTGGTGAGGACATAGAGCGGCTGGCTGAAATCCCCGTCTACATTATCGAACAGCAGTTCGTAGGTGATATAGCCGTTCTTGCTTGCTTTGGAAACCGCCCATTCGAAGTGGGTGGTGTTGCCGGTCTCCAGCATGATCGTCGCATTATTGCGCGGCAGGTAAAGCTGATCCGCGGGGGTGATATTGCCCGAAGGCGTCGTATCGTCGTCGCTGCAGGCGGCCAGGCCACATGCCATGGCGGCTCCGGCGACCAGCATCATGATAATCTTCTTCATAAATCGGTTGGTTTTGACGGGTTAGAACTTGACATCCTTGATCATCCACATGGATTCGATCGCCTGTGCAGCACTGGTATATGCACCCAGCGAACCGCCTACGTCGCCGTTCATCGACGAGCGGGGCTGGTAGCACTTCACACCGAAGTAAGCCTCGGGCCAGCCTTCCGGCGTCTTGTCGATCGTCGCCCAGTAGTAGGAGGCATGACGATAGAGATAATCGTAGAGCTCCTTGCGGATTTTGCCGTCGAACGAGTCGACTTCCGTGTCGAGGATCATGCGCGTGAACCAGTGGAACATCACGGCGTGGAAGATCGAGTTGTTCTCGTCCGTACCCTCGTCGCGCGATACCATTTCATAGTTGTAAACTTCGTTCATGCGGGTTGAGGTCATCTGGCCGCGGCCCGCCTGGATGGCCTTGCGCAGGTAGCCCGTGTCGCCGGTCAGTTTCCAGATCAGACGGCCGGCTTCCATGCAGGTACCCTGCGTGTAGCTCAGCGGGGTCGAACCCAGCGTGCCGTCGGATGCCATCACGTCGATGTTCTGATCGAAGCAGGTGCAGGCCTGGTCGATGTATTCCTGGGCAGCCTCTTCGTTGCCTGCTGCGCGGCTGTACTGTGCCAGGGTCGCGGCTGCGATGGCTGCAGGGCCGTTCGTGCACTCGTTGGGCCCCAGATCCGACCATTTCCAAGGCAGCCAGCCGGACTGCGTCAACTCGTGACGGGGCCATACGCACTCGTCCCAGGTCTGTTTGGCTGCATCGTAATAGGTTTGGTTGCCGGTTGCGTCGTACATCTGGAACAAGGCGATAATGATCCAGCAGGTGTCGTCGGTGAAATCGTTGCCGAAACCCGTCGAACCGCGCCAGTTCTGATTGCCTTCGTAGTTGTTACCGCGCTTATCGTACCATTTCTGGAAATAGCCCTCGATACGGGCTTTTTCCTCGGCATCGGTCGCCTTGATACGGTTGTAGTACTCTACCATGGCAGCCATGGCGTGTGCTTGCTGCCAGTAGTTGTTGGAATTGGCACTGCCGGTCGCATTGTATTCCCTGTAAGAGAAGACGCCTTCGTAGCCATTGCGGTTTTCACTGCAGTAGAAGCGCTCGATGAAAGCCGTGGAGCAGGAGTCCGCCGCCTCTGTCCAATCGATCGTGTAGGGCGCGTACTGGGTGTTCCCCGTTACTTTTTCCGGCTTGGTAAGATCCTCGTATTCTTGTTCCGAGCAGGCGCCCGAGACGGCTGCTGCGGAAAGGGTCAGCATGGCAACAGTCCATCTGAATAGAGATTTTCTCATAATCTATAGGTTGATTTTAATTTTTATTCAATACTGTTTTGTTTCCGGATTCGCGTCCGAATCATTTCTCCGAATAGCTTTCCGCGTGTGCCGTCTTCCGGACTGCGCGGCAAAGGTTCCGGGCGGCCCCTCCCCGGAGGGAGGAACCGTCCGGTATCTTGTTGCTATTTGAAGATGTATTCGTGCCAGAATCCGCCTGCCTTGTTGTCTCCGTTCAGGTATAGGTAGCAGTCGAAATCACGGCCGCAATCCGAAAGGAGGAAATTATAGGTCTTGTTCCAGTCCTTGTCGCCATCGTTGTAAGTATAGATGTATACTCTCAGATAGTCGGTCGTGTAGGAAGAACCCAGCGAGGACGTCGTTCCGAGGAACCATTTATTGCCGTCGGCAGTCGTCATGTTGAAGCGGTGGCGCGTATCGTTGGAAGAGTTGACGGATATTTCGTTATCGTAGTCGAGCAACTCCCATACGCCCTTCCCTTTGTAGGTGAGGGTCTTGTAGACGGTCGACATCGAGTTGTCTGCCCACGATGCGGCATAGTATTCGATCATGCTGACCTGAACTGCGGTGTAGGTCATCGCACTGAAGTCGATCTTGATCCAGTAGATGCCGGCCTTCAGCGTGTTGGCAGTCGAAGAGCCGTCGACGATATGCTTGATGCGGCCGTTGCTCTTGAGCGAGTAGTAGCGATCCAGTTCGTCGACTACGGTGAATTCGCCCTCCGAGATTTTCGTGAAGCATTCGTATACACCGGAACCGACTGCTTTGCCGTCGAGGTACGCCGGGATCAGCTTGATGCCTGCGGCATCCTCCACGGCTTCACCCTTCAGCGTGACGGCCGTCGGCAGCGGATCGACCAGATTGATACGTGAAACGGAGAGCACATTGGCCTGCGTGTAGGTTTGGGAGAAGAGACCTTTGCCTGCACGTACCGTCCATTTGATCTGCCCGGTCTTGGCATTCTCGATGCCCGCCAGGGCGGCCACTTCGTTCAACTCTTTGGCCGAGATGCTCAGCGAAGCTTTGGAGCCGGTCATCTGGCTGGTCTTGATGGCAAGCGGTGCCGAGAAATCGCCGTCCGCTTTGTCGAACAACACTTCGTAAGTGATGTATCCGCCGTCTTCGGCAACGGAGGGGGCCCATTCGAAACTGGTATTCAAACCCTGATCCAGGTTGACCGATGCGTTGGCCGCGGGGGCGTAGAGCTCGTTGCCGGGCTGAATATTGAAATTCAGATCCTGGCCATCCTCCTCACAGGCGGTAAACCCGAGGGTGAGGGCTCCTGCGGCGAACAACATGATATTTTTCAATATGGTTTTCATGTGTTTTTCTTGATTGGTTAGTTAATCTCCTTTACAACTTGGCTGTTACCATCCCGGATTCTGCGGCAGGTTGGCGTTGATGTCACGCTCCTTCTGCGGAATGGGGAACCAGTATTTCATGCCGTAAGCATTCTGGCACTGGATGTTGCTGCCATCGTCGAGGAAGGGGGCACCCGTAGCGCGGGTCGTGAGATATGTGGCTCCCGTGCTCTTGAGCGACGGATTGTCGAGCAGGGCCCAACGGCGCAGGTCGAATGCACGGCGGCCTTCGAGGGCCAGCTCCACGCGGCGCTCGTCGCGGATAATCTGGCGCAGGTCGCTGCTGCCCGGATAGGAGCAGTATGCGGCGTCGAACCCGGCGCGTTCGCGCAGCGGCTTGATCGTCTTGTCCCAGATGTCGGACGTCATTTTACTCTGTTCGTTCATCGATTCGGCATACATCAGCAGCACGTCGGCGTAGCGGATTTCCATGAGTGATTTGTAGGTGTTGCCCTTGCTGTCGACCATGTCGGCATTGTAGTTTTTCAGGGTATAATACCCCGTAGCCGTGCGATCCTGCGTGCCGTTGTACGAGTCGAAACGGTGCTGCTTGTCGCTGGTTTGGCTCTCGTCCGATGCCTTCGTAAAGACCTGGTAAGTGCCTTTACCCGTGCCTTCCGAGCCAGCCAGACTCAGGGTTTTTGCTTCCGGAATATCCACGGTGCAGTTGTTGTAGGCGATGGTTGCTTCGAAACGCTTGTCGCGCTTCTCGTAGTCCGTGTCATCGGCGACGCTGCCGTCGAGTTTGCGGTAGGTATCGACCAGTTCCTGCGTCGGCGACTGGGTGGTTACACCCTTGTTACCGATGGACTGGGGAACGAAAGCATTGAAATTGTTCCAGGATCTGACGATGTTGTCAATGCCTCCGAGCGTGGCGAATTCGATCGTCATGATCGACTCGGGGCCGTAGCAGCACGACTGGTCATGGAAAAGTTTCTTGTAGTCCTGTTCGAGTGCGTAGGTGCCGTACTCCGTCGAATTGATCAGCTTGTCGCACCAGATGGCGCAGTTCTCGAAATCGTTGTCATAAAGGTATGCACGTGCATTGAGCGCCACGGCTGTACCGCGGGTGTAACGTCCGTTTTCAGATTCCGGAATATCCGTGTTTTTCGGCAGTATCTCGGCCACCTCGGCAAGTTCCGAGTGGATGAACTCCTTGATCGTGGCGGCGGGTGTTACCTTGACCACGCGCGATTCGGGGAGCGTCGGGTTGGTCGTGAAGAACGGCACGTCGCCGAACCATGTTACCAGGCGCAGGTAGGTGAAGGCGCGCATAAGACGGAGCTCTGCAAGCATGCGCGTCTTGAAGGTCTCGTCGATATTCATGCGATCCTGGGCGTCGAGCGCCGTGTGGATCGTACGCAGTTCCTGGTAGCACTTGTCCCATTCGTCCGAGAAGCGGCCGTTCGAGGTATTGGCCATACCCGTTACGATGCTGGTTTCGTTCGTCGAGTGGCGGCTGCCGTACACGTCGTCAGACAGCAGGTTATTGGCGAAATAGTAGTCTTGGTGCCAGCACTGGTTGTACCCCAGGTACAGGGCCGTGCGGACATTGTCCTCGATTGTCCAGAAAGTTTCGTCGGTATAGGAGGTCGTCGGGTATTGCTCAAGGCCTACGCAGCTGACCATACCGAGGGAGAGGATGGCTAATATATTTTTGATTTTCATATTCTTTCCGATTGTTTAATTGTTAGAAAGTCAAGTCGATACCTCCACCGAAGTAACGCAGGGTCGGGTAGTTGCGCACAGAGTTGTCCGCTCCGCCGCTCATGTTGTTGCCGAACGACGTGGTCTCGGGGTCTACGAACCCGTTTTTAGTCCAGGTCAGCGGGTTCTGGGTGTCGAAATAGATGCGCAGAGCCTCGCAGCCGAATTTCTTCGTCCACTTCTTGGGAAGGGTGTAACCCAGCTGGATGTTCTTGATACGCATGTAGGCACCTTCGAGCAGCATCATATCCGAACCGGTGTGCCCCCAGTTGTTCGTGTCGCTCACCGAGCCCGATACTCCCAGGCGCGGCCAGCGTGCGTCGCGGTTCTGCGGCGACCAGTAGTCGAGCTGGTGGTCGAACATGGTCATCGAGTAGTCGGCGTGGAACGGCTGCACGAGCTCGCCGCGAACCGGGTTCTCACGCTTCAGCACGCCCTGGAGCATGATGCTGAAGTCGATGCCTTTCCACTTGACATTGTAGGTGAAACCGTAGGTATAGCGCGGGAAGGCATAACCCAGGTAGGTGCGGTCGTTTTCGTCGATCTTGCCGTCGCTGTTCAGGTCGACATAGCGCACGTCGCCCGGACGGAGCTGCGAACGGTCGATGCCGGTCGGCAGGGCTGCATTCTGGATTTCATCGTAGTTCTGGAAGAAACCATTCGTTTTCCAGCCGTAGAGGGCATTGATCGGCAGACCCTCCATGATGATGGTGCCGGCACTGTCGGCAGTTCTGATAGCCGGGGTTCCATAGCGGACTACCTCGTTCTGCGAGTCGGCGAGGTTGAGCGAGAAGTTGTGCTTCCAGTTGCCGCGCGAGAGGTTATAGTTGATGGTAAGTTCCCAGCCCTGGTTGTCGAGGATACCGCGGTTCTCCTTGGCGATCGAGGCGCCGAAGGTTCCGGGGACGATCGGGGAGAGGAGGATATCTTCCGTACGCTTGTAGAAGTAGTCGAAGTTGACGCTCAGGGTATTCTTGAAGAACGTCGCATCCACACCGATGTTGAAGGTCTTGGCGGTCTCCCACGTCAGCAGTTCATTACCCATGGTGAACATCAGGCCCTGAACCGGGACGCCGTTGAAACCGTAAGCGTTGGCCCAAGTGCCGTAGGTGGTCATGAAATCGTAGTCGCCCACATCCTGCTGGTTACCGTTCAGACCGTACGAAGCACGGAGTTTCAGGTCACCGACACGGTCGCGGTAGGTCTGCATGAAATTCTCCTGCGACATGCGCCAGCCCAGCGATACCGAGGGGAAGAAGGCTCCGTTGCGCTCCTTGAGGAACTTCGAAGACATATCGTAACGGGCGGTGAATTCGAAATAGTAGCGGTCGTCGTAGGAGTATCCGGCGCGACCGAAGAACGACTGCAATGCACGGCGGTATTTGCTCTGGGACGACAGTTTGGTGCCTTCCGTAGCGATCGAGCCGTCACCCGGCTGGTCGATGCTGTTCATACCCTGGCGGGCGGCCGTGATGTCATAGCCGATCTCCGATTCGTCCGACCAACCGAACAGTCCGGTTACATTGTGCTTCTCCTTGAACGTGCGGTTATAATCCAGCATCAGCTGTGCGGTGACGAACGTGACTTTCTTCGTCCAGTCGTCGGCTTCGCGCTTGGTGTTGCCGCCGGTCGAAGCGGTCGAGATATCCGAGTGTTCGGCGCCGTTGTCCACCACATACTGGTAGGTCTTGTGGGAGGTGAAACGGTGCTCGTGGCGGACTTCACCGCCAAGGACGGCACGGGCTTTCAGGCCTTTGATGATCTCGAAATCGGCCGTAAAGGTACCGGTGAGGTATTCGTGGTCGTTTTTGTTGATGCCACCGCCCATAAGGCCGGCCAGCGGCGATACGGAATAGCCGCCGTACTTATAGTTGTTGCCGAAGAAGATTCCGTTCTCCTCGTGGCGGTTGAAGTAGTAGTTCGGGAAACGGATGAGGTCGGCGAAGAGGAAGCCTTCGTTGGCATCCGACGGGGAATTGATCTCCGAACGGGTGAAACCGACGTTGGCGCCCAGTTTCAGCCGGCCGAATTCGGTCGTCAGGTTCGAACGCAGGTTATAGCGCTTTACGCCGTAATCGGGGCCCACGTAGTTGGACTCCTGGTCGAAGTAACTGGCCGAAAGCATGTAGGTGGTGGTCTTCGTACCGCCCGTGACGCTTACGTTGTAGTTCTGCTGGAGCGCGTTCTGCATGGCCTGCTCTACGGCAGCCTCGCAGTCCCCGTGGTTGTAGAAATCCTGGATTTCGGCAGCCGTGAAGAGCGGTTCGCGGCCGACGTTGCTCAGGGCCTCGTTACGCAGGATCGCGTTGCGGTAGGTCGGAACGGCCTTGTAGAGGATGTCGGGGTTCTCGATACCGACTTTGGCGCTGAACCGGATCTGCGGAGCCATCTCCTTGCGGCCGTTCTTGGTCGTGATCAGGATGACGCCGTTCGAGGAACGTGCACCGTAGATGGCGGCCGAACCGGCGTCCTTCAGGATGTTGATCGACTCGATGTCGTTCGGGTTGAGGTCGTTCATACGGCCTGCGTCCGGCTGGGGAACACCGTCGATGACTACCAGCGGGGTGTTGTTACCCATGGTGTTCACACCGCGGATCGAGATGTTCATCTGGTTGTCCGTCGGGTTGAAATTCTTGGTCTGGATGATCAGGTTGGCTGCCGCACCCTGCAGTGCCTGCTGGATGTTGGCCACCGGGCGGTTCTCGATTGCCTCCGACTTCACGGTCGAAACGGCCGAGATGATGTGGCGCCGCGTCGTCGTGCCGTAACCTACGACTACGACTTCATCCAGATAACCCGAATCTTCTTCGAGCGTTGCCGCGATGGCGGTGCGCGTGCCTATCTGCATCGTTACGGTCTTGTAGCCGAGGAACGAAATCTGCAGTTCGTCGTTGTCGGTTACGCCCGAAAGGGTGAACTGGCCGTTGGAATCGGTCGCGGTACCGTTAGCCGAGTTCGAAATCATGACTGTGGCTCCCACGACGGGCAGGTTGTTCTGGTCGACGACCGTACCCGTGATCGTTCTTTTGGTGTCTTGGGGTGCCGCCTGGACAGCTTCGAGGGCAGCAACGCACAAAAACAACGCAAGCGCCCGCTGCAACCAGCTTCCGGCTGTCATAAAAATGGATAAATTTTTCTTCATAAAGATTGGTTGGTTTTGTCCATAGTAGATAAATGATGATTGAAAATGAAATTCCCCCATATGCACGATTCGTACATATATATAATAGAAACCTCAGGGGAAAGGAGTCATTTTGGCATAGGCTTATACGATTTTAGGTTGTTTTTAGGTTTATGATTTGTTAAAACTATCTTTCAACACGTTAAAATTGCAATTCAAATATAGAGGATTTCCCCCCCCCGTTAGGTACGAATTTGAGCATTTGTAGTACGTTATTGTGTCCCGTATATAAAACCCGGGGCATTTTTAAGAATCCTCCGCGGGGGAAGTCCGATTCTTCTCATTTTTTAATATTTCGGTATCAGATTTCATAATTACCCCCTCGCAAGCGGTTCCATATGGCAGCAGAGGGGCTTTTTTTGAAGCATGTATAGGTATCTCCCGATGTTTCCGGATCGGTATGTGCCACCCTGCCGGAGGCTGGTTGCAGCAATACAGATTTATGCCGTGCGGGATAACCGGAACGATGTGAAGAGGCTTTGGAGGCTGGTGGCGGGGCGGATTGCGGCGCGACAGGGACTGTTGTTGCGGATGTGGGGATTGGGAGCCCGGCCTCGGTGGGTGAAGACGCTTCCGGAATGAAATAATCGCTTCCGGAAAATCTTATTGTGTTAAAATCTGCATATTACGCGGAAAAAAGTTATATTTGCTTATGAAAAATGATTTCCAACCTATCAAATCTGACATGAAGCAGGAGCGTGACAAGTTATGTTACCTGACGATCGGGGATAAGGACGAGAAATGGGGCGTTGTCGTCACGACGATCGGGTACCAGTTTATTCCGCCGGGGACGAAGTACCCGCTCTCGGCCCATCCGGACAACTACTCTTTCATGCCCCGCGGCGGACGGATACTGAACGAATACCAGTTGGTCTATATCACCAAGGGTTCCGGGTATTTCGCTTCGCAGTCCTGTCCCGAGGCGCCTGTGAAGGCCGGGACGGTGATCTCGTTGTTTCCCGGGGAGTGGCATAGCTACCATCCCGACGATGAGACCGGCTGGGACGAATACTGGGTCGGGTTCAAGGGGTCCTATATCGACGACAGGGTAGCGAACCGCTTTTTAGTGCGCGAGCAGCCGTTGCATAATATCGGGATAAGTTCGGGGATCGTGAGTCTCTATGAGGAGATCCTGCAGTTGGCGTCGGCCGAAAAGGCGGGGTGCCAGCAGATGATGTCGAGTATCGTGCTGCACATCCTGGGCTCCATCTATTACAAGGAGCGGAATAACTCCTATGCCAATACGTTCATCCTCGAGAAAGTCAATGCCGCGCGGGAGCTGATGAAGGATGTAGATAACCCCCGCGATGTCGAGGCGATCGCCCGGGAACTGGGGGTCAGCTATTCGTGGTTCCGCAAGACATTCAAGGAGTACACCGGGATATCCCCCGCGCAGTACCAGTTGCAGCAGCGGCTCCTGAAGGCCAAAGAGATGCTGACGGGGACGGATATAAATATATCGGATATCGCCTATGCCTTGAAGTTCGTGAATACCGGGCAGTTTTCTACTTTTTTTAAGCATAAGGAGGGCGTCACTCCGTCCGATTTCAGGAAGCGTAACAGCTGGAAATAATCCCGCTGGCAGCCCCCCCCCTCCGGCGGGTGAGAGGCTTATGGCCCTTCCCGTGGCGGGAATCGGGCGATTGTGTATGGATTCTGTCGCGGATAAGCTGTCGTTGTGTGCCGGAGCTTACCGGTAAGAGAGCCGTAGATAAAAAAATCCCTCCGTTTTGCGGAGGGATTTTTACCTGTGATAAATTTGCGGCAGGCAGGCCGTGTGCAGCCTGTCCTACGGGCGGGGTTCTTATTTCGCGTACGATACGGCGCGGGTTTCGCGGATGACGGTGATCTTCACCTGGCCGGGATAGGTCATCTCGTCCTGGATTTTCTTGGCGATATCGTGCGACAGCCCTTCCGACTCCTGGTCGGTGAGTTTGTCTGCACCGACGATTACGCGCAGTTCGCGGCCGGCCTGGATCGCATAGGTCTTTACGACGCCGGGGTACGAGAGGGCGATGTCCTCCATCTCCTTCAGGCGCTTGATGTAGCTTTCGACCACCTCGCGGCGGGCGCCGGGGCGCGCACCCGATATGGCGTCGCAGACCTGGATGATCGGTGCGATCAGCGAAGTCATCTCCACTTCGTCGTGGTGGGCGCCGATGGCGTTGCATACCTCGGGTTTCTCCTTGTATTTCTCCGCGAGTTTCATGCCGA
>PPYE01385184.1_pt1 | contig 15765 bp, 10 predicted proteins | sample 1559881 | NCBI WGS metagenome assembly PPYE01 (sample SAMN08240022, study PRJNA423297) | Human gut metagenome, whole genome shotgun sequencing project. | reverse complement strand
TTTTTATGATATGCGCGGTTAATGTATCTTTTGTTAAAGCAGAAAGCAAGGTAATTAAAGTAGGTTATATTGATTATCCGGGATTTATACAAAAGATGGATGACGGCTCTTATGAAGGCTATGGCGTAGAGTATCTGAATGAGATAGCTAAGTACAATAACTGGACATATGAGTTTGTGGAGAATACATAGGAGCAGACTTTAAAAGATTTAAAGAACGGAAAAATCGACATAATATGTCAGGCTCAGAAAACAGCAGAAAGAGAGAAAGACTATATTTTTTCTAATTATTCTGTTGGAAGCGAGTTTACAATTGTATATGCCAATCTTAAATCTAATATTTATTAAAAAGATTTAGAAGGTATGAATAACAAAAAAGTAGGCATGTTAAAAGACAGCTATCAGATGTTAACATGGACCAACTATGCTAACAAGAATAAAATAAAATATACACCGGTATATTATAATTCTGAAACAGAAATTGTTCAGGCCTTAAAGGATAACAAAATTGACCTTGCAGCAGTGGGAAGTATATCACTTCACAAAGGAATGAGAGTTGTTGACAGATTTAATCAGGAGCCTTTCTACATTGTGACAGGAAAGATGAATGGAAAATTTATGGCTGAAGTAGATAGGGCATTAGATGAAATTAGAAATGATTCTCCTTATTTTCAGCAACACCTTCAGGATAAATATTATAGTGAAAGTGCATATTCCAATCAGCCCCTTTTGACGAGAGAGGAAAATGAGTGTATTGAAAGATACAAGGAGATTGTGGTTGGATTAAAAGCTGACAGTATTCCATATAGCTATAAAGAGGCTCATAAGATTACAGGATTATTTAAAGGGGTTCTTGACCTGATGGGCGGAAAGTCCAAATTATTAATTCGAATAGAATGTGTAAGTGATCCGGAGAAGTTTCTGGAAGAGGGGACTAATAGATTTTACATAGGAAATTCATTGGGCTCAGGTGTGTCAACAGTAAAGGGTAAGTATTGGCATTCTAACAATATTTTTAGCGTTGACCAGGTAATTGTAAAACGTAAGAATACTTCAATAAGCCAGGATAAAGTGTCAAGCGTAGCTGTGGTAAAAGATGCATTATATAATAGTCAGACTAAACTGTTATATGTAAACAGTGATGAACAGATTAAGAAATATGACAGCGTAAAAGAATGTATGGAGGCTGTCCGTACCGGAAAAGTTGATTTTGCAATTAATGATATTTATTCAGTTAATTATTATATGCAAAGTAAACGTTATGCAGACAGTTTGGCAGCAGTCAGTGAGTATAATGAGTCTTCTGCATATTGTCTGTTAGCTTCAGCTCAGGTTAATGATACATTGAAATCTGTAGTAAACAAGCTGATTAGTTCTATTTCAGATGAAGAAATAGATAATGTTTGTGTTAACTATTCCAGCGGAATAAAATATAATGCTTCGCTTACAGAACGAATAGAAGACAATCTTGCTTTGATAATTCTGGGAATTGCAATTGCAATATTATTGATAGTTCTTGGATATGTTATTATTTCAAAAAAGACTAATGCATTAATTCAAAGCAAAGAAAATGAAATTCTTCGAAGAAAAGTAGAAATTGATAAGCTTACGGGATTGTATAATATTGATACTTTTTATGAAAAAGTTGCTGAAAGACTTAGAATAAGCGATGAAGAATTTTATATTATGAACATAAACATTAACAGATTAAAGGTTGTTAATGATATTTATGGCATAGAAGAAGGTGATGAGCTTATTAAGCATGTGGCTGACAGATTAAAGATGTTCAGAGATTCACAGACAGATGGAGACAATATTCTTCTTGCAAGAATGTCAGATGATAACTTTTTTGCACTTTTGACTAAGGAACAGTACGATTTAAATAAGACTTTTGACTTGGTTGATGACTATCATTTGAAAATAAATATAACTGTGCGAACAGGGTTATATTTGGTTGATGATAGAACACTTCCAATTAACGTTATGTGTGACAGGGCACAGATAGCAACGGATACTGTAAAAGAAGGAATGAAGAAAGTTGGTATATATAGCAGACAACAGGGAGATCAGTTAATCTTTGAACAGAACATACTGAATGACATAAATGGAGCAATGGAACAGGGGCAGATTGTTATATATGTTCAGCCGAAATATGATGTTGTTCATAAAAAGATTGTAGGCGGAGAATCGTTGGTAAGATGGTTACATCCGAAATTTGGAATGATACCACCATTTAAATTTATAACAGTACTTGAAAAGAATAATTACATAACAAGGCTTGATTATTATGTTTGGGAGAAAACGTGTCAGTTATTGCGTTATTTAAAGGATAAAAACGGAAGTGTACTTCCTATTTCTGTTAATGTTTCAAGAGTAAATTTCTATAGAACTAATCTGGTATCAAATCTTTTGGAACTGGTTGAAAAATATAATTTGGAACCAAAGGATTTGCAACTTGAAATTACGGAAACAGTATATACTGAGGAAAAGCAGGTAATATATTCAATAATAAGTGAATTGCAGGAAGCAGGCTTTAAGATTTTGATGGATGATTTCGGAAGCGGATATTCATCACTTAATATGTTAAAGGATGCGCCTATAGACGTACTTAAATTGGATATGGCGTTTATGCGAAATTTGGATAATGAAAATGAAAGAAACAACATAATTGTTGAGTCTATTGTAGAATTGTCCAAGAAATTAAATATTTCGGTAGTAGTAGAAGGTGTTGAGTCAGAAAAACAGGTTAACTTCTTAAAATCAATTGGAGCAGAAGTGATTCAGGGATATTATTTCTCAAAGCCAATACCTACGGACGAATATGAAAAGTTAATAGAGGAATAATAAAAGAATAACAAAAGTACAGAACAAACATTCGATTTTGTTCTGTACTTTTGTTCTTTTGAATGATATACTTGACAAGTAACAATACTAAGAAAAGTAGTTGATAAATGATTTGGGTTTGAAAATACTCAAATATTGATTAGAGCTAATTGGGAGAAATCATATGGATCATTTTGAATTAGTTTCAGAGTATAAGCCTACCGGGGACCAGCCACAGGCTATTGAAGAGTTAGTTGAAGGCTTTAAGAAAGGAAAACAATTCCAGACTTTGCTTGGTGTAACAGGTTCAGGTAAGACTTTTACAATGGCGAATGTTATTGAACAATTAAATAAACCTACACTTATTATTGCTCATAATAAGACTTTGGCAGCTCAGCTTTACGGTGAGTTTAAGGAGTTTTTCCCTAATAATGCTGTGGAATATTTTGTTTCCTACTACGATTATTATCAGCCGGAGGCTTATGTTCCAAGCACAGACACATATATTGAGAAGGATTCATCAATTAATGATGAAATAGATAAGTTACGTCATTCGGCAACAATGGCTTTAATGGAGCGTAAAGATGTAATTATTATTTCTTCAGTTTCATGTATATATGGTTTGGGAGACCCAATAGATTACAAGAACATGGTTGTGTCTTTAAGACCTAATACCATTAGAGATAGAGATGAGATTATTCATAAGCTTATTGAAATACAGTATGACAGAAATGATATGGACTTTAAACGTGGAACTTTCAGGGTTCGTGGAGAGAATCTGGAAATATTTCCTGCTTCGTATACGGATAGTGCAATTAGAGTTGAATTTTTTGATGATGAAATCGAGAGAATTTCAGAGATTGATGCTTTAACGGGTCAGATTAAGAACGTGCTTGAACACGTAGCAATATTCCCTAATTCTCATTATGTTGTGCCACCTGAAAAGATGGAGCGCGCCATTAAGGATATAGAGAAAGAGTTAGAGGAACAGGTAGCATATTTTAAATCAGAAGACAAATTAATAGAGGCACAGCGTATTGCAGAGCGAACTAATTTTGATATGGAAATGCTAAGAGAAACAGGTTTTTGTTCAGGAATAGAGAACTATTCAAGACATATGGCAGGTTTGGAGCCGGGAGCCACACCACATACATTAATGGAATATTTTGGGGACGATTTTTTAATAATAGTAGATGAGTCCCATATTACAATTCCACAGATTAGAGGAATGTATGCAGGTGATCAGTCACGAAAGTCTACTTTAGTTGATTATGGGTTCAGACTGCCTTCGGCTAAGGATAACAGACCACTTAATTTTGAAGAATTTGAAAGTATGATTGATCAGATGATGTTTGTATCTGCAACGCCGAATGTTTATGAACAGGAACATGAATTAGGTCGTGCAGAGCAGATTATAAGACCTACAGGATTGCTTGATCCGGAAGTTGAAGTAAGACCGGTTGAAGGACAGATTGATGACCTTATAACTGAGATTAATAAGGAAGTTGCCAAGAAGAATAAAGTTTTGGTAACAACTTTGACGAAGCGTATGGCTGAGGACTTGACAGATTATATGCGCGATGTGGGAATTAGGGTTAAATACCTTCATTCAGATATAGATACGTTAGAGCGAACTCAGATTATCAGAGATATGCGATTGGATGTTTTTGATGTTTTGGTTGGTATTAACCTTTTAAGAGAAGGTTTGGACATACCGGAAATTGCTTTAGTTGCAATATTGGATGCTGACAAGGAAGGGTTTTTACGTTCAGAAACATCACTTATTCAGACTATTGGACGAGCTGCAAGAAATGCAGAAGGCCACGTAATAATGTATGCTGACAATATTACTGATTCAATGAATAAAGCTTTAACGGAAACTAACAGACGTAGAGAGATTCAGCAGAAATACAATAATGAGCACGGCATTACTCCAACAACTATTAAGAAGGCTGTTCGAGACCTTATTAGCATCTCCAAAGAAGTGGACAGAAAGATTAGCGACGTTGAGAAAGATCCTGAATCGATGGATTATAAGGAACTTAAAAAGCTTATCGAAAAGGTTAAGAAGAAAATGGAAAGAGCTGCAGCAGAACTTGATTTTGAAACGGCTATTGAAATGCGAGATAAGTTGGCGGAATTAAGAAAGTTGCAGGAAGATAACTAAAAATCTATAACGGAATTTATTTGGAAAAGATATAAAATAACCAAATAACAAAGATAGAAAAAGATAGGAAAATAAAATGAAAGACAATAAAAAATATATTCATATAAAAGGTGCAAATGAGCACAATTTGAAAAATATTGATATTGATATACCAAGAGATGAATTTACGGTAGTAACAGGTTTAAGCGGTTCAGGTAAGTCATCCCTTGCTTTTGACACTATTTATGCAGAAGGACAGAGAAGATATATGGAATCATTGTCTTCTTATGCAAGACAGTTCTTAGGGCAGATGGAAAAACCACAGGTTGAAAGTATTGAAGGATTGCCACCGGCTATTTCAATTGATCAGAAATCAACAAACAAGAATCCACGTTCAACAGTTGGAACAGTAACAGAAATATACGATTATATGAGATTGCTTTATGCAAGAGCAGGTATTCCACATTGTCCAAAATGCGGACGTGAAATAAAGAAACAGACAGTTGATGAAATGGTAGATCGTATTCTTACGCTGGAAGAACGTACTAAGTTTCAGATATTGGCACCTGTTGTAAGAGGAAAGAAAGGACGTCACGAAAAAGTATTTGAAAGTGCTAAGAAAAGTGGCTATTTGCGAGTAAGAGTTGATGGCAATATGTATGAACTAACTGAAGAGATTAAGTTAGAAAAAAACATAAAGCACAGTATCGAAATTATTATAGACCGACTTAGCATTCGTGAAGGAATTGAAAAGCGTCTTACAGATTCTGTTGAAAATGCTTTAAAGCTTGGCAACGGACTAATGATAGTAGATGTTATTGGTGGGGAAGAGATGACTTTTAGTCAGAATTTTGCCTGCCCTGACTGTGGAATAAGTATTGACGAAGTACAGCCTAGAAGTTTTTCTTTTAATAATCCTTTTGGGGCTTGTCCTGACTGTTATGGTTTGGGATACAAGATGGAATTTGACGAAGACCTTATTATTCCTGATAAGAGTTTAAGCATTAATCAGGGAGCAATTGTAGTATTGGGGTGGCAGAGTGCAAATGACGGAAAGAGTTTTAGTAATGCGATACTTCAGGCATTGGCTTTAAAATACAATTTTTCTCTTGATACGCCTTTTGAGGATTATCCAAAAGAGATACATGATATTTTGATTTATGGAACAAATGGTGAAAAAGTAGCCGTAAGATACAAGGGGCAAAGAGGTATTGGAGTTTATGATATTGCTTTTGAAGGATTAATTAAAAATGTAGAAAGACGATATCGTGAAACAAGCGCAGAGTCAACAAAGGCAGAATATGAAACATTTATGAGATTTACGCCATGTGCAACATGCCACGGACAGAGACTTAAAAAGGAATCGTTGGCTGTAACTATTGGAGATAAGAATATTTATGAAATGACAGAAATGTCTGTAAGAGATTTGCGCCAGTATTTGGATGAATTGCAATTGACTGAAACTCAGCTAAAGATAGGAAAAGAGATTTTGAAAGAAATTAAAGGACGTCTTCAATTCTTAGTTGACGTTGGACTTGATTATCTTAGTCTTTCAAGAGCTACGGGAACTTTGTCAGGTGGAGAGGCTCAGCGTATACGTTTGGCAACTCAGATAGGTTCAGGCTTGGTTGGTGTAGCTTATATAATGGATGAGCCAAGTATTGGATTGCATCAGAATGATAATGATAAGCTTCTTGCAACGTTGAAGCATTTAAGAGATTTGGGAAATACTTTGATTGTAGTTGAACATGACGAGGATACAATGCGTGCAGCAGATTATGTGGTTGACATAGGTCCGGGAGCAGGAGAACACGGTGGACAGGTTATTGCTACAGGAACTGCAGAGGATTTAATGAAAAATCCTAATTCAATTACAGGAAAATATTTAAGTGGAGAGATTAAAATACCTGTTCCAAAAACACGTAGAAAACCAAAAGGTTTCTTAAAAGTAGTTGGAGCCAAGGAAAATAACCTAAAGAACATTGATGTAAAGGTGCCAATTGGGGTACTTACATGTGTAACAGGTGTTTCAGGCTCAGGTAAAAGCTCACTTGTTAATGAAATATTATATAAGAGTCTTGCAAGAAAATTAAACAGGGCAAGAACAATTCCCGGAAAATGCAAGAAGATAGAGGGAATGGAGCAGCTTGATAAGGTAATAAATATTGATCAGTCACCAATAGGCAGAACTCCACGTTCAAACCCGGCAACATATACGGGAATGTTCGATATGATAAGGGACCTTTTTGCGGCAACAACCGATGCAAAAGAAAGAGGTTACAAGAAGGGAAGATTTAGTTTTAATGTAAAAGGCGGTCGTTGTGAAGCGTGTTCAGGTGACGGAATTTTAAAAGTTGAAATGCATTTTCTTCCTGATGTATATGTTCCATGTGAGGTTTGTGGCGGAAAGCGTTACAATAGGGAAACACTGGAAGTACGTTACAAAGGTAAGACTATTTATGATGTTCTTGAAATGACAGTGGAAGAAGCATTGGATTTCTTTAAGAATGTGCCTAGAATTCTTAACAAGGTACAGACATTGTATGATGTAGGTCTTGGCTATTTAAAATTAGGACAGCCGTCAACAACATTGTCGGGTGGTGAAGCACAGAGAATTAAGCTTGCAACAGAATTAAGTAAGAGAAGCACAGGAAAAACAATATATGTATTGGATGAACCAACAACAGGTCTTCATTTTGCTGATGTGCATAAATTAGTAGAGATTCTTCACAGATTAACAGATGAAGGTAATACAGTAGTGGTTATTGAGCATAATCTGGACGTAATAAAAGTGGCAGATTATATAATTGATATGGGACCTGACGGTGGTGACCGTGGTGGAACAGTTGTAGTTGCAGGAACACCTGAGCAGGTTGCAGAACATCCAACAAGTTATACCGGCAAGTATGTTAAGCAGATGTTAGAGAGACAATAGTCATTTTTTATAAAAAAACGATTCATAAAAATGTTTAAATAAAAGGGCATTTATGCAATGTTTATAAAGATGAAAAAAGTGCTTGAATCCCCTTTAAAATAAGGGAAAATTGTGCTATATTGAACATACAAACAAAAACGTATTAAATACCTAAAAAGACTTCTACAAAGAAGTTAACGACCCACTTGTTATTAGATGTCAACCTAATAACAACAGTATCTAAGTTTAGTGGTGAAAGGAGTTTTACCCAGTGATATCTGCTAACATGGCAATCAACGGAAGATTGTTTAAGTAGTAATTATTGGATGAGATGTTACAAAGAATTGGATAGGATAGGAATTATTCAAAACGAAAATTCAATGAAGAATAACATCTTATGGTTAAGGTAGATAGTGAAGTCGAAGCAGGACAAATAGTAAGGAATAGACTAGGTATACAGATATTCGGAATGCGATCGAAACGAATAGTGTACAGAAGAAATTCCCGAGAAGATTCATTTAATAAAAAGTACCTGCGGTTGTTAACAAAATTGTAAAGTTAGGGTATTGAAATAGGGAGCATCTGTCATACGAGGAAGTAGGGCAGGTGCTCTTACTTCGTTATAAGTACTTGAAATGATATTACAATTTAGGAACGTGTGAAAGTATATTATGAGTCTGAAAGATGTATAAGTTTAAAAATATTTTGTATATAGAGAGCAGTCAGGTTATAAGTTATGAGAATTATAAAAGTTAGTACAGTGTACTTGTTTTAAATAGAAAAATAGGGTAGAATTAAAAATTAGCAGGTAATTAGATTTTATATAGCAATTACCTTTTACAGTAGTATGGTGCAGGCACCATTTTAGGAGGAAATACATTGAAGAAAGAATTAGTAATCGTTCTTGACTTTGGTGGTCAGTATAACCAGTTGGTTGCAAGACGTGTTCGCGAATGTAATGTATATTGTGAAATATATTCTTACAAAACAGACATTGAAAAAATCAAAGCAATGAACCCAAAGGGTATCATCTTAACAGGTGGACCAAATAGTTGTTATGAAGCCGATTCTCCAACATATTCAAAAGAATTATTTGAATTAGGCGTTCCAGTGTTAGGACTTTGCTACGGAGCACAGCTTATGATGCATGTGTTAGGCGGAAAAGTAGAACGTGCAGATGTACGTGAATATGGTAAGACAGAAGTATTAATAGACAAGACTCAGTCAAAGATTTTTGCAGATGTTTCACCAAAAACAGTTTGCTGGATGAGTCATTTTGATTATATATCACAGGTGGCACCGGGATTTGAAATCTCATCACACACAAAGGATTGCCCTTGTGCATCAGCAGAAAACGAAGAAAAGAAACTTTATGCAATACAGTTCCATCCAGAAGTACTTCACACACAGGAAGGAACAAAGATGTTATACAACTTCGTTCGTGGAGTTTGCCAGTGCTCAGGAGACTGGAGAATGGATTCATTTGTAGAAGAATCAATTAAGGCGATCCGTGAAAAAGTTGGCGATGGTAAGGTCTTATGTGCATTGTCAGGTGGTGTAGATTCATCAGTTGCAGCAGTAATGCTTTCAAAAGCCATTGGAAAACAGCTTACATGTGTATTCGTAGACCATGGCTTACTTCGTAAAAACGAAGGTGATGAAGTAGAAGCAGTATTCGGTCCTGACGGCCCATATGACTTAAACTTTATCCGTGTAAACGCACAGGAACGTTACTACAGCAAGTTAGCAGGAGTAAAAGAACCTGAACAGAAGCGTAAAATAATTGGTGAAGAATTTATCAGAGTTTTTGAAGAAGAAGCAAAGAAAATCGGAGCAGTTGACTTCCTTGTACAGGGAACAATTTATCCTGACGTTGTAGAAAGTGGTTTAGGTGGCGAATCAGCAGTAATTAAGTCACATCACAACGTAGGTGGATTACCTGACTGTGTAGATTTTAAGGAAATAATCGAACCACTTCGTGATTTATTTAAGGACGAAGTAAGAAAAGCCGGCTTAGAAATGGGTATACCTGAATATTTAGTATACCGTCAGCCTTTCCCAGGTCCGGGACTTGGAATCCGTATCATCGGTGAAGTAACAGCCGAAAAAGTTAAAATGGTACAGGATGCAGATGCAATTTATCGTGAAGAAATTGCAAATGCCGGATTGGATAAAACAATAGGACAGTATTTTGCAGCACTTACAAATATGCGTAGCGTAGGTGTAATGGGCGACGAAAGAACATACGATTACGCCATTGCACTTCGAGCAGTAAATACTGTAGATTTCATGACAGCAGAAGCTGCAGAAATACCTTACGAAGTATTGTCAAAGGTAATGAGCAGAATCATAAACGAGGTGCGCGGGGTCAATAGAGTAATGTACGATTTGACAAGTAAGCCACCTGGAACTATAGAGTTTGAATAGACACTACAATCCCACAATGCCTTTATTTATGGGCATTGTGAGAGGTAGTGATTATATCGTGGCAACGATATGGCAACACTAAAACAATTTACCCATATGTATAAATGAAAAAACCTTACTGATTTTGAGGAGTCAGTAAGGTTTTTTTATGCTCTTTTATAAATCAATTAGTTTATGATATCCGTGAGTATTAGCCGGATAGTTGTATCTCCAATTATCGTATTCTTCCTTGGAGATTTCTCCGGTATCAAGCTTGGACTTCATCTTTGCCCAGGACTTTGCCTCATGACCTAAAGCGTCGTGGATGGCACCTAAATCAAGGGTAACATGACTTCCTTCCTGTCTGACGGATATACCATAAATATCTTCAAGAGTGAACAGAAGCTGCATAATTCCCACATGAGTATCAATGTCAGGAACATTAATGGCCGCAGGAGAAACTTCCAAAATGGAAGAAAGAGTTTCAATCAAATCATCCTTGGGAACACGTTTCTCTGCTTCATATTGAGCCATGCGGATATCAGCAGTACTTTCCTTAAAACCTAACTGAACTCCCAATTCCTTTTGAGTTAAACCTTTACGCTTGCGAAAAGTTCTAATTCTTTCACCAATTGCCATAACAAACCTCCAATTTAACATAAAAATTCCCAATGCGGGATAACTTAAACAAATTCGCTAATGTCAGTATAACATAGGTAAAAATATATATCAAGAAAAACTTAAACAAAAAAAGTTAATTTTTCTATTGACTTAAACTAAAAAGTTTAATATAATGCACATTATCTTAAACAAATATGTTTAAGAAATATAATGAAGGAGGAAAAAATCATGGAAAAGAACTTTATGACAGTCGACGATGTTGCAGAAGAACTTTCTGTTTCAAAGTCCAAGGCTTACAAGATTGTAAGACAGCTTAATAAGGAACTGGAAGAAAAAGGCATCATCACGGTAGCAGGACGTGTCTGTACTTCTTATTTCAGAAAAAAAGTAATGTACAGCGGTGATTAGAAAATATTTATAAAAGGAAGGTGATGAACATGAGCGTTTATTCTTACATGGCAAATAATAAGAAAAAATGGAGAGCTGTTTATCGCTATACTGACTTTACCGGAAAAAGAAGACAGACACAGAAAAGAGGCTTCAACACAAAAAGAGAAGCGGAGTTTTGGCTTGAAAATAAGAAGAAAGCCGAAAACGGACAATTGAACATGACATTTGGAAGTTTTTATGAAATCTACGAAAGAGACAAGAAGGCAAGGGTAAAGGAAACCACCTTTGAGACAAAATCATATGTGGTAAGAGACAAAATCCTTCCTTACTTTAAGGACAGAAGAATGGATGAGATTAAACCAAAGGATGTAATGGAGTGGCAGAATGAACTGCTTAATTACAGGAATGAAAAGGGAGAGCCTTATTCATCAGGTTACCTAAGAACAATTCACGCACAGCTTAGCGCAATATTTAATTTCGCAAAAAGATATTATGGGCTATCCACAAATCCTGCGGCAATAGTCGGGACAATGAAAAATGACGTTGAAAAGGAAGTGGAAATCTGGACAAAGGAAGAATACCTGAAGTTTTCGGAAGCAGTCATGGACAAGCCATTATCGTTTTATGCATTTGAAGTATTGTACTGGACAGGTGTCAGGGAAGGAGAACTACTGGCACTTACTCCGGCAGATTTTGATTTTGAAAATAACACAATGAGAATTAACAAGAATTATCAGAAGGTAAAGGGACGTGAAATCATTACTTCTCCAAAGACAAAAAAGAGTAACAGGGTGGTGAAGATTCCACAGTTTCTGGCAGATGAGATTAAGGATTACATGAAATGCTTTTATGACCTGAAACCTGACCAGAGACTTTTCTTTAAGTCAAAAGGGTATCTTGGACACGAAATAACAAGAGGTTCCAAGAAGGCAGGAATTAAGAGAATCAACATACACGCCCTTAGACATTCACACATTTCACTGCTTATGGACAGAGGATTTTCAGCACTTGACATAGCTGAAAGGGTAGGGCATGAAGCAATCAGCATTACTTACAAATATGCCCACATGTATCCAAACAAGCAGGATGAAATGGCAAGAAAACTTGAAGAGGAAAGGAGTTAGGAATAATGGAAAAATCATTGGACAGTCACGGTCGTTGGAGAAAGAAGATAGTAGCCTTCAGGGTTTCTGAGGAAGAGGCAAGAATCATTGATGACAGGGTTGCCCTGTCAGGACTGACAAAGCAGGAATACATTATCCGCAGGCTGTGTGAAAAGGAAATTGTGGTAAATGGAAATCCGAAGGTTTACATTGCCTTAAAAAACAGACTTAATGACGTGTACGAAGAGTTAAAAAGAATTACAGGTGCAGGTGAGGTTGATGATGTTTTGTTAGAGGTAATTGAACTAATCGGTGCTACCATGAACGGAATGAAGGAGGATAAGAATAATGAATAATAAAACAACAGTGACTACCCTTAACGTATCTGTTGGCGCAGATAACGGGCAGTCACCAAGTGTTACCAAACACAGTAACAGTATAACAGATAATAATTGTGTCCGCAATTTGCAATCCACCGGTACCCCGGTGGGTGAAAATCTGGAAACAGTATCAATGGAAGAACTTTATGACACGGTATATCCGATTAAGAAACCCTTGGTTGAGGATCTGATTTACAACGGAGTGTATCTGTTTGTCGGTGCACCAAAGGTTGGAAAGTCGTTCTTAATGGCTGAAATAGGTTTCTGTGTAAGTGCAGGAATTGACCTTTGGGGGCATAAGACCAATCAGGGGACAGTGCTGTATCTGGCATTGGAAGATGATTATGCAAGACTTCAACAGAGACTTTCAAGAATGTTTGGAATTGATGTGGCAGAGCATTTTTACTTCGCCACACGTTCCAAAAATCTCAATGAAGGTCTGGAAGAACAGCTTAAAGAGTTTCTTGTGGCGCATGCTGATACAAGACTTGTAATAATTGACACACTTCAGAAAATCAAGGAAATAAGTGGAGACAAATTCAGTTACGCAAACGATTATGACATCATTACAAAGCTAAAACACTTTGCTGATGAACATAACATTTGCATTCTGGTGGTTCATCACACAAGAAAGATGGATTCATCAGATGCCTTTGAAATGATATCGGGAACAAACGGACTGCTTGGTGCAGCTGACGGAGCTTTCATCATGCAGAAGGAAAAAAGAACTGACCTAAAGGCTACCGTTGACATAACAGGAAGAGACCAACAGGACCAGAAACTTTATCTTAAGTTTGACCCAAAGTTGTGTTTGTGGAAATTTGAAAAGGCTGAAACAGAGCTGTGGAAAGAGCCAGAAGATAAAGTACTTTCTGCTGTTAATACATATCTGATGGAAGCAGGATGTTTTCAAGGAACGGCAAGTGAACTGATGGATAAGATACAGGAGATTAATTTAGTTCCGAATCAGCTGACCAGACAGTTAAACATTAAGGCAGGAAGGTTGTATGAGGATTATGGCATCAGGTATGACAATAAGCGTTGTCACGATGGCAGAATCATAACATTGGAATATGAAAAAGAGTAAAGCGTGACGATGGTGTCGATGGTGACGATGTTTTATGGTACGTAAATCATCGTCACAACCGTCACGCATCGACACGGAACAAGATTGATTAAAGAATAGAGAGGTTTGAAAATGAGCAAAAACAGAATGATAAGCAATGAATTAATGATGGCTTTGATTAAGTATCATGTATTAGACATGAAAGATAATGAAGAAATTAATAATCTTATAATTTCTGAATTGGAAGAAAAACTAAACAAGATGTCAAGGCACGAGGATTACACAAAAAGTAAAATGGCACCCACAAAAGAAGAGAGGGAAGAGTACAGACAGAAATATCTTGACACCGTTGGAATGCACCGGGACTTTAGATGGTAGTAACAGCTTGCAACATAAATAGGTTTCTTGTTGATAATATTAATACCTGCAAGTGACACTTGCAGGTTAAAGAATAATCAGGGAGAACCAAAAAGGATTGGTTACAGTTAAAAGTTAGTGACATCATGTCACTAAGAACCTCGGGACCCGGAGTCCCGAGGTTAAACATAATGTAGCTGCCATTACAATTACAGCAACCACTAAATGCCATTTGATAGGTTATGAGCAAAGCATTGATAGCAGCTATATAAGCCCTCGGCAGAGCCCCCGCAGTTGTGTCTATGACAGAACTGCTAGGGGGTTATCAATTATGGCAGAGCCAAATTGATAAGAAACTTGCGTTTCCAATATACCCTGGGCGTACATTTGAAGAATGAGAACGTGGCGGTGTCACCGCACGTAAATACAATAAAAGAGAAGGAGTGAGATTATGGAAAGATTATCATATTCAGCCCATCTGAGCCGGAAGAACAGTGCCATTAACAGCAAGGCGAAACTGGCAGGTGTGGCAAAGCATAATTTACGAAAGTACCGCTCCAACGATTATGATAAGGAGAACATAGTAATATTATGGGGTACGGATAAATTAGTGCAGGATGTAAAGAAAGTATACATGGAACAGTTCAGTGAGGCTGTGGAAGAGTACAATAAAAAGCAGACGAGAGAAGAAAGAAAAATACATGATTATTTTGAAAAGACTGCAAAGTCAAACAAGGATATGGCAGTGGAATTGATTTTTCAGATAGGAGATAAGGAGTTTTGGGACAAAAATCCTGACAAACGAAGAAGAATGGATGTGGCGTTCAAAGAGATATTGGAACTGTTGCAAAAGTTTGCTCCAAATTTAGTTGTGGCAAATGCAGTAATTCATTATGATGAGGCAAGTCCGCACATGCATATTGTGGCAGTGCCGGTAGCAGAGGGTTTTAAAAAGGGAATGCCAAAACAGGTATCAAAAAGAAAAGTATGCACAAAAGAATTTCTTGAAGAGGTTCTACAGGGAAAAATAAGAGAATGTGTGGATAACCGAATATTCGTATGGCTTGGTGAGTTTCTTAAAAGCAAGCAAACAGGACGGAATAATGATTTATCGGTTGTAGAGTACAAGGTAAAAAAGGAAAATGAGAAATATGAAAAATTACTTGAAGATAAAAGGCAAGTTGACAGGGAAATAGGACAAAAGATATTTGAAAATCAGATGGCAGAACAGAAACTTGAAAATACTTATAAAAAACTTGCAGAAGCAGAAAGTGAAGGAACCTGGGGCGTTGATGATATAAATAGACTTGAAAGAATGATTAGCAAAGGACCGGAAGAACCTAAGGGATTAATGTCTGCTAAGACTTATCGAGAAAAAGTGGTAATGCCGTTTGTTCATAAAATTAGTAATATGGTAAAAGATCTATTGGGTTATGCTAAAAACTGCATTATGAAAATGTACGAATTAGAGAAAAAACTATATAAGGTCACAAGAGAAAGTGATACAATTTTTGAGTTAAATAAGCAGCTTAATAAAAGGTTAAACTATACAGAATATAT
>PPYE01585581.1_pt1 | contig 15767 bp, 13 predicted proteins | sample 1559881 | NCBI WGS metagenome assembly PPYE01 (sample SAMN08240022, study PRJNA423297) | Human gut metagenome, whole genome shotgun sequencing project. | reverse complement strand
CTGACCTCTTGCGCTTTTGTAGGTAATTTCGTAATCTTTTGCCTTCTTTTCTGCGTATTTTACATATAATCAGACTGACGCCTTGAGCTTTTGTAGGTATCCTAGAAGATTCTGACCTTCTTTTTTTGCTTGTTTTACACATAATCTAATAGACGCTTTTAAGATTGGCAGGTAATCTTAAGGAACCTGACCATGTCTACTCCCATATTACATATAATCTGAAACAGGCTCTTGGCTCTAGTTGGTGGGCTCGAAAAACATTACTCTGGTACTTCTCGAATGATATATAAATAGAAATTTTAGGTTATCCCCCTGGCTGAACCACAGCAAACTTCAGTTATAGTTTGAACTGGATGCGGAAGGACTGGCTCTGGGAAAGGCAGAGAGTATTGTGGCTCTGCTAAAGGATCTGGGTAAAGTATCTGAAAAACTGCAGCGAAATATTATGAAGCAGAAAGATACCGAAATTCTGGACCGATGGATTAGATATGCGGCCAGGGCCGAGACAATTGAGGACTTTGAACAAAAATACAATAACTCCTGACCATACCCCAAAACCGAACATGCTAACAGAAGAACTGCACACGGACATTGCAGACCTTCCCCTTTCTGTGTTATAATCGAAAGCAAAAGAATTTGCTAACCGACACAGGAGGGAAAATCATGGCAGAAGAAATGAAAAACCAGGAAACTATGGACGACTTCGCAAAGGAGATCGATGCTTCTTTTGAAAGTTTCAGAGATGCGGATATGGACATCTGGGAGAAACTGGAGAAAATGAAAGAGGACAAGACCGAATTTGACGTAACCATCGAAGGCATTGTAAAAGGCGGCGCCATCGCTTATGTGGAAGGCATCCGCGCTTTCATCCCCGTATCCAAACTGTCCCTGCAGTACGTGGAAGACCCGGAGGAGTTCCTGAAAAAGACTCTGACAGTCCGTGTCTTTGATGTAAGCGAGGAGGATAACAACCTGGTACTCTCTGCAAGGGAAGTCCTGAGAGAGAAAAGAGACGCTGAAAAACGTGAGAAGACCGCTGAGATCAAAGTGGGCGCAGTCCTGGACGGCACGGTTGAGACCCTGCAGAACTACGGTGCTTTCGTAGACCTGGGTGACGGTATTTCCGGCCTGGTCCATGTATCCCAGATCAGCCAGAAAAGGATCAAATCTCCAAAAGCCGTATTATCCGTAGGCGACAAAGTAACTGTAAAGGTGATCAAGAATGAAGACGGTAAAATCAGCCTCAGCATGAAAGCACTCCAGGAAGTGCCGGAAGAGAAAGATGAGTTTGAAGATATCGAAATTCCCAAAAGCGAAGAGCTGACCACCACTCTCGGCTCCCTGTTTAAAAATATCAAACTGGATTAAGACAGGAGTACAGAACATTGAAAAAATTACTGAACCGGATTTTCGTGGATGGTTTGAGCGGCATGGCCTCCGGGCTTTTTGCCACGCTGATCATCGGCACGATCATCCAGCAGATAGGAAATCTCATTGGCGGAAATATCGGGACTCTGCTGTACCAGTTCGGCAAGATGGCTGCAGCCATGACAAGCGCCGGAATCGGTGTGGGTGTGGCCTGCAGATTTAAGGAGGCACCTCTTGTGGTGCTCTCTGCCGCCACCGCAGGCATGGTGGGCGGTTTCGCAGGTAAGATCACTGCGGGCGCCGTATTTGCAGAGGAGGGTTCTGTGATCCTGTCCGGCCCCGGGGAACCTCTGGGTGCCTTTGTGGCCGCTTATGTTGCTATTGAACTGGCAAGGCTGGTAGCAGGCAGGACACGCCTGGATATTATCCTGGCACCCCTTGTGGGTATCCTCTCCGGTTCTGCTGTGGGCATACTTGTAGGCCCTCCCATCAGCCGCATGATGACACAGTTAGGCTCCCTTATCAACTGGGGAACCGAACAGCAGCCGTTTCTTATGGGCATCATCGTGTCTGTCCTTATGGGCATGATACTTACGCTGCCTATAAGCTCCGCCGCACTGGGCGTTATCCTGAATCTGTCCGGTCTGGCTGCCGGCGCAGCAACCGTAGGATGCTGCTGCAACATGATAGGCTTTGCCGTGGCAAGCTTTAAGGAGAACGGGCTTTCCGGTCTTCTGGCACAGGGTATCGGTACATCCATGCTCCAGGTGCCCAACATAGTAAGAAAACCGGTCATCTGGCTGCCTGTGATCCTGTCCAGTGCGATTCTCGGCCCAATCGGCACCATGGTATTTAAAATGACCAACAACGCCACCGGCTCGGGAATGGGAACCGCAGGGCTTGTAGGCCAGATCATGACATGGCAGACTATGGTTCCCGCAGAGGGGGCCGTACTAGTAATGGTGAAAATCATTGTGATCCATTTTCTGCTGCCGGGACTTCTGTCCCTGTTCTTCTGCAACTGTATGCGGAAGCTGAACTGGATCAAAGCCGGAGATATGAAACTGGAAGTGTAAAATATTGACAGACCTATAAAATTTTCATTAACAATCGTCAAAATTGTGACAATCTGACGCTTTTGTGATATACTTGATAAAAGTGGGAATGTTCCCGCCGGCAGTGAAATACACCTGACAGAGTGTCCTTGAACTGCCACGAATCACGAAAGAGGATGTGAAAAGAATGAGCAGCGCCCTTCATATTACCAATTACGAGGACGTAAACAGCTGGGAAACTCTGATGTTCCTGTACAATGCCGCATTGAAGGAAGTGGGGACCAAGATTGATATTCTGAACGAAGAATTTCAGCACATCCACCGTTATAATCCGATTGAACATGTAAAATCCAGGATCAAAACGCCTGAGAGTATTGTAAAGAAACTGAGGAAAAACGGATATGATTCCAATATTGAAAACATGGTCAAGTATGTAAACGATATTGCAGGTATCCGAATCATCTGTTCTTTCACTTCAGATATTTACCGCATAGCCGACATGATTGCAAAACAGACTGATTTGAAGATACTTTCCCTGAAGGACTACATAAAGAATCCCAAGGAAAGCGGTTATCAGAGTTATCATATGATTGTAACCGTCCCCATCTTCCTGTCAGACGGTGTAGTGGAGACCAAGGTGGAAATACAGATCCGCACTATCGCCCAGGATTTCTGGGCAAGCCTGGAGCACAAGATTTATTATAAATTTGAAGGAAATGCCCCGGATTATATAAGCAGTGAATTACAGGAATGTGCTAAAATAGCATCTCAGCTTGACCGACGCATGCTTTCCCTGAACGAGGCAATTCAGAAATGCAGCACCGGTTATGAAAACGAATAGACGTTCCGGCCGGCTTACACAGAGCTGCGGCTGTTAAACAGGTATGAAAAAGAGGCCCCGAACCACAGAGTGATCTGTATGTCCGGGGCCTTTATCTATTGTGGTTATACGGATGCCAGCAGCAGGCCTCCATGTTCTCTTAGCTGAACAAATCCTTAAAGAATTGAATGATCTTATCAAAGAATCCCTGTACCTTTTCCTGGTTGATATCCAGCTTCAGTCCCAGGTCCTCAATCTTGCCGTACAAGTCCTTAGCCTGCTCTTTCAGACTGTCCACATCCAGATCCAGACCTTTGATCTTCTCCATCAAATCTACGATAGCCTGTCTGTCCTCATCAGAAAGTTTGATCTCCATCTCGTTTGCAGCCTGGTCCACCACATCACCGATTTCATCCTCTGACAGATTCCGGGCTTCCACTACTTTTTCCTTTACTGCGCCTACAAGCTGCTCTGCCTTTTCACTGTCACCCATATTTTCTGCAAGCTTTCCCGTGATGACCAGCTCATTTGTGGCTGTATCCGCATTTTCCTGTTCTACCTTCTCCCCGGTCATGTTCTCGTAGGATTTGATGGCACCTACCAAAGCGGCTGTTCCGGAAATCTTGAAGGGTCCTGCTACCACAATATCTGCATCCTTGATTCCGGCAGTTACCAGAGCATTCTGGTACATGCCCGTGGTGCAGTAGGAAATGTTGTGGGTTGTTACTTTGATCCCGTTTCCGTCCGTCTTGCCTTCAACCAATACGGAGGAAAGTGCCCTTGATCCAATCACACTTTTGTCCAGATAAGCGTCCAGATAGTCATGCTCATCCTGGTTGGTGATGGTGGCGGTCGTATAATTTTTCAGGTCATCCTCCGTCACCCCCAAAAGCTCCAGCACAGTGGCACGCTCCTGTGCATTCAGATCCGCGCCTAACGATACATATGGTTTTTCCAGTTTGGCGTCCTCACGGTCTGCCAGTACACTGACAGGTGACGCCAGCAGCATGATCCCCGCCACCAGAAATGCAAGTCCTCTTTTCATCATGATCATAACTCCTTTCTTATATCCCCTTGTAACACGCAGGATGTCCCTGCCTGCTATAAGAATAGCATAAATCGTCAAATCCTGCATCTAAAGTTTCTCTTAAAATTTTCCTAGGATTTTCCTAAGGCTCTGCCCGCTGTCCAATTAGGTATTTTCCCCAAGGGGATGCTGTGTGGTGCACATTGGAATATAGCTTTAATTTGTATAGTGGGTAAACAAATTACTTGCCCCAAGTATAGAAGAAGTGGTATGATTACTATAACAGTAATTACATTCTGCATTACGGAGGATTATTTATGGCGATCGCAAACCAAGAAATGATAAGAGACAACAACAGGCGGCAGGTCCTGGAATATATTGTAAACAATCCGCCTATCTCCCGTGCTGCTCTGGCTAAGGAGCTGCATCTGACAAAGGCAACCATATCCAACATTGTGCAGGAGCTGATGGACCAGAATCTGGTGGCAGAGATAGGCAGCGCCCAGACCGCCCTGGGCAGGAAGCCCATCCTTTTGGAGTTCCGGAAAAAATGCGGTTATGTCTTTTCCATAGATGTCCATCCCCGTCAGATCATCACACTGACCGCTGACTTAAAGGGTGAAGACTGCCATTTGAAGGAATATCCCTTCCGGGAGGAGGACAGTCTGCTGGAGCTGCTCCGCGGTATTATGAAAGAAGCCATTCCCCGGTGCAAGGATGCTCCTTATGGGATTGTGGGAGTATCCATCGGTATTTACGGTGTTGTGCGGGACAATGAGATCATTTTTACCCCCTACTACCCTCTTCCAGAACCTTACCTGGGAAAAATCCTGGCCGGGGAGTTTGGCATACCGGTACATGTGGAAAATGAATCCAATCTGTCCGTGCTGGGTGAGTCCGCATTTCATTATAATTATAAAAATATGATCCATCTGAACATACACGATGGAGTCGGTATGGGTATCCTTATTGATGAGCAGCTCTATAAAGGCCGTGACGGCTACGCCGGAGAGTTCGGCCACACCATCCTGTTCCCCGACGGCAAACCCTGTCCCTGCGGCAATAACGGCTGTTTTGAGCTGTATGCTTCGGAGAGGGCTATTCTGAAAGAATATGCTGCGCGCACCCATCAGAACACCGTTACCATTGACAGCTTTCTCAGGGCATATCAGGATCGGAAAACAGATGCGCTGGAGATGATGGATCTGTTTGTAAAATATATGTCTATCGGCATTAATAATATCATCAATACCTTCAATATTGACCTGATCGTGCTCAACAGTTCTTTTTCCAACTATATTCCTGATATTAATCAGCGGATCGTGGCATACCTGGCCTCCCATCAAAACCGGGACTGCCGCATTATCCCCTCCAGACTGCAGGATACATCAGGGCTTATGGGTGGGATACGGCTGTGTGCGGAACGTTTTCTGGATATCAAACATTTGAAAATACGGGTTCCATTTAGTGACAATTTACGATAATTTTTTACATTCATAAAAGATTCGGTTTTCGTTCATGAATTCTTCACAAGTTAAACATGATTTGCACATATTTAGGGAATATACTTATATCATAAAAATAATTTAAATCAAACATTATTTTTATATTTTCTTTTTCATATGTCGGTCGTAAGACCGGCTCTCCTTCCTTTAATATTTATAGAAAAAGCCATCGCCCGGTTTGGATATGTCCGGGCGATGGCTTTTGTTTTGGAAAAATTTATTTAGGCGTTCTCACGTCTGCTCTTCAATTCTTCCACATTGGCTTCCACCTTTTTCTTACTCAGCGGATACACAAACCATAAGAACAGAGCCACAACGAAAAAGCAGATGGCAGGTATCAGTGTGGAGGTTGTGTACAGGCCGTTGATCACGGACGCTGTCTGTACCTTTGCAAGCTGGTCGTACCCGATAATGGACAGTGCCCAGCCTCCTGCGCCTCCGGCCAGTGCCTGGCCCAGTTTTCTTGCAAAGGAATATACTGCGTAAACGGTACCGTCTTCCCTCTGACCTGTCTTTACCTCCTGGTCGTCTATAACGTCTGTGATATTAGCCCAAATTACGGTATTGAAGAATCCAAGTCCCAGCATCCCCACATTGGCAAGTACAATGTAAACCACAACGTTCTGCACATGCACAAAATACAGGACAAGGAAGATAACTCCTGCCAGAAGCACTCCTGCCGTGGATGCTTCTTTTTTCCCGAATCTGCGGCTGATGGGCACACTGAGTGGTGCAACCACCAGCAGCATAAGGGCTGTGTTCACTATGGTCACAATGGAGATCGCGCCTGCAGATCCAAAATATTCTGTGTACAGATAATTGTTCATGGCTTGTATGAGAAGCTGGCTCAGCAGAAGGAAAATAGCTGCCCCAATGATCCCCAGCAGTGCACGGCTCTTGAAAATAGCTGCAAAGGTCTGTCCCAATGTTACCTTTTTAGCATTCGGATCCGGCTCCACTTTTACACGCTCTGTAGTAAGCTTATAGCAAATGATGTAGCAAAGGATTGCGCATACCGCGAACACACCGGCAATGATAGTGAAAATAGAGGTACTCCTGATAACCTGATTGCCGTCCGCATCCTTCACGTAGATCAGAAGCGGTGTCACCGTTCCGATAACCAGACCGGCCAGTGTGGCTCCCACAGTACGGAATGTGGAGAGGGCAGTCCTCTCATCCGGCTTCTCCGTAATAGCTGATGCCATAGAACCGTAAGGGATATTGATAGATGTATAAAACACACTGCCCCACAACAGGTATGTCACATACATATAAACAATCTTCAGTGTCATAGGCGCTCCTGCCATGCCGCCCTGGTACATCAAAAAGCTGGCAATGGCAACCGGACCGCACATTCTTCTCAGCCAGCAGCGGAACCTTCCGTCTCTGGACGGCTTCACAGAGTCCACAATACGCCCCATGGTGATATCCGTAAAGGCATCCACTACCCTGGCCAGCAGAAACAGCGTTCCTACCATAGCACCGCTGATCCCAAGTACCTTTGTATAAAATACCATTAGGAAGGAGCTGGCAAATATAAAGGTAAAATCATTTCCAAAGTCACCGAACATATAGCCGATTTTATCCCGTATCCCAAATGGCCTTGCATTATTTTTCTCGTTCATGGTAATCTCCCTGTTTTTTTTCTTATCCTCAGGCAACTGTCCCCCGCCTGCAGTTACAGGCAGAAATCCCGCCGACACACCTACGGCAATCGGATCTCTGCTTAGTGCGGGCTGTATGCTTACTTACTTTTATGGTTCAGCGGCAGGCTTTCCCAGCGCTCCTTAAAGTAGAAGGCTGCATCTTTTGGCTGTCTCTGTCTGGTGAAGATTCCTTTTTTGTTGCCGTTTACACGCATGATCCCCTCTGTGGTCTGGAAATCCGCAAAATTCCAAACCTGCTCACCTTTGATGAAATCATAGGAGTCAAAGACTCTGTGGCACATTTCCAGATATTCTTTCTGGTATTCCTGGCTCCACATAACAGAAGGCAGTTTGTGCTCCGCGGCATACGTGTCAGCTCCATATTCGGTGAAGATAAACGGTCTGTCCAGGTCCTTGCCGGCCCACTTGTCCATCTCTGCCCTGAAAGCCGCCTCTGCGTCACACATCTCGTACCCGCCCATAAGATACCAGCCATAGTAACGGTTCATACTGATCACATCTGCCAGATGATAGCATTTGCAGGTATCCGGCAGGGAATTCATGATCAGCGCAAATGTTCTGGGGCGCTTCTGCACATCCAGCTCATGAGCCCGCGCAAACACTTTCTCAAAATATGGTACTGCGGCCTCATCTGTGGTCTCAGGCTCGTTTAACAGGGACCAGGCAATGACGCAGGCATGGTTCTTGTCTCTGGTTATCATCTCCTCCACTGCACGCAGATGATTTTCCAGCAATTCAGGGATGGTGTCTTTTGCAAAAAATGCCGTCTTCTTCCCAGTAGATGCCTCCATGAAGTTCATCAGACTCTCAAAAAGTCCCACAGCCGGAACCTCATCAATGACCAGGAAGCCTTCACGGTCCGCCATCTGGTAAATCTCGTCACTGTATGGATAATGGGAGGTACGGAAGGAGTTAGCTCCGATCCATTTCATACATTCAAAATCTCTCTTCATAACCCCAATGTGAAACCCGCGGCCCACAATATCACTATCCTCGTGTTTTCCGAAACCTTTCAGATAAACAGGAGAACCGTTGATCAGGATGTCTTTTCCCTTTACCTCCACAGTGCGGACGCCAATCTCCTCACTATATTCATCCAGCACTTCCTCTTCGTCCTTGATGCGCACCGTAAAGGTATAGAGATAAGCGTTTCTCACCTGCCACAGATGTGCATTTTCAATGTGGAGGATTCCCTCTTTTCCCTGGGAAACTGCCACTTCTCTGCCGTCCTCATCATAAACCGTAACCTCCACCGGATGCTCTCCTGTGGTAACTACGCTGTAAGAAACCTCCGCGTCTCTGCCGTTTATCCTGTGGTCCACTGTCAGGTCAAACACATATTCCTTTGGATATGCAACCAGCTTTACAGGGCGCTGTAACCCGGAATAGTTGAAAAAGTCAAAATACGGACTGTTCATTTTCTTTCCATTGCTGAGAACTTTTGTCTTACCGCAGGGGATATTGGTCTCACTCAGCTCATTGTTGATTTTGACAACAACCTTATTTACTGCATTGTATCTGGCCACATTTGTAATGTCAGCCATAAAGGGAAGGAACCCGCCCACATGAGATGCCACATGGACACCGTTTAAATAAACCTCTGCTCTGTGGGTTGCACACCCAAAGCGGATAGCTACATTTTTTCCCGCATATTCTTCCGGAACAAATACATCTGTCTCATACCAAAGATCACCCGCATATTCCCTTGTGTCTTTGTCTGTGTAAAAATCCTGAAAGCTGGCAGGCACGGGAATAAGGTCAGCCTGGGGGATTCCATCTGCCCACCCGTTTTCTGTTCCCTTTCCTTCCGGGTCCAGGCAAAATTTCCACATGCCATCCATGCTCACGGTTCTTCTGGATACGGACTGCTTCGGGTATAACATTGAATACTGTAACATTTCTTCTCCTCCTCGTTTCTTGTATGGCTAGATTCTAGCAGTTTTAAGCCAACAGCATTCTTACATTTTTTTGCTTTATTCGCATTTTTTTATTTAGGACTTGAACATTTCAAAAAATTGTATGATAATAATTAAAAATAGTATGAGGGGGCATATGTATGGCGTCGTATGACACTGTTTTGAATTTTTCCCGGAAAGTGTTGAAAAATTATAATTTCCAAACCTACATCTTAATGGAGGATGAACTTGACCATATTGATCTGGATTTGGGATTGAGAAAGAAAATCGCGGCAGACAGTGACTCCAGGGATAACGCACTGCATTTTATCAGAAACAGTAAAGAGCATGTGATGTATTTTTCCAAAGATTGTTTTAACTGCCATCACACAGTAATGCGGCTGCCGGAGACGGAATCACCTGCCTTTTTTATAGCCGGTCCTTATCTGCAGCACAGAGCCGATAAAAAATTCATCCTGAAGATGCAGCAAAAATTGTCCATCCCCGCAGAGTTTTCCGGATTTTTGAAACAGTATTATGAACTGATCCCTTTCATTAACCACGCAGATGATGTGCGCACCATACTGCTTCTGCTGGCAGCGGAAATATTTGGCGGGGCTGAACATTTTTCTGTTGAATACTGTGATATGTTTATGGATGAAATTACAAAGGTTTACTATGGACAGGCACAGGTCAATCTGGAAAACCGGGAGCTGATCGAACAGAGGTACCAGTCAGAGCAGGAGATGATGCAGGCAGTGGCTTCAGGAAATTATAAAAAGATCGAGCTGCTGGCTGCCGGGGAGATGACAGTTTCTCTGGAGCAGAGGCTTTCCAACCGCATCCGGGACTCCAAGAATTATCTGATCATATTAAATACCCTGCTTCGGAAGGCCGCGGAGTATGGCGGGGTGCACCCGCTGTATTTGGATGAACTTTCTTCTAAGTATGCACGGGAGATTGAGACGATCACCAGCGAGGATGAGGACGGGAAGCTGAAACGGGAAATGATGCGGAAGTATTGTCTTCTGGTGAAGTCCCATTCTTTGAAGGGGTATTCACCAATTATTCAGAATGTGATCAACCATATTTGTCTGTATTTGACAGATGATCTGAGTCTTAAAAGGCTGGCGGAGGAGTTTTCTATCAGCCCCAGTTACTTGTCTACACTGTTTAAGAAGGAAACAGGGAGTACGCTGACGGATTTTGTGAATAAGAAAAGGATTGAGAATGCGGTGTTTTTGCTGAATTCTACGGATTTGCAGATACAAAGTATTGCGGCGGCGTGCGGGGTGGCGGATTTGAATTATTTTACGCGGTTGTTTAAAAGGAATATGGGGAGGACGCCTAGTGAGTATCGGGAGATGATTCATCAGAAATGATGGCGAAAGGGACGGGGAGGAGGGGAGAGGACGGTAAAAGAATAAAGGCGTTAGTTTGGGAGATGGTGTTGCCCTCTTTGGGGTCCACGTAGTCCACGGGAAGGCCGTCTTTTTTGTCAGCAACTGCCTGGTGGCGGAGGCCGAATCCCACTGCCGCCTCACCGGCACGGATTTTCTTAAGCGGCGAGCCATGCTGTGGATGAACTTTTGATATCTGTCACGGATAGCAGGTCTTTGTATTCCGGCTTTGTCAGGTCTTTGAGGCTCTCAGGCCTGTCCAGCTTATTTTCACTGAGCATCTCTGTATTCAGGATAATGGCTCCCTCCTGGGAGGTGATAGGTGCATAGAATGCAGGGAATTCTGTGAGGGTGTTATAGTCAAAGGTCAGATCCCGGAACATATTGTTCTGCTCCTGTGCACTGTCCAGGTAAAAGGAACTCATGGTCACCATGTCCGCCTCAATATCTTTCCCCTCTGCCAGCAGTTTGCCCTGACAATGCCTATTAAACTGCATTTTCGTCTTTTCATCCATCCTGTTTTCGTAAGCTCTTCGTTAAATGCCTGTAAAGCAGGCCGGGACGTCCCGTTTTACAAAACTGTCTGTGGATTTAACGATAGGAAATGTGCGCCGCAGCCGAGTGCGCAACCCCATACGGGAAAATTTCGATAGGCATCACAAAGTCAATTATGCTGCCATCGCCTCCGCGCGCTCCATTCATATGCATAAAAAAATCATCCAGCTCAATATTGAACTGGATGAAGAGATTTGTTCCATCATGGATTACTTTGAGATTTTCATGCAGCGTATGCTCATGTGTAAACGGGCCTCGGAAATGCTGGGCATGAAATTCAAGCTGATGGCAAACGGCAATAAGATCTGCTGATACCGCCGTTGTTATTCTTTTGCGTTATTTCCATCTGCAAGGGCATTTGCCAATCTTGCAAAATCCGCCAGCGTCAGTGTCTCTCCCCGGATTCCGGCCTGAAAACCGCAGGATTCTATGGTGCGCTGTATTTCCTCTTTGGAAAATGACAGCTCCGGAGAATTGTTCAGTCCGTTAGCCAGTGTCTTCCGCCTCTGGTTAAAGGAGGCTCTGATCAATCGGAACATGAGCTTTTCATCCTTTACGTCCACAGGCGGTTCTCTATGGCGTGTCAGGCGTATGACCGCACTTCCCACTTTCGGTCTCGGCATGAAGCAGTTTGGAGGCACATTTGCCACAATGTACGGATCAGCGTAATACTGGACTGCCAGAGACAGGGCGCCGTAGTCTTTGGTTCCCGGTCCCACCTGCATGCGGTCTGCTACCTCTTTCTGCACCATAACCGTGATGGATGCAATAGGCACATCACTTTCAAACAATCCCATGATGATCGGCGTCGTAATATAATATGGCAGATTCGCCACAACTTTGATTGGTTTTCCTGCGTTGTGCTCCTCTGCCAGTTTTTTGATATCGACTTTCAGAATGTCTTCGTTTAATATGGTCACATTCGGAAATTCCTGAAGCGTATCTTCCAAAATGGGAATCAGCGACTTGTCGATTTCTACCGCATATACCTTTCCGGCGGCCTGTGCCAGATACTGGGTCATGGTTCCGATACCGGGGCCTATCTCCAGCACAAAGTCATCCTTTGTAATATGTGCGGCATCTATTATTTTGTCGAGTACATGGGTATCGATTAAAAAGTTCTGCCCGTATTTTTTCTGAAAAACAAAATCGTATTTCTGCAGGACCTCTATGGTCCTTTTCGGATTTCCCAGGTATGGGGCTGTCATCTTTTCATCTCCCGTCATAATTTAATGTTCCCCGGCAGGCCGGAGTTTACACACTCCAATGCGCTGCCGGGGATTATTTTATACATCAAAGTCTTTTTCGTAAAGCATAATGCGTCCGCTCTCATCCAGGTGGCGTTTTGCCACTTTTTTGCCCGGGCGTCTTCCGCCTCTGGAGGCACGTTTGATCGCGTTGTCCATCATCTCTTTTACCTGTCCCACTGATACGGGATCGTCTTCGTCCTGGTTGTCACCAATCAGGGTGTACAGGGCCAGAACAGCCATGTCATCAATTTTGTATCCCATCTCTTTGGAATATGTCTTTGCAAAGGATACCAGCTCGTCATTGGTAAATACCGGAATGACTACGCGGGAATCGAATTTCTCCATAAACTCCGGATACGTCTTCTCCAGGCTCTGAATGCCCGGCTTCAAGTCTTCCAAAATGACAGTCAGACGGTTTGTCCTGAATTCCATGGCTTTGGAAAGTTTCTCTATCACATCCGCTTTTAAAGATGAAGCGTTTTCCACTACCAGGAAGCCGCCGGCCAGCTTGTCAACTACATAGGCCGGGTCCTTGTCATTCATCTTCTCCGCATCCAGATATGCAATCTTGGCGCCTTCCATATGGCGCTCCTTGCAGATGGCTTTTATCAGGCCCTCTGACAGGCGGGTCTTGCCTGCACCTTCGCGTCCTGTAATCACTATATTTCCGGATTTTGATGTCCTTTCACATGCAGACTCCTGTGCAATGTCAAGGGCTTCTGTAATCTGCTGGGTCAGGCCCGGTATGGGGGCAAAGTAAGTGAAGAGACGTTTCTGTTCTTCCGGGGTAAGGTGATGTCTCAGTATGGATTCTGTGGCAGTCCCTGCAGGAGACATGGATGCCTCTGCAGGCATACGCTTGTCTTCAGCAACTGTCTGGACAAATTCATCCTCCGGATACCCCGGCTGTTCAAAACTTTCAGACTGGTCAGCTTTTCCGGGCTGTGCAAAATCTCCCGGCTGCACGGCGCTCTTGGACTGTGCAGTTGTCTCCGGCTCCATAACTGCTGACTCCAGGGCTTTCTGCAGATCTATTGTCATACCGCCAAGTCCTGCTTTCACTTCATCTACCGGTATTTCGATGGTTCTGCCTTCTAAATCGTCCGGTTCTGAGGTGATGGCTGCCTCTGCCATGATGGATTCCATGGACGGCTGCTCCAGCTCTGGCTGGACGGGTTCCGGGGCCTCCTGCTGTGGCTGAGCTGACTCCGGTACTGCCTGGTCAAACTGGGTGGATTCCGGGGCCGCCTGCTGTGGCTGAGCCGGTTCATAAACTGTCTGTTCAGCCTGGAATGATTCCGCTTCCGCCTGCTGTGGCTGATCCGGTTCATATGCTGTCTGTTCAGCCTGGAATGATCCTGCTTCCGCCTGCTGCGGATGGGCCGGTTCATAAACTGTCTGTTCAGACTGGGTAGCTTCCCCATCCGGAACCGTTGGCTGTGAGCCGATCGTATATTCTCTTACCGGCTCCTCCACTGCTTCTGAAACCGGCTGCGGTTCCTGATCTGCTTCATATATTGGCTGTGGTTTACTTCTATCGTTTGCTGCATCTGCCGCATTGGATCCTGCCGATATCTCAGAGGGCATCACCGTGTTTTCTGCCGGTGTTACACCTGTCTTGGCCACAGCTTCAACTGCCGGTGTTACCCCTTCGGATACCTTTGCGACTGCCTGTGCCAGCTCTCCTGCTGTCTCAGCCAGAATCGCGTCCAAATCAACCTCCCGGACAGGCTCTTTCGGTGCCTCGACAGGTCTTGATACCGGTTGTTTCATGACTGCAGGTGTGATGCTGGATGATGCAGGTTTGTCCGGTTCCAGTTCTTTTACCACGTAATCCCGGGTATCATCTTCCATGCCGTAGCCCTGTATATCATCTGCGGCGGATTCTGCCGGCGCATCTGTCTCAGCCTCCGGCTCTTCTACTTTCGGGCCGCCGGAGAATACATCCCGGATACCCTTTGCAATTTTATCCTGTAAAACCCCTGTTGTTTCCAGAATCGGTGAAAATACGAATACTTCCTCCGGTGCCTTTCCGGTTGCCCTGGAGCGGACCGACTCGATATGGGGCATTTCATCTGTATTCTGTTCTGCAATTCCTGTACCCACGGACTGGCTGACAAGCTTTGAAGCCGCCTGTGTGGCTGCGGTTATTGTGGCCGCTGCGGCTGCGGCTGCGCTCTCCGGTGACGGTTCCACATAACGGTTTCTGTACTTTTCCTCCTGGCTTGGAGAAAGCGGAGCATATTTCATTTTCAGCTCCATGGCTTTTATCACGTATTTGCCTTCACTGAACCAGAGAATCAGGTCATCGCATTCTTCCACACATTTGTCCTTCATGCCGGCCTTGGCATACAGCCTTGCCAGCTCATAAGACCAGCGCTCCGTATACTCACGTCCCTTGTATTCTTCCAGCATTGCGATCTGTTCCTGGATGGGTGAACGTCTTCCTCTGTAGATCTTGTACTTTAATATGTAACGTGAGTTATCATTCGGGGAAATTTCTACAAACTGGTTGTAATATTCCACTGCCTCATCAAAATTCCCCATTTTGATTGCCAGCTCAACCAGCCGGTATATTACTGTTTTTCCTATAGGTGCCCTCTGATGTGCCAGTATGAGCAGCCTGCGGCTGTCTTCATACCGTTTATTCGCCTCATAAATCTCGCCGACCATACAGAGTGTTCTTGCACTTCGCACCCTGCGCCAGTCAATCGTATCGACAATCTTCAGAGCCCCCTTATAGTCCTGCCTGTCAACCAGATCGTTAATCACGTCCAGCTTGGCACGGTATTCGTTCTTGTCCACTGTTTTCACCTCTGTTAGTATATTCTTCAATTTCGAGTAGTCTTCAGACATTATTACGGTAGGGTATATTTCTCCATAATTATTTTCAGTGTACCATAGACCAAAAAGGATGTCAAAAGAAATGATTGGCACGTAGTTTTGACAAATACACCAATTATTACATGTCAGATATATTTTAACATCAAATTCAGAAATCATTTTAACAATTTCTATTCTGTCAGTATTTTATCCATATTTTAAACCGATAACGGCAAGTAAACGTCTGACACAAGCAGAATTCTATGTCGTGTCCCGCATCGAATTGCTTACACCTCCCGCATAAACGCACAGCCGGGTCTGGCCATAAGCTTCCCTGTACGGGCGTTTAGGAGCGCTTAGAGAATCTTACGAGATCCACACGCTAGCAAGCACTTAGTGAAG
>PPYE01662395.1_pt1 | contig 15769 bp, 22 predicted proteins | sample 1559881 | NCBI WGS metagenome assembly PPYE01 (sample SAMN08240022, study PRJNA423297) | Human gut metagenome, whole genome shotgun sequencing project. | reverse complement strand
CATGCAATCTGCACAAGCACTGCAATAGCCTGGATGACTATCGCCGAATTATCGACGATGGGCGCAGAGAGTTCCTGGTGTCCGGGAAAGGAAAGGCGCTGGTTCGCATGGGGCTGGTTGAAATGAAACCTGACCCGGTAGTGTTTTGGTTCGAAAAGTATCAGGCTGAAGGAGCCAACCAATGACCAGCAAATTAACCAGAGAGTGGTTACAGCATCAAATTTCAGCAATCGAAGCCGTTGGTATTACTGATAGCAACACATTGGCCGCATTCAAGCTGGCGCTGGCCGCAATGGACAGCGAGCCGGTTGAACTGCCTCTTGACTACCTGCAGGGACACAAAGACGGTCTGGAGTGGGCCGCTCGACTGGCAGAAGCCAATCACCCTGACACCGGAGACTGGCTTTACGATGACCCTATCGAGCTGGCAAAAGCCATTCGCAAAGGTCCAGATATGCCGCCAGTGCAGCCGGTAGCGGACAGAGAGCCGGTGGCGTGGCTTCTGTCAGGCGGTGGCGCTAAAAACGTGGTGTGCTTTGATAGTGGCAATGCATATGCAGACCCATTGCGTGAGGTGACGCCGCTCTATCGCCACGCACAGCCAGCGCCGGTAGTGCCTCAGGATGTGCTGGACGCATTGCAGAAGGTTGCACGAATACGCCTCGACATGAACGACTTCGACGGCGATATCCGCGGTATCGCTGATTGCCTGGGTGATGCTGAAGAGGCGCTCATCGAGGTGGTAAACCGCCGCGCCGCCATGCTCCAGGCTGGCAACTCTCCGGTAATTCCGGATAGTTCAGTCATTGGCTGGCTTCGCACCGATTACCAGCAAGACTTTCAGGTAAATTGCACCGCTCCGCAGTTCGTCATGGGTCCGAATGACCCTTCAAGCGCGTGGGGCGTGCAGTATATGCCTGTGACAAAGGCTGGTGGACAACAAAACGCACCGCAAAATATTCCTGAAATTATTCCGGGATGGATTGCGGTAAGCGAGCGGATGCCTGAAGTTGAAGGCCACTATTTGGTATGGGTAAGCGCTTCAAGGATGAATGGGTATTGTGACCACTTAGCAATAGCTACGTACCAGGGGAGAGAATGGAGTAATGAATTTAACTGGCTGGTTACCCACTGGATGCCGCTGCCAGCCGCCCCGCAGGAGGTGAAATGATGCCGTACTTCTTCCTGATTTTCGTCATCAGCAGCCAATCATCGAATATGCAGGTAGTCCCAATGCAGAGCATGGAGCAGTGCAAGGCAGCTATTCAGGCGATGAAGATTGCAGATGACAAGAGGTCCTGGGACGACGTTTCGCCGAGTGTAGACAATATCCAGTGCGTAGAGGTGAAAAGTGAGTAAAGAAGTCATTACCATCAAGGCTCAAAGCCAGGAGATGGCCGAGAAACTGGCGCGAGGTGTATGGGCGGTTTGCCCGGATGCGGAAATCAAACTGTCCTATCCAAAGCCATGGCTTTTCACCTGCCAGATAACCTCATGGGTAGGTAAGACATTTTCGGTGCAGATTTCAAATGCAATGCCGAAATGTTTTACTGAGTATTCATCACCAGAATAGATTTATCTGGCTTATTCATTGGTGATTTAACCCCTCCCGCAGAACGCAAAGCCACCTGCTAATCTCAACCCCTCTCCGGAGGGGTTTTTATCGTATATGCTCATTTTGCTTTTCTCCCCGGGAAGGGCGATAATTACCTTGTCAGCCTGAGCAACTGACACGTTTTTCCGGCGCCAAGTGGGGACACATGGCGCACAAAGTAAAAAACATCCGGATTAAAGATTTGTATGCAATAACCCTTCTGATCGTGATGATTGTTCAGGTTGTTGTAGTAAATGCAGTATTTGTCTGCGTGGGGCTTGGGCTTCTTGGGCTATCTGATGAAGCCCTGACGATTTTCGCGGGATGCTCAATGCCTCATATCTGTGGTCTTGTTTACTGCGTTATCCAATCCGTTTTCCGGGCAAAAAAATGAAAAGCCTTCTCTGCGGAGAGGGCTTTTTTATAGTTGATTAAACTGAAAATCTACGCGGATCGGGGTTCTCCCAGCGGTACATAATTGACATGTATTTCTGCAGTGTGAAGTGCGCTAAAGACAAGCAGGTTGCGCGTTGTGGTAATGCGGTTCCTCCGCCTTTTGCTGAGGCGCTGGTGAGGGCTAATTTACCGGAGATGTGCCTGAAAAAAGACATTGCAGCATGATAAAACCCGCTTCGGCGGGTTTTTTAATATGGAAAAACATCAATCTAAACATAAGCATGGTGTTAGCAAAAAGTGCTGCAGAGGGGTTGAACATTTCATGTAACCGGTATACTGTTTATTTGTACAGTATTCATGTGAGGTGCTAACCATGAAAGTTGAAGTCACAATTGATAAACATAAAAAACTCCCTGATGGCGCCATACCTGCGCTTGAGCAAGAATTGCTGCGCCGCTTGTCCCAGTCTTATGATGACTGCAAATTAACCATTCGACGCACAAGCAACGATGGACTTAGCGTTTTGGGCGGCGCTGATGGCGATAAAAAACGCGTTGAGCAAATTCTGCAAGAGACGTGGGAAAGCGCGGACGACTGGTTTTACTGATTCACCTTTTGGTGGCTGGCATTTCCCAAAGCATCGCAATAAGCGTGTCCCTTTGATGCTGTCACCGGACTTTTTTTTGCGTCTGTATGTCGCTCAGGGGGTAGTGTGAGTGATGGTATTGAGGTTCCTACTAATCATTCCTGGTACGATGTTGTCAGGAGATCAGATGGCGCCATTATTTGTAGCTTCCCGGCCGAAGGAAGGCATCTGATTTACAGGGTTAATGGCATAATTTCAATGCGACCTTTATTGCCTGAAGAAGAAATTTTTACTCTAAACGGATTTATGAAATTTGCGGAACGACTTGGCTACCGAGTTCTCCCACCTTCTGATAATATGAAATCAACGGCCTGAACAACCGTTACCTACTGCGCCACGGAGAGAAGCCATGGCGCAATTGCACTTAATAAAACAATCTCAAGGTATCCTGATCCCCGCGACGCCGGAGACCAGTGATTTTCTGCAATCAAAATGCAAGCTCGGCTCCGTTCTGGAAGCCGATTATAAGCTTGTCCGTAATCCGGCGTTTCACCGCCGTTACTTTGCTTTACTCAATCTCGGCTTTGAATATTGGGAACCTACCGGCGGGGCGATTTCGTCTAACGAGCGCAGGCTTATCACAGGTTACGCCAAATACCTTGCTGCATATGGCGGGAGTGAATCGGCGTTGCTTGATGCCGCCGGGCAATATCTCGACCGGATAGCTGAGAAGCGATCCGGCTATATCAGTATTTGCAAATCCTTTGATGCTTACCGGGCGTGGGTCATCGTTGAAGCCGGCCACTATGACGCCATACAGCTGCCGGACGGCACGCTGAAAAAACACCCTCGCAGCATTTCTTTCGCAAGCATGGACGAAAGCGAGTTCCAGGAACTGTACAAAGCATCGCTGGATGTTCTCTGGCGGTGGATCCTCTCTCGTTCATTCAACAGCCTGCAGGAAGCTGAGAACGCCGCCAACCAGCTTTTAAGCTTCGCGGGGTGATGCCGATGAAACACTCATGGTTTCACCATCTCGAATGCACAACGCAGCAGGCCGACGAATTGGTAGCGAGATATCGTCAGCGGGGCGTAAAGGTCGAACGAAGCTTAAACCCTGACTTTATGACATGGACCGTCAGCGCGCAGCTGGTGGAGGACAAAAAACCGCCGCGGCCAGACTCTCGCTGGCGCAACAGGATGTGGGGGTGAGTATGGCGAACCTTCGCAAAGCGGCCCGAGGTCGCGAATGTACAGTGCGGATCCCTGGTTACTGCAACGGCAACCCGGAAACCAGCGTGTTGGCGCATTACCGCCTGGCGGGTACGTGCGGCACAGGGTGCAAGCCTGACGATACACAGGCGGCGATCGCCTGCAACGGGTGCCATGACGTAATTGACGGCAGAACCAAAACCACCGATTTCACCTACGACGAATTGCGCCTGATGCACGCAGAGGGGGTGATGCGCACCCTGGAAATCTGGCGGAAAGAGGGACTCATCAAATCATGAAAATCTACGATATCACGCCCATCGGCAAACCCAGGATGACCAGAGCTGATAAATGGAAGCAGCGTCCGGAAGTAATACGTTACCGGGCGTTCTGTGATGAAGCTCGTCTGCGCAAAATTCACCTGCCAGATTCCGGCGCTCACGTCACGTTCGTCATGCCTATGCCGCAAAGCTGGAGTCAGAAAAAGAGAGCGCAATACGCAGGACGTCCACATCAGTCAAAGCCCGACTGCGACAATATGCTGAAAGCCCTAATGGACGCCCTCTATGAGGATGATTCACACGTCTGGGATTGCCGCATCACCAAAATATGGGGCGAGAAAGGGCAGATCATCATTGGGGAATCTCTATGACCCTCGATCACTTCATGCAGTACCAAACTGAGAGCGTTAAGCGCGCCAGTATGCAGCCAGTAGCAAAGCACAACCTGAACCAGACCAAAACCAAACAGCCAAAGAGGGCCGCAGCGTGAATCTTGAAAACACAGTGAAATACCACTTCGCAAAATCCACGCTGATTAGCGATTCTCCGCGTGCTACCGCCTCAGATTCACTGACCGGCACCGACATCATGGCAGCAATGGGCATGACCCAGGAACGTGCCGCTATGGGGTATAGCGCTTTCCTGGGCAAGATGGGCATAAGCAACAATGACCGGGATCGGGCTATCGGACTATTGGCTCAGTACGCGCTGACAAAATGCGATAAGGTTGCTGCGTTGCGAAAGCTCTCGCCAAGCGTAAAACCCCGGGTTATACGGATCCTCGCAGAGTACGCCTTTGAGGATTACTCCCGCAGTGCTTCCAGTAAAAAAACATGCGACTGCTGCAATGGGTCTGGATTCATCGACGCAGTGGCGTTCACCAACAAAGTAACGTATCCGGACGGCAAACCGCCGAAGTGGGTCAAAGTTACAAAGGGGATCTATCCATCATACTGGGAGGAGGTGAAGTCGGTGCGGGAGCAGGTCCGGGTGCTCTGCCAAAAGTGCAAGGGAAAAGGGACTGTTAGCGCCGCCTGTAACGACTGCCACGGTCGGGGGAAGGTAGTGAACCAGGATGAGACGGAGAAGCAGGGAGTGCCTGTGATGGGTAACTGTAAACGCTGTGGCGGTCGCGGGTATGAGCGAATCCTCTCCACTGCTGTGCATAGGGCCATTTGCCAGATAACGGACGCCATCACTCTGGACACCTGGAAAAAGTCGGTTAAACCGTTCTTTGACGTGCTGATCACTAAATTCGATATAGAGGAGGCGTGGGCAGAGGCCCAACTCAAACAAATAACGCGGTGAGATATTTACTTTTCCCGAATTCGTGTTAATTTGTCCTAACGATGGGCATTGTATGTTCACCGTTGAAGAAAAAATTTAAAGCCTCGGCAAATGCCGGGGCTTTCTGCGTTTTGGGCTCGCTTCGGCGGGCCTTTTTCATTTCAGGCTCACGGGAACCATCTTCGATACGGCTCGTTGTTAAATCAGCCCGACGGGCCTGACCCTTTTCAAACACACAGCTTCCCGATCTTCCATCGGAGGCGGTAACTATGGCTAAACGTATGCAAGACAAAGAGAGCATTGCCGGGATGTCCTGGCTGGTTCTGCTGATCATTGCTTGCTGGGGTGGACTTGTCCGCTACCTGATAGATGTGAAGCAGAGCAAGGCAACATGGAGCTTGATCAATGCTCTTGCCCAAATGGTGGTTTCAGGGTTTACCGGCGTTATTGCTGGCCTGGTGAGCATTGAAAGCGGACTGAGCATTTACATGATACTGGCCACTTCCGGAATTAGCGGGGCAATGGGTTCTGTTGCTTTGACCTATTTCTGGGAACGCATTACCGGAGTTAAGGCGCCATGACAGCAGATCAGATTATCGAGGGGATCCTCGGCAAGGAGGGTGGTTATGTCGATCATCCGTCGGATAAAGGCGGGCCGACCCGCTGGGGCATCACGCAGACCACCGCGCGTGCACATGGCTACACCGGTGATATGCGGAACCTGCCCAGGGAAACAGCAAAGCAAATCCTGCTGAGCGATTACTGGACCGGCCCCCGGTTTGACCAGGTGGCAGCTCTATCTACGTTACTGGCAGATGAGCTTTGCGACACTGGCGTGAACATGGGGCCATCTGTAGCCAGTAAGTTTTTCCAGCGCTGGCTGACCGCAATGAATATGCGCGGAAAGCTGTATCCCGATCTGATTCCGGATGGTGCCATTGGTCCCCGAACCATCACCGCGCTTAAGGGATACCTTTCAGCCCGCGGGAAAGAGGGCGAGCAGGTGCTGCTGAGAGCACTGAACTGCAGCCAGGGCGCCAGATACCTCGAACTGGCGGAGGGCCGCGAAGCCAACGAGGATTTTCTCTACGGCTGGGTTAAGGAGCGTGTCCTGTGAAGATGATCATTTTCGCTTTGCTCGTGCTGGTGGCTGTGCTCGTTCTGTTACTTCTGCGCAAATATACCCGGCTGGAGTTCGTAGGGCATGCCAGCTTGCTGCTGAAAACGTGGTCTGTAAAGCTGGGAGCTATCGGCGCGTTGGTTGGTGTATGGGCACAGTCGTTCCCGGATGCTGCGCTGCACGCCTGGGCGGTGCTGCCGCCGGATATCAAAAACATCCTGCCGCCAAACATCGTTGCGTTGATTAGCCCTGCGCTGGTGGTGCTGGCCGTACTATCGCAATACGTACGCCAGCCAGCATTGAAAGAAAAGGCCGACGAACTGAAGGAGCCGCAGCAATGAGCTTCGAAATTATTGCTGGGCTGGTGGTCGTCATCCTAGGCGCTATCGCTGGCGCGTTCGGCATCGGCCATGCTCGCGGGGCCAGTAAGGCAGAAGCCAAAGCCGATCAGCAGCGTACCGAAGAGAACGCCGCCGCCACCGTCGCCGCGGCAGAACGTAAGGCGGAAGTTGTGAAAGAGGTAAGCGATGTACAGGAAGACGTTAAGCGTATGGGCGATGACGATGTTGATCGCGAGCTGCGCGAAAGATTTACCCGCCCCGGTAGTCGTTGATACGGCCTGCAGCTGGGTGCGGATCATCTACCTGACCGACCACGATATCGACGTGCTGGATAAGCAGACCAAGCGAGACATTCTGGCACACAACAAATCTGTGCTGGCCAATTGCCCACAATCAACCGAAAAGGCTACGAAATGAGTGAAGCAAAACCGCAGGATGGCAGCACTGTAAAAGGCTACCGCACATTAACCGCTGGTGACATTGAGCGCATGAACAGCCTTAAAGGCGTCAGCCGCCACTTCTGTAGTTTGCTTGATACCGAGCAAGGTGAATTGTTGGCTGTCCGTAATGGCCCGGCAATGTTAAGCGCTGAGCAGGCATGGGAGATTGATGAAGCTATGCGCAGCCTGGCACTCGCGCGCACCAAAATGCAGGAAGCCTGTATGTGGGCATGCCGCGCAGTTGCCCGGCCAGATGCTGACTGTTAACCCCACTAAGGGATAAACCATCCTTCATCCCCACGTGAGGATATTACAGGAGCCATTCGCCGAGTGGCTTCGATAATGCTCCCCACATCGCACAGAGGTAAGACATGGCAGAGATCACACCAGCAGAACAGATCCGACTGAATCTGTTTTCCACCCTGAACTACGACACAGCAGCTGCAAAAGAGGCGATTGCGTTCGTCCAGGATAGCCAGCTCAAATATCAGCTCTTCATCCAGCAGTACAGCCGCGTGACAACTGAATCGGAAGTGGTTGCAAGAACCATCAAAGCAGTTCAGGAATCGACCGAGGCGCTGGCGCTGTTTGATACCGCGGCTGAGCAGGCTAGTTAAGGCATTACAGCAGGCATTCACTGAGTGCCTGTGATAATGCTAAATTATGCCCTGAATGAAAATGGGGTGATAAATGAAAATCGATCAGGAATATCTAAAGGGGCTGCTTATAGCGTTTGAAGATTCGAACGAGCCTCATACGAGTATTACTAGGCTTTTGGCGCTGGGGTTTGATCATCGAACTAACGAATTTCGCTTCCATATTCGGTTATTGCATGATCGTGGTTTGATTGGTCGCGTCGATGGTGAATATGGGATTGGGTATTTCAGCCCTGGCAGTGATGATCAAGATGACGAAGGTTTTTTTGACGAAGTGCCGTTGCGTCTAACTGCCTCTGGACATGATTTCCTGGAAGCAATTAGAAACAAAGAAGTGTGGGCAACTCTTAAAAGCGGATTTAAGGATGCCAGCATTGGAACGCTTGTGACGGTATCGAAAGAATTGCTTAACCGTGCGTTAACTATGCAACTAGATAAGTATTTTGATTAGCAATTCAATCATTTTCAAAGGCCGCCTTCGGGTGGCTTTTTTAATGGTTTCAACTACATACCAGATGCATGCATGGGCATGTCTCCACTCTTGCCAGCCCAGTAACCGATTTCGCTTCTCTCTCAGCCAATTCAAAGGTAGCTGCGCAAAGCTTCTGGTATCTACCGGTTGTGAAGCCTTTCTTTTTCGTCAGTCCAAGTAGCGGGTTGATTCTTTTACAATTAGCCCGATGAATCCTGGTAAAGCGTTCATCACTCTTGCTTGCCTTACCGCTGGCGGTTTTTAAGGTGTTGACGACATATCCATCAGGATTATCGCTAAGCCAATGACGATACGCAGATTCACTATCCGGTTGAAGTTCACTTCTGAATACCTTTACGCCCATACGATATCTCCGTGTTGTTTTTAATGAATTATAACAGGATTAACCCATGGCAAAACCGGACTGGGGCGAGCTTCAGCAACGGTTCCTGTCCGATCATGCCGCAACCGGCGTATCACCGAAGGATTGGTGTGAAGCGCAGGGACTGAATTACGCTACTGCCCGCCGATACATCAAGAAACCCACAGCGCAAACTGCGCAAAAACCTGCGCAGAAGAAATTGCGCACTGCGCAAAAGGAAAAGTGCGCAGAAGAGCTGGTGGAAGATGATGGACTCACCGATCAACAGCGTTTATTTGTCGCGGAATACCTGAAGGACAACAACGCCACGCAGGCCGCTATCCGTGCCGGGTACAGCAAGAAGACAGCGAATGAGCAGGGAGCAAGGCTGTTAGCAAAAGTTAGTATTGCGCAGGCCATTGCGCAGCAGCAGAAAGCATCCATTGTGCGCACGCTTGGAAGTGCTGATGAAGTGCTTGAGCAGATGTGGCGCCTGGCAACCTTCGACGCCAACCAGCTATCACAGTATCGCCGCGGGAGCTGCCGTTACTGCTGGGGCTTCGGTCACCAGTATCAATGGCGCGATGCGGTTGAGTTCGAAGAGAAGCTGGCTGAGGCTTTAGCGAAGAAAGGGAAAGAGCCAAACGACAGAGGCGGCTACGGTTACGACCACACTAGTGAGCCAAATCCCACATGCCCTCGCTGTAATGGTGATGGCATCGGCCAGCCTTTCTTCGCCGATACGCGCAAGCTGGCGCCGGATGCTGCGCTTGCCTATTCCGGTGTGAAGCTTGGTAAGAACGGCGTTGAGATAACCGCCATCAGCCGTGAGCGCATGTACGAGGCGGTGATGAAACGTCTCGGCCTGGCTGACAGTGAGTTCGCCCAGCGTCTACAGCAGATTGAAATCGAGCGCCGGCAGCTGGAGATCGACAAGCTCCGTAAAGAGCTGGCCGCTGACCCGGAAGATGACGAACCAACGCCAGTTGCGATCAATATCAACGTAGTCGATGCGCGAGTGAGGGAAGAGGATGGCGATAGCACCGACGCTTAATATCCCTCAGGCCAAATTCCTTGCGATGCAGTACAAATTTAAGGCCTATGTCGCCGGCTTCGGTTCCGGTAAGACGTGGGTAGGTTGTGGTGGTATCTGCAAAGGGATGTGGGAACACCCCAAAATAAACCAGGGTTACTTTGCGCCAACGTATCCGCAGATCCGTGACATCTTTTATCCCACTGTTGAGGAAGTGGCCCACGACTGGGGGCTGAATGTCAAAATCAACGAGGGGAACAAAGAGGTCCACTTCTACGCGGGGCGCCAGTATCGCGGCACGACAATTTGCCGCTCGATGGAGAAACCGCAAACCATCGTTGGTTTTAAAATCGGTAACGCGCTGATTGATGAGCTGGACGTAATGCCCGCCAAAAAGGCGCAGTTAGCCTGGCGAAAAATCATCGCGCGTATGCGTTACAAGGTGCCCGGCCTGCGTAACGGAATTGACGTCACAACGACGCCGGAAGGGTTTAAATTCGTTTATCAGCAGTTCGCAAAGGCTGTTCGCGATAAGCCTTCGCTCTCAACGCTGTACGGCCTGGTGCAGGCCTCGACGTTCGACAACGAAAAGAACCTGCCGGCGGACTACATCCCGTCACTGATGGAGTCATATCCGCCGGAGCTGATCAAGGCCTATCTGCGTGGCCAGTTCACTAACCTTACAAGCGGGACGATTTACCATCAGTTTGATCGTCAGCTGAATAATTGCCATGAGGAAGAGCAGCCCGGAGAGCCACTGTATATCGGTATGGATTTCAACGTCGGTAAGATGGCCGGAATTGTTCATGTGCTGCGTTTTGGGCTTCCCTGTGCAGTTACTGAAATCATCAAGGCTTACGACACCCCGGACATTATTCGCATCATCAAAGAGCGGTTCTGGCTATATGACGGCCATGACTACCGAAAGGTGCGTGAAATCTATATCTACCCGGACGCCTCGGGTGACTCTCGTAAGTCAGCCCATGCCAGTACTACGGATATCGCACAGCTTAAACAGGCTGGATTTAATGTGATCGTGAATGATTCAAACCCGCCAGTAAAAGATCGCATCAACTCCATGAACGCCATGTTCTGCAATGGCAACGGTGAACGTCGCTACAAAGTGAATGTGAAGCGGTGCCCGGTGTACACCGAATCGCTTGAGCAACAGGTTTGGGGCGAAAACGGTGAGCCGGATAAAACGGCGGATAACGATCACCCCAACGATGCCGGTGGGTATTTCATTGTGAAGCAATTCCCGATCATCAAACCGACTGGAAAAGTCACCCAACTGCGGATGTAAAACCATGCCTGATATTTCAACGCCCAACCTCGACTATAACGACATGGTTGAGGCATGGGATATTAATGATGCGCTGATGGGCGGCACGCTGGAAATGCGCCGGCAGGGCAAGAAGTATCTCCCGAAATGGCCGAACGAAGATCCTGAAAGTTATAAGGAGCGTTTGGCTTCGGCAACGTTATTACCTGCCTATGAAGAGGCTATTAAACAAAACATCGGGCGAGTGTTTGCTGAGCCGACGGTATTGAGTGAGGATTCTCCTGAACAAATACGGGAGCTGTCGCCAGATATTGATATGGAAGGAAACCGGCTCGATGTCTGGGCACAGCAATTTTTCAGCATCGGATTCCAGTATGGTCTGGTACATGCGCTGGTGGATTTCCCGAAAATTGACCGGGAGGCAGTAAAAACTAAAGCCGACGAAAAAGCCGCGGGATCCCGCCCGTATGCCACGATGTTAAATCCTCGCCAGGTCATCGGCTGGAAATCGAAAGTGGTTAAAGGGAAAGTGGTGTTGACCGATCTGCGTATCAGAGAGGTCATCATTATTGATGGCGATGATTACGGGCAAACGAAAGTTGAGCAAATACGCCATATCATGCCGGGCAAGGTTGAAATTTATCGTCGAAATAAAGGTGATAACGGCGAAAGCCAGTGGCAGATTCACGACGAGTGGGAAACCAGTCGCGATGATATTCCCCTGGTGACGCTTTACACGAAACGCACTGGCTTTATGCGCGGTTCACCGCCACTGCTTAATCTCGCCTTACTGAATATCAAGCACTGGCAGAGTCAGAGTGAACAGGACAACATTCTTCATGTCGCTCGCGTGCCGTTGCTGGTGGCTTACGGTCTGGCTGATGGCGAAACGTTGACGATAGGTTCTTCCTCTGCGACTCGTTTCGATGACCGACAGCGGCAGGGACTGGAATATGTCGAGCATACCGGGGCTGCGATTGAAGCCGGTAAGATTTCCCTTGAGGATCTGGAAAACCAGATGCGTCAGGCCGGCGCAAAACTGCTGCGCGCGGAAAACACATCGACTAAATCCTTAGACCAGACTCACGAAGAGCGGATGCAGGAGAATTCACCTCTCTACACCATGGCAAGCTCGCTTGAGGATGCGCTCGATAATATCCTGCAGATTATGGCGGAATGGCTGGGCGAGAAAGAGGGTGGCAATGTCGATGTACGTACCGAACTGGATGTTTCAGCCCAGACGTTTGATGCCGCAGCTGCAACAGCTGTTCAGTCGCTCCGTCAGGGTGGTGATATACGTCAGGTCGATGCTGTTCGCGTTTTGCAGGCTCTGAAATTTATCGATCCGGATGCGAAGCCCGAAGAGGTAATCGACGAGCTGCGAAATCAGCAGGTCACGCTGGCCGGCGGACTGAGTAACCCGGGTGGTGCAAATGGCAACGGCGAATGACAAGCTTCAGGATGAATCGATAGCGCATGCGATATGGATAGCGCGGTACAGCACCAGCGTTGCAAACAGGATGATAAAGGTCCTGAATGACAGCGACGCTGAGCTGACCGCCAGATTGCTGGTGGCCATGGATAGCCTGGATGCTGACAGCTTTACCGTATCGCGACTGGAAGCGCTGCTCGTTAGTGTCAGAACTCTCAATCGCGAGGCTGTGCAGTCAATGTACGCGGGACTATCTGATGAGCTGCAGCAACTCGCTCAGCACGAAGCAGGCTTTCAGCTGAGCCTGTTTCAGTATGCGATCCCCGATGATATATCCAATACAGTGCGGCAGGGTTTTCTCCTGGGCGATACGCATGAGCAAATCGCCAGAAAGGTCCGTGGTCATGCTAACCGTGGTTATCAGGATGGCGCGCTGCAGATGAGCCGAACTAATGCCGGCAGTATTGCAAAAACGGCTGTGGGGCATCTTGCTTCTACGGCCAGGAAAAGCTTTGCAGATGCGAACGATGACATTTTGAAGGGTAAGCAGTGGTTATCCACTTTGGATAACCGGACATCAAAAGACTGTCGAATTCGCGACCGCCTCAAGTACACACTGGATAACAAGCCGATCGGCCATAAGGTGCCGTATCTGCAGGGACCCGGGAAAATCCATTTCTGCTGCCGCAGCGTCGAAACCTACATCCTGAAATCGTCTGATGAGCTGGGTATTGCTGTAGGGCAAATATCAGATAGCTCGCGCGCCAGCATGGACGGGCAGGTGCCTTCGGATACCGATTATCAGGGTTGGTTCTCGCGCCAGTCGTTCACGCGACAGTCCCAGATCGTTGGCGTAACCCGGGCCCGGCTGATTCGTGACGGCGGCATGTCGCCCGATGACTTTTACAACGACAAGGGCGAATGGCTGACTCTGGAGCAACTGCGTAACCTGGATGCTCAGGCGTTCAGCAACGCCAGACTTTAAAGCTTTTTAAGTCTTCAATCAGGCTGCCTCCGGGCGGCCTTTTTTATTGCCGTGATCCGGATGGTGAGCGGCGCAACGGTCGGATGACCCACAAAAAGGTAACCACATGAAACTGAAAACAGTTGAAGTAAACGGCAAGAGCTATGCAGAAGTTGATGCGAACGGTCTTCCCGTTTATGTACATGACGACGGCAAAGAGATCGGCTTCGATGCTGCGCAGGCCGTTGGAAAAATCTCTTCTCTGAACGGTGAGGCGAAATCTCATCGTGAAGCCAAAGAAGCAGCTGAAGCCAGCCTGGCGAAATTCGCCAAAATCGGTGACCCGGCGAAGGCTCTCGAAGCGCTGGACATGATGACCAAAATCGACCAGAAAAAACTGATCGACGCGGGTGCTGTTGACCAGGTGAAAGCGGATATTACCAAATCATTCCAGGCACAACTGGATGAGGCCAACAACAAAAATAAAACGCTGGAAAGTCAACTGTACGATTCGATGATCGGCGGTAGCTTCACAGGCTCCAAATTTATTACCGATAAAATCGCCATCCCTGCCGATCTGCTTCAGGCCCGCTTCGGTCAGTCGTTTAAGGTCGAAGAGGGTAAAGTTGTCGCCTATGACGGCACCGGCAACAAAATTTATTCCCGCTCGAAGCCGGGCGAGCTGGCCTCGTTTGATGAAGCGCTGGAGTTCCTGGTGGAGCAGTACCCACAGAAAGACCACATTCTGAAGGCCAGCGGAAACCAGGGGGGCGGCTCTCGCCAGTCTCAGCATCAGGCAGGGCAGAAAACCATGAAGCGTGATGCATTCGATTCGCTGGATATTGCAGGCAAACAAAATGCTCTCAAAGACGGTGTCACCATCGTTGATTAGTCCTCTTTTGCCTGCCGCCGGATGGCGGCGGGCGCCGGAGCTGGATAGCTCAACCAACCCAAACCCATCTCTAAGGAAAAATGAATTATGTCGAACACTTTGACCGGGTTGATCCCGACTATCTATACCGCTCTGGATGTTGTTTCCCGCGAGCAGGTAGGTTTTATTCCTGCCGTCGCCCGTAACACCAAAGCAGATGCTGCAGCAAAAGACCAGACGGTTACCGCACCAGTTGCCCCGGTAGCAGTAACTGAAGACATCGTGCCGGGCCCTTCGGCTCCTAACACGGGTGATCAGAACATCGGTACCGTCGATGTCAAAATCACTAAATCCAAAATGGCTCCGGTCAAATGGAATGGTGAAGAGCAACTGGCCCTCGGTCCGGCTGGTACTTACAACACCATCCTTGCTGACCAGTTCAAGCAGGCATTCCGCGCACTGGCGAACGAAGTTGACGCAGATCTGGGGGCGCTGTACTTCAACGCATCGCGTCAGGTTGGCACGCCGGGTACTACGCCGTTCGGTATCAAGGAAGACCTCAGTGATGCCGCGCTGGCCCGTAAGGTACTGGAGGACAACGGCTCACCGACTACCGATCTCCAGATGGTTCTCGGTTCAGCTGCCATCGCAAACCTGCGCGGCAAACAGTCAGTGTTGTTTAAGGTGAACGAAGCCGGGACGGAACAACTGCTGCGTGAAGGTACGTTGGGCCGCCTGGAGGGCTTTAATATCCACAACTCCGCCGGCGTTAAAACTCACACGGCCTCGGCTGCCGCGGGCTACCTGGTTAATGGAGATAAGGTTGAGGGCGATCGTATCATTGCCATTGATACTGGCACAGGGTCTTTCACCGCTGGCGATGTGGTGAGTTTTGATGGCGACGACAACAAGTATGTAGTTGTAGCTGCAACAGCAAGCACTATCACCCTTGCTCAGCCTGGTCTGCGTCAGGATTTGGCAGATAACACCGCTATTACCCGTGGTGCAGGATATGTGGCGAATATGGCGTTTGACCGTAATGCGCTGCTGTTGGCATCTCGCACCCCGGCAATGCCGCAAGGTGGTGATACTGCGGATGATGTGATGAACGTTACCGACCCGGTATCAGGCATTACCTTCCAGGTGGCACTGTACCGCCAGTATCGCCAAATCCGTTATGAAGTTGGTCTGGCGTGGGGTGTCGCTGCGCCAGTTCCTCGTCACAGCGTCATTATTGCTGGCTGAAAACCATCAACCATGAGGGGCTTCGGCCCCTTTTTTTAGTGGAGGGCTTATGGCCGGATTGACCAAAGAGCAGCGTGCTGAACGTGCTGCAGCAAAACTTGCGGCCACGCAGGTTGATGCCAATGATCCTGAACAGCAGGAACAGCAGGAACAGCAGGAACAGCAGGAACAGCAGGAACAGCAGGAACAGCAGGAA
>PPYE01483514.1_pt1 | contig 15774 bp, 8 predicted proteins | sample 1559881 | NCBI WGS metagenome assembly PPYE01 (sample SAMN08240022, study PRJNA423297) | Human gut metagenome, whole genome shotgun sequencing project. | reverse complement strand
GATACTTATCAGGTGAAAGCTGAAATTTCATCCACCAAACGAGGAGCAATCCATCGCTATACTTTTCCCGAAAACACCGAATCCGGATTTATCATCGACCTAGATTACAGCCTGCAACGACAGACTAACTCCGAGATGGAAATAGAAGTAATAAGCGATACGGAAATCTGTGGACATAAGAAAACAACCTATTGGGCTTTCGACCAATATATCAACTTCTACGCTAAATTTTCCAAACCATTCTCTTATACGCTCGTTACGGACTCTATCACCATGGATAATGGTAAACGACTTCCTGTCTGCAAAGCATTATTGCATTTCAACACCAATAAAGACGAGCAGGTTCTTGTTAAAGTAGGTGTGTCCGCTGTCGATATTGCCGGTGCACGGAAGAACGTTGAATCAGAAATTCCCGGATGGGATTTCGAAAAAGTACGTAAAGACGCACGTACGGCATGGAATGAATATCTTTCCAAAATTGATATTACAACTTCCGATAAAGAAGATAAAGCCATCTTCTACACGTCCCTCTATCACACGGGAATCAGTCCAAATCTGTTCACTGATGCAGACGGACGTTATTTAGGAATGGATCTTGAAGTGCATCAAGGAGACACCCTTAATCCGATATACACTGTCTTTTCTTTATGGGATACTTTCCGTGCGCTACATCCGCTAATGACTATCATTGATCCTGATCTGAATAATCACTTTATCAATTCGCTAATTAAGAAACATCAGGAAGGTGGGATATACCCCATGTGGGACTTGGCTTCCAATTACACCGGCACTATGATTGGTTATCATGCTGTTCCGGTCATCGTGGATGCCTACATGAAAGGGTATCGCAATTTTGATGCCAAAGAGGCTTATAAAGCCTGCCTGCGTGCCGCCGAATATGACACTACCGGCATCAAATGTCCGGATTTGGTATTGCCTCATCTCATGCCTAAAGCAAAATATTATAAGAATGCCATCGGATATATCCCTTGTGACCGCGAAAACGAATCAGTGGCCAAAGCGTTAGAATATGCGTATGATGACTGGTGTATCTCTATCTTTGCAGAAGCGATGAGTGATTTTGAATCCAAAGCAAAGTATGAACGCTTCGCCAAGGCGTACGAATTTTATTTCGACAAGTCAATCCGCTTCATGCGTGGACTGGACTCAAAAGGTGAATGGCGTACTCCATTCAATCCGCGCGCATCTACTCACCGTAGCGATGATTATTGTGAAGGAACAGCTTGGCAATGGACTTGGTTTGTGCCGCATGATGTAGAAGGATTAGTCAATCTGATGGGTGGAGAAGATGCTTTTGTCCAGAAACTCGATTCCTTATTCTCGGCCGATTCATCACTTGAAGGTGAGACAACCTCATCAGATATCAGCGGACTGATCGGGCAATATGCACATGGAAACGAACCAAGTCATCACGTGATCCATCTATATAACTACGTTAACCATCCTTGGAGAACTCAAGAGTTGGTAGATAGTGTTTACCGGAGCCAGTATGCCAACAGTATAGAGGGTCTTTCGGGTAATGAGGACTGCGGTCAGATGTCTGCCTGGTATATACTCAACTCTATGGGATTCTATCAAGTATGTCCCGGCAAGCCGGTATATTCCATCGGACGTCCTGCCTTCGACAAAGCAGTTATCAATCTGCCTGAAGGAAAGACTTTCAGTATTGTAGTAAAGAATAATGGGAAAAAGAATAAATACATTGAAAGTGTATGATTTCTGATTCGATTGAGCCATAAATAATAAATAAGACCATGAAAAAGTATCTCCTATTAGTATGTGCATTAAGTTGTATCGTCTTTGCAAAAGCTAAAGACTGGACGCAGTATGTCAATCCGCTTATGGGTTCTCAATCTAGTTTCGAGTTATCAACAGGTAATACTTATCCGGCCATTGCCCGTCCGTGGGGGATGAATTTCTGGACTCCACAGACAGGAAAGATGGGAGACGGATGGCAATACACTTATACGGCTAATAAGATTCGTGGATTTAAACAAACACATCAACCCAGTCCGTGGATTAATGATTACGGACAATTCTCTATTATGCCCGTAGTAGGCAAACCGGAATTCAATGAAGAGAAGCGTGCCAGTTGGTTTGCCCACAAAGGAGAAACCGCCACTCCTTATTATTATAAAGTATATCTTGCAGAGCATGATGTAGTGACAGAAATGGCTCCAACCGAGCGTGCCGTTCTTTTCCGTTTCACTTTTCCGGAAAACGATCATTCGTATGTTGTAGTGGATGCCTTTGATAAGGGATCGTATATTAAGGTTATTCCGGAAGAAAACAAGATTATCGGTTACACAACTCGCAACAGCGGTGGAGTTCCCGAAAACTTTAAAAATTACTTTATTATTGAATTCGACAAACCTTTCACTTATAAAGCTACGGTAGCCAATGGTAATCTGCAAGAAAATGTTACCGAACAGACAACAGATCATGCCGGAGCCATTATTGGTTTCCAAACACATAAAGGCGAACAAGTACATGCAAGGATTGCTTCTTCTTTCATCAGTTTTGAACAGGCAGCTTTGAATATGAAAGAGTTGGGCAAAGATAATATTGAACAGCTAGCCAAAAAAGGAAAAGAAGCGTGGAATCAAGTGTTAGGCAAGATAGAAGTAGAAGGAGGCAATCTCGATCAATATCGCACATTCTATTCTTGTTTATATCGTTCATTGCTCTTCCCACGCAAATTCTACGAACTGGATGCTGCCGGACAACCGGTTCATTACAGTCCTTATAATGGGCAAGTATTACCGGGATATATGTATACCGACACAGGCTTTTGGGATACTTTCCGTTGCCTATTCCCGTTATTGAACCTAATGTACCCGTCAGTCAACAAAGAAATGCAGGAAGGTCTGATCAATACATATAAAGAGAGCGGTTTCTTCCCGGAATGGGCAAGTCCGGGGCACAGAGGCTGTATGGTTGGTAACAACTCTGCTTCTGTCTTAGTGGATGCTTACATGAAAGGAGTGAAAGTGGACGATATAAAAACATTGTATGAAGGGCTGATTCACGGAACGGAGAATGTACATCCACAAGTATCATCAACAGGACGTTTGGGATATGAATATTACAATAAACTGGGCTACGTGCCTTATGATGTAAAAATCAATGAGAACGCCGCACGCACGTTGGAATATGCATACAATGACTGGTGTATCTACCAACTTGCAAAGGAACTTAAACGTCCGAAAAAAGAGATTAATCTTTTCGCAAAACGTGCCATGAACTACAAGAATCTTTTCGATAAGGAATCTAAGTTAATGCGTGGACGCAACGAAGATGGTACATTCCAATCTCCTTTCTCTCCGCTGAAATGGGGGGACGCCTTTACGGAAGGAAATAGCTGGCACTATACTTGGTCTGTATTCCACGATCCTCAAGGATTGATTGACTTGATGGGTGGAAAAGAGATGTTTATCACCATGATGGATTCTGTTTTTGCCGTACCTCCTATTTTTGATGATAGCTACTACGGCCAAGTGATTCATGAAATCCGTGAAATGACTGTGATGAATATGGGTAACTATGCACATGGCAATCAACCGATTCAGCACATGATTTATTTATATGACTATGCAGGACAACCTTGGAAAGCCCAATACTGGTTGCGTCAAGTAATGGATCGTATGTACTCTCCTACTCCGGACGGCTATTGTGGCGATGAAGACAACGGACAAACTTCTGCCTGGTATGTATTCTCGGCATTAGGTTTCTATCCTGTTTGTCCGGGAACGGATGAATATATTATAGGTGCTCCGTTATTCAAGAAAGCTACACTTCATTTTGAGAATGGCAATAGTTTGGTTATTGATGCTCCGAATAACAGTAAGAAGAATTTTTATGTCAATTCGATGAATGTCAATGGTGCTGATTACACTAAAAATTATCTCCGACACGAAAACTTGCTCAAGGGAGGTACAATCAGTGTTGAAATGAGCAATCAACCTAATCAGAATAGAGGAACTAAAGAAGAAGATATGCCCTATTCTTTCTCTAAAGAGCAATAGTCTCCACCCTATATTTTAAGTTTTTATCCCTGTTTCAGCTACTAGCTATCTTCGGAAGAGGGTTGTCCATCAAGGGAACAGTTAAAAACAATAGCCTGAAAGCAAAGAAGTCTGCTTTCAGGCTATTGTTTTTAATAGTTTTCACTACTTTTGCATAACAAACTACATATAAATCATGAAAGAAAAGATTGACTTTGCAAAAGTGCCTTATCAATATGCAATGTGCCTAAACCGACAATGTCCTCAAGCAAATACTTGTCTAAGACAACTCACAGAACAAAGTGTACCAGAAAATATCGAGCATTGGGTTATTATCAGTCCAAAACTTTTGGCCAGCATAAAAGGAGATTGCCCTCATTATCGTTCCAATACAAAAGTGCGATATGCCAAAGGTTTTATAGGAATCTTAGACTGTATCCCTCATAAACAGATGCAGACTGTTGTTGCCCACTTGATGAGTTATCTAAGCCGTAGAACCTATTACCGCACCCGTAAAGGAGAACGTTTACTCTCCCCCGCCGAACAACAACATATCTTGAACATTCTTAAAAACTGCGGAGTAACCTATCCGGAAAAGTTTGATGCATATATTGAAGACTATGATTGGTGACATTGTTTTCTAAATGTCACAATTAGAACATCGGCTTGGTACGACTAGTATAACAAATCGACACCACTTTTATAGCTAAATGACATGATTGTCACATCTTGTTGGCACAGCTGTGCCACCGTATTGGCACAACAGTGACATCAACGTGGCACAGTCGTGCCAATACGATGGCACAAACTAATATTAACTTAAGTTCAAGAAGCAACACAATACCATAATACGTCGAGTCCATACTCTACAATCTAAAATATAGAATCTAAAACATATCATAAACCGCTTACTCAAATATATATACAAGATAATAATTAAGATTTTAGAATATTTCTTCAAAAAAAGAAGATTTAGACTAAGTGTTTATTTAATTAGCATTGTTTTATTATCAAAGACGGAAAATCAACAACTGTCTTTGTGTATTAATAAATTCTACAACCATTAAATTAAAAGTATGAAAAGCAATCATTTGATTCGAAAAACGAAATTTGTTCGAACTTTATTGATTCTTTTGTTTATGGCAGTTCCGATGCAATGGGCGGTGGCGCAATTGACCTTATCGACTCCACGCACTACTCTAGGAATAGTCATCAAACAAATTCAGTCACAATCCAAGTATCAATTCTTCTATAGTGACAAACTATCATCCGTCACTGTAGATGCATTGCAAGTAAAAGACGCCTCTTTAACAAATGTATTGAATAGGCTACTGAAAGGAAAGAACATCTCTTACAAGGTGGAAGAAAACATCGTTTACCTTTCTGATAAAGAAGAATCCCAAGTTCCTCAACAACAGGTTGGTAAAGAACGCACCGTTAGTGGAAACGTAGTAGACTCCAAAGGAGAACCCCTTATTGGTGTCAGTGTTCTGATAAAAGGAACAACAAGTGGTAGTATCACCGACTTTGATGGTAACTATAAAGTTTCTACCAATGAAACCAATCCAATTATTGTATTCTCTTATATCGGTTATAAGTCACAGGAGATTCCTTTGAACGGACAAACCAACATCAATGTCATTTTACAAGATGACACACAAGTCATCGAAGAAGTTGTTGTTACCGCATTGGGTATCAAACGGGCAACAAAAGCATTGAGCTATAATGTACAAGAAGTTAAAAGCGAAGAACTATTAACTAATAAAGACGCCAATTTTATCAACGCATTATCAGGAAAAGTAGCAGGTGTCACAATTAATAGTAGTTCGTCTGGTGTAGGAGGTGCCAGTAAAGTGGTAATGCGCGGAACAAAAGGTATCGACCAATCCAGTAATGCCCTTTATGTCATTGACGGTGTACCAATGTTCAATTTAGGGAGTGAAGGAGGACAAGGTTACGATTCAAAAGGTAGTACGGAAGCCATTGCTGACATCAATCCTGAAGATATTGAATCTATGTCTGTTCTAACCGGTGCAGCAGCTGCGGCATTGTATGGTAGTAACGCCGCAAATGGCGCAATCGTTATTACGACTAAAAAAGGGAAAGAAGGACGTTTACAACTTACAGTCAGCCAGAACACAGAGTTTATGCGCCCATTCAGAACCCCAGAATTCCAAAACCGCTACGGAACAGGAGATAATTCACTGAACTCCGGTTCTGTAGAAAAAAGCTGGGGAAACAGATTAAACAGTTCCAATTATATGGGTTATAATCCTATTAGTGATTTCCTACAAACAGGTGTTGTTACGACAGAAAGTGTAACTCTTTCCACTGGAACAGAGCGTAATCAAACCTATTTCTCTGCAAGTGCGGTTAACTCAAAAGGAATGATTCCTAATAATAATTATAATCGTTATAATTTCACTTTCCGCAATACAACTTCTTTCTTGCAAGATAAAATGACATTAGATGTCAGTTCAAGTTATATCAAACAAAATGACCGTAATATGGTCAATCAAGGCACATATTCCAATCCTCTTGTCACTGCTTATTTATTTCCACGAGGTAATGATTGGAATGATATCAAAATGTACGAACGTTACGACGTAACCCGTAAAATCAACACGCAGTATTGGCCTGAAAGTATGTTTTCTGGTATGACCGGACAAAATCCATACTGGATCGCTTATCGCAACTTACGTGAAAATGATAAAGACCGTTATATGTTGAGCGCAAGTCTGAATTATAAAATTTTGGATTGGTTAAGTGTAAGTGGTCGTGTACGTATGGATAATTCGACAACTGACTACACTAAAAAGCTATATGCTACCAGTAACAAAACATTAACAGAAGAGTCCAATAATGGTCTGTATGGTATATTCAAGACAACAGATAAACAAACCTATGCCGACATAATGGTTAATGTCAATAAGAACTTCGGAGAAACTTTCAGTTTAAGTGCTAATATCGGTGCTTCATACTCCGATATGAAACAAGATGTATTTCAAAACGAAGGTCCAATTAGTAACAGTGGAATTCCAAATGTATTCAACGTATTCCAATTAGATGATGTAAAGACACGACGTTACCAATATGGTTATCACGATCAGACACAATCTATATTCGCTAGTGCAGAATTAGGTTATAAAAGCACTTATTACCTGACTCTAACCGGACGCACCGATTGGCCATCACAATTGGCTGGTCCCAATTCAGTAAAAAGTGCATTCTTCTATCCGTCTATTGGAGGTTCTGTTATTTTATCTGAAATCATTCCAATGCCAGAACAGATTTCTTTCTTAAAATTAAGGGCTTCATTTGCATCAGTAGGTTTACCTTTTGCCCACTTTTTAGCTAACCCAACTTATGAATGGGACCAGACAAACAAAGTTTGGACAACTAAAACCAACTACCCAATGTATGATTTGAAACCTGAAAAAACAGATTCTTGGGAACTGGGTATCACTGCCAAATTCTTAAAGAACTTTAGTTTAGACCTAGGACTATATACTACCAAGACTTATAATCAGACATTTGACCCGGGCATATCACCGTCTTCCGGCTATTCAACCATGTACGTGCAAACAGGTAGTGTACGTAATAAAGGTATTGAATTATCACTCGGTTATCATAACACTTGGAATAACAATTTCAGTTGGAGTTCTAACTTTACATTCAGTGCCAATAAAAATGAAATACTCGAATTAATGGAGAATTATGAAAATCCAATTACTCATGAGAAAATAACTTTGGAACGCTTGGATGTTGGTGGACTAGGCTATGCACGTTTCGTACTGAAAAAAGGAGGTAGTTTGGGAGATCTCTACTCAACAGCCAAACTTCAACAAGATAACAATGGAAATATATTTGTAAATGCTAATGGAGAAGTTATAAGCAACACTAAAGCTGAAGATATCAAATTGGGCAGTGTATTCCCCAAATGTAACATGTCTTGGCGTAATGACTTTACTTATAAGAATTTTAACTTTGGCTTCATGTTATCCGCACGTATCGGCGGAATTGTTTACTCTGCAACCCAAGCATACTTGGACTATTATGGTGTATCAGAGACAACAGCTAAAGCACGTGAGTTTGGAGGTGTACTTGTAAACAACAGTGATATGCTAGATGCACAAAAATGGTATTCTGTAGTTGGAGGTCAAAGCAACTTACCACAATACTATACATATAGCGCAACAAATTTGCGCTTACAAGAAGCGTCCATCGGATACACTATTCCTAAAAGTAAACTTTGGGGAATTGCAGATGTAACAGTATCTCTAGTAGGACGTAACTTATGGATGATCTACTGTAAAGCCCCATTCGATCCTGAATCAGTAGCTTCTACAGGTAATTATTATCAAGGAATTGATAACTTTATGGTACCAAGTGCACGCAGTATGGGATTTAATGTGAGATTTAAATTTTAATTAAGAATATGGTTAATATGAACAATTCTATTATAAAACATATTTTGTTAGGAGGAATTATAACAACGTTACTAACCTCCTGTACAGGAAACTACCTAGATTATAACACCAATCCATATGAAGTAACAAAAGATGAGATGGGACGTGACGGCTACAACCTAAGTGCAGCTTTAATCGGAATGGAAAGTTATGTAGTACCTGTAGAAGAACACTTGAATCAATTTACAGAATGTCTTCTCGGTGGTCCTTGGGGTGGTTATTTTGCAGATTCCCAAGTATGGGGTAACTCATTTTCATACTACAATCCTTCACAAGAATGGTTAGGTAAACTATACTTGGATGTTATGCCCAATATTTACGCAAATATGCAAGATGTAAAATCGGCAACAGAAGATGTAATACCTATTTCTATTGCTCAAATCATCAAAGTTGCAGCATTGTCTCGTGTAACTGACACATATGGTCCTATCCCCTATTCACAAGTAGGACTAGACGGTAAATTAGTAGCACCATTCGATACTGAAAAGGAAGTCTATTACAAAATGTTTGATGAACTGACTGATGCCATCAACACATTGACCATCAACCGAACCCAGAATCTGACTGCCAACGCTGATAAAGTTTACTCCGGAAATGTTGAAAAATGGATTAAATTTGCTAATTCACTGAAATTACGTATGGCTATGCGTATATGCTATGTCGATAAAGGAAAATCCGAAATAATGGTAAAAGAAGCCATTGATACCTCAAATGGCAAATTAGGAGTAATGACCGAAAATAGTGATAATGCTTTCATGCCGGCAACAATTAATCCATTTTATATGGTGTGCTATAGCTATAATGGAGGCGAAACTAAGATTTCAGCAGACTTATCCTCCTATATGAATGGCTATCAAGACCCTCGTCGCGAAATCTATGGCGTTACATCAACATTTGACGAATCTGAAAATATAACAAACGGATTCCACGGCTTACGCGTAGGTAATGAATACCCTATCAAAACAGGCCAATGTTACTCAAACGTAAAAGTAGAAGTAAGCAGTCCTATCATGTGGATGAATGCTGCAGAAGTCATGTTTTTGAGAGCAGAAGCCGCATTAAGAGGATGGGATACAGAAAAAACACCAAAAGCATATTATGAAGCAGGCATACGTCTGTCTTTCGAACAACTTGGAGCAAAGAATGTAGAAGATTACCTAGTAAGCACTAACACACCAGAATCATATAAAGACCCATTAGGAACATATTCTTTTAGTGGTACTCCAAGTACAATTAGTGTCCAATGGAAAGATGGCAACTTCGAAGAAAGTCTTGAACGCATCATCACTCAAAAATGGATTGCAAACTTCCCATTAGGGTTAGAAGCTTGGGCAGAGTTCCGTAGAACTGGTTATCCCAAATTAATGGGTACAGCATCAAATAAAAGTGGTGGAGACATAGAAGAAGGAAAATTTCCGCGCCGTCTGACTTATCCACAAGATGAATATAAGACTAATAGTGAGAATATTAGAAAAGCAGTAACAAGTCTAGGTGGGGATTATATGCATTCTCGTATTTGGTGGGATTGTAATCCAAGAATAGAACAATAAAAGCAGACTGAAATGATGAAAAACAATATAAAAAATATCGCAGCTGTATGCATAGCAAGTATCACATTGACTGCTTGCAATGACTGGACAGACGTTGAAAATATCAAGGTCAATCAACCTGACGTTAAAGAAATTAATTCTGAACTATATGCACAATATCTACAGAAATTACGTACATATAAAGATTCAGAACATAAATTCGTATATGCTTCTTTTGATAATAGTATAAAAACACCGTTTAGTCGTGGACACCATCTTAACGATATACCTGATAGTATTGATGTTGTCAGCCTGATATATCCCGATGGACTCGTAGAATTCGAACAAAAAGAAATAGAAAATATCCGTACGAATAAAGCTACCCAAATAGTATATACAATTAGTTATGATACTATTGAGGAAGAATACAATCAAATGGTTAAAACCAACCAAGAAGCAGACAAAGATTATGTAATTCCTGATTTTATACCCTATTTGGAAAATGCAGTAAAAGAAGCCTTGAAACCGGCAAGCGTATATAATTATGACGGACTCATAATAGGATATGTTGGCAAAAGCCCTTCACATATGATGGAAGAAGAAAAAAACGAACTTCTTTCTATACAAAATACCTTCTTTAATCCTATCAAAACTTGGATGGAACAACATAAAAATAAAACATTTACATTGGAAGGAAAGCCACAAAATCTAGTAGATAAAACGATACTAGAGTCATTCAAACACATCATCCTGAACACATCAAATGTAACAACCGTAACCGAACTTTCCTATAATGCAGAAATGGCAATCATGGAAGAAGGAGTACCTGGAAGCTTCATTGTGTCTGTTAGCACAACTGACCCTAATAATAAAACTACTGGATTATATGACAATGGGGCAAAACGTGCACTCACAGAAGCAGCTTACTGGGTATCAGGTGATGCTATCAACTATGAGAAAGCAGGTTTGTCTATTTATAATATCGAACGAGACTATTATAACGTAAACAATGCTTATCAATATGTGAGAGAAGCTATACAAATTATTAACCCTGCAGCAAAAAAATAGAAAAAGATGAAACGAGTAAATTTATATCTGATTTCAGCGGCATTGCTCACAGGTTTTCTGACAAGCTGCAATGACATGGAGAACTTTGACAACAATGTATTTGTAGATAATACAATCAAAGTTAACAGCATATTCCTAAAAGGTTCTAATGACAGTGAACAGCGTAGTTTTAAGGTAGCAATTGCTAAACAAGAATCGGAAGATGTTACAATCCACATAGCAGCAGATCCGTCATTAGTAAGTACTTACAATGAAGGCTATTATGATCAGACAATTGCATTGCCAACAAACTGTTATAAAATACCGGAACCGGAGGTTGTCATTCCTGCAGGTTCTGTCCAATCCAGTGAAATTACAATTGTTTTTGAGAATTTACTATCGTTAGATCGTGAACAAAAATATGTATTACCTGTAACAGTAGATAATGCTAACATTGGAATTCTCCAAAGTGCACGAACAATATATTATGTATTCAAAGGTGCCGCACTAATCAATACGGTAGCTAATATGACTAAAAATTGTGTCTATTTTAAATGGAAAAATCCAGAGCCTCTCAACAATTTACGCAAAGTATCAATGGAAGCTCTTATACGACCGCATGAATTCCGTGCATTAAATACTGTAATGGGAATAGAAGGTTCTTTCTTACTAAGAATTGGTGATGTAGGTATTGAACCAAACCGATTACAAGCACCAGGCATAGATGGTAAAAGTGTGAAAGGACCACTTATTGAAGCAGATGTATGGACACACCTTGCAGTGACCTACGACGCAGATGCTAAAACTTGCATCGTTTATGTCAATGGTGAAGAATTTGTAAGAAATGAAAATACACAAGCAGGAATAGAAGGAGATGGAGGAACCGTTCATATAGGTGCTCCATTTGCAGATACTCCAGAACAAAGTCCATATAGTTTCCGAATTGGTTACTCTTATAATGACGACCGATACTTATGTGGTGAAATTAGTGAATGCCGTATATGGAATAAAGTATTGACTCCTGAACAAATCAATGAGAAAGACCACTTCTATGCAGTTGACCCATCATCGGAAGGTTTAATAGCTTATTGGAAATTTGATGAAGGAGTAGGAGGTGCCATCAAGGATTATACCCAAAACGGAAATGATGGAACAGCTCTAACAGATCTGGAATGGGTAGAAGTAGAATTAGGCAAATAAAAGATGTCAAATCTAAAAAAAGAAAACAATGAATAATTTTAAATATATAAAATTAGGAGTATTAATCACAACATTATCATTGGCAGGAGGTCTTTTTAATGCCTGCAATGATGACATTGAATTACCTGTACCTAATACAGATAAATACGAAGATTATGGTGTTTATGGCTACGTTAAAAATGCAGGAGGAGCAAGGGAACTATCAACAATTGAAGTTTTCAGTGACAAAGCTGCCAAGACTCAAGTCTATTTTCAGTTGACAGAAGCTGCAACACAAAATACAGAAGTACAGTTTAAAATAGATTCCAAAGTACTTGATACATATAATTCGGTAAATGGAACTTCCTACGAAATGTATCCACAAGAAAATGTAACTTTCACTAATAATGGAAAGACCACAATTGAAACAGGCGAACGTACTTCTGAAAAAGTTGAAGTAGAATTAGTAGCAGGAAGTACCTCTAGTAAAATTACTTATGCTCTCCCTATTAGTGTAGAGCTAAAAAACGGAAATACAGTATTAGAACAGAAATACCAAAATTATATCTATTTGATTAGGCCAAAAGGACAAATACCTGATATAAGCAAAGGACTGGTTAAGAATTTCTGCTATATAGAAGTAAAAAGTGACAATATTCTAAATGCAGGAGAGTATACAATGAAAGAAAGCGGAAAACCGTTCTTCGATGTGGTACATATATTTGCAGCAAAACTTAATTTTCAACCATCTGGTTCGGAAGCCGGGCGTGTATTTTTGGAATGTGGAGATGATATCAAATATATATTTCAAAACGCAGACAAATTAATCCGTCCATTACAAGAGAAAGGTATTAAAGTCTGCTTAAGTATGTTTGGAAGTAATGGAGTAGGTCTTGCAAACCTTTCCAAAGAAACAGCAATCAGTGTTGCTAAAGAGATCAAATATTATGTAGAAACTTATGGATTAGATGGTGTAGATTTTGATGACGAATGGGCAGATTATAAAAAACATAATCTGCAAAACAGCTATGAAGGATTTGACGCTCCATCTGGAGATAATTATGCAAGACTAATTTATGAATGTCGACAATTAATGCCCGACAAACTCATAACAGTATATGAATTTGGTACTCCCCCCATTAATGGTACAACAAGAGTCACAGGCGATATGGTAGTAGAAAACCAAAAGGTAGTAGATATGATAGATTATACGTATTATGGTTCATATGGAAGTTATGCTACCAATCGTGAGAATACTGTAAAAGTCCCAAAAGAGATGTATGGTCCTTGCCCTGTAAACCTAAATTTCATAGTAAATGATGGAGGGCAAAAGAACGAAAATTATTTTACTTCAACTAGTTTCTTAGAAACAAATCTTGGTAAAGTTGTATCTAATGGATATGGAGCCATGGTATTTTACAATCTACTCCCTTCTATTGATTATAGTTTTGGCTTGAATGAAGTCGGTAAAAAGCTATATGGAGAAGAAGTTGTATGGAGTGGAAAAACATATGATAAAACGTCTGCAGAACCTAAGGTAGTAGAACGAATAAATTATGACTCATACATTGGAACATGGAAAATAAAACCTCTCGAATCCCTTTATTGGTTTGCTGAAGGAAATTATTGGCAATTCGGTGGTGCTGAAGAATTTACTATAAGAATAGAGCCTAAAGAAAAGGGACATACTTATAATGTTTATGGTTGGGGAGATGTCAAAGAATTAATAGAAGACTATCCTTTCGAAATGCAATACAATAGCCAAACTGGTAGATTAGAAGTAGCTGGAGGACAAGAACTTTATAATGAAAATGGTAAAACTTATACTCTTTATGGGCGTTATCAATCTTTTGGAAACAACATTGCAACAATAAAGAAAACAGACACATTCTTAAAAAGTACATTACTAAGATCTAATACTAACTTCACCATATATGGACTAAATGGTACAAGTATAATAGCAGATAAGAAATTAATGATCGTACCTTTGTGTTCTGATTCAAATGAAGACAATAATAACCTAAAAGGTGGAGATAAGCATCCTGTTGGACCATTTTCTTTCACAAAAGTATCAGATTAATACTAAACTCCCTTTTATATTTCTCTCTCTTTTGGAAGGTTTTCTATGAGAAAACCTTCCATTTTTTTGTGATTCATGCTATGACATGATTATTCCACCTGCTCTTTCGGATAATTCACCAAATACAATATCTTTGTCGTCCGAGTAAAAGCAGTATACAACCACCGGAAATAATCCGGAGTCAAATACTCATCTGTCATATACCCCTGATCTAAAAATACATTCTGCCACTGTCCGCCTTGTGCTTTATGACAGGTTATTGCGTATGCATATTTCACCTGTAAAGCATTGTAATGCGGATCGGCTTTCATCTTTTTCATCCGGTCCCTTTTGTTTGGAATATCTATATAATCCTCAAGTACTGTATAGAACAATCGGTCATTGTCTTCTTTCGGCAATGCAGGTGAGTCCGAATGTAAAGTATCCAATAATAGATTCGCATCCAATTCAAAATCATTCTGGTCAGGTAAGCGGAGCGTAACTTCGGCAAAACGAAAACCGTATATTTCACGAGTTCGACGAACACGTCGGACAACTGCAATTTCTCCATTAGCGATAAAATCCATCTCCTTATACTTCTCTGTCCAATAGTAATTATTTTTGGCTATCATCAACATATCTCCTGTGTTCAATTCATCTTCACGCCAAAGAATTTGTGCACGTATTCCATTATTATATAAGTTCGCACGTTTATTAGATCGACAGACAACAATCGTTTCATCCATACCATCATGATCGTAACAATTAGTCAGTTCTTCTATCAGTTCAGTTCCGGGTACCAGTTTAATATCAGGAAAACCTGTTATTTTTATCTTAGGTAAGGAATAACAATCATCCTCCGCTATCAGTTGCCTCAACTGCGTGGCATTCCACAATATTCCGACAAATTGCACCAAATCATCCAATAAACGTCCTGTTCCAAACATACTGCCCGACAGTCCTTCGTTTGAAATCATGGAAGCCTCGTCGACAATAAACAATGTATTGGTAGCTAAATTGTCATTGATCGAAAAGTTACTAAGCTCATTAGAAAAAGCTTGTTGTCTATATATTTTTTTATGAATAGTAAAAGCCGGATGTCCTGCATACGCTGAAAAAACTTTTGCCGCACGTCCTGTAGGAGCCAACAATACAGATTTCTGCTGCAGCTGATCCATCGTTTTCACCAATGCCCCTACCAACGATGTTTTACCAGTACCAGCATACCCTCTTAAGATAAAGACTTCATCTGCCAGTGTGGACAGCAGAAACTCTGAAAGAGATTTTACAGCAATTTCCTGCTCTAAAGTTGGCTGATAAGGAAAATTTTCCTTAATTTGCCTTTCTAAATAGTTATTTATCATTTTTGTACGAGAAAAAAGTTCGAGGAACTATCGTATTTAAATTTATTTATTCTATTTTTGCGATGCGAATATAACAACTAAAAACATAATTTATCATGAAAA
>PPYE01644053.1_pt1 | contig 15781 bp, 9 predicted proteins | sample 1559881 | NCBI WGS metagenome assembly PPYE01 (sample SAMN08240022, study PRJNA423297) | Human gut metagenome, whole genome shotgun sequencing project. | reverse complement strand
CCACAACCCCGTGGCATCGCCCGCAAACCCTGCCCCTGCCTCGTTCGTGGGTATGAACCTCGTTAGACTGGAACGCATGACTGAAAACGCGCAGCTTGTTGTGACCCTGTCCTGTCCGGACCGCCCCGGCATCGTGCACGCCGTGACCGGCGTGATCGGCGAGTCCGGCGGCAACGTCATCCAGTCTCAGCAGTTCGGCGACTCCGACACGGGTACCTTCTTCATGCGCGTCGAGGTCGATTCTCCGAATGGCCGCGCCCCGATTGATGAGGGGCTGGCCCGCGTCGCCGAAGAATTCGGCGCCACCTACCGCGTCGACGACCTGGGCCGCAAGCTGCGCACCATCATCATGGTGTCGCGCGAGGGGCACTGCCTCACCGACCTCCTGTACCGCCAGCAGACGCAGGGCCTGCCCATTGACGTGATTGCGGTCGTCGGCAACCACCCGGATCTGGCGCCGGTCGCGCAGTTCTACGGCGTCCCCTTCCTGAACATTCCCGTCACGAAGGACACGAAGGCCCAGGCGGAGCGCCAGCTCCTCGACCTCATCGCTTCTGAAAACGTTGAGCTCGTCGTCCTGGCGCGCTATATGCAGATCCTCTCCGACGAGGTCTGCCGCGCCATGCAGGGCCGCGTCATCAACATCCACCACTCCTTCCTGCCCTCCTTCAAGGGCGCGCGCCCCTACGCGCAAGCTCACGATCGGGGCGTCAAGCTGATCGGCGCGACTGCCCACTACGTGACCGCTGACCTGGACGAGGGGCCGATCATCGAGCAGGACGTCACCCGCGTCTCTCACGCCGACTCCACGCCCGACATGGTGGCCCTCGGCCAGGACGTGGAGCGCCGCGTCCTCGCCCAGGCTGTCCGCTTCCACGCGGAGCGTCGCGTCCTCATGAATGGCAACCGAACGGTCGTCTTCTCGCGCTGAGGTCCCCCAACGACGCAGTTACGAGGCCGTGGCGCGGTCTGCGCGCACGCGGAGCCTGACCGCCCGAACGGCGCGCCGGCCTCGTGACACCCGGCTGGCGTGTCGTGCCCTGTAACAAGGTAACGTGCGGCCATCTGGTCATATTTGCGCGATATGACGCCCCTGTGTGGGGTGTCTTGTCACTTGGTGGGGAACGTTAGGACGTGATCTTTCGGTCATTTAGTGGGTAAGTGTCGCATTGACCGCCTGATAAATGGCACACTTGTTACGTGGACGAAACGACTCAGCAACGCACCCCCATCACCGGCTACGTGCCCGGGGGTTTTGACATGTTCCACCAGGGACACCTCAACATCCTGCGCGCCGCGCGCGAGCGCTGCGATCGCCTCGTCGTCGGCGTGACCTCGGACGAGGCCCTCATCCGCATGAAGGGTCGCGCTCCGGTCATCCCGCTCAAGGAGCGCTGCGACCTCGTGTCGTCGCTGCGCTTCGTGGACGCGGTTGTCGTCGACCTGGACCAGGACAAGCGCCTCGCGTGGCGTCTCCAGCCTTTCGATGTCCTCTTCAAGGGTGACGACTGGAAGGACACCCCGAAGGGCGCTCAGCTCGAGGCCGAAATGGCCGAGGTCGGCGCGCGCGTCGTCTACCTGCCGTACACGCCGTCGACGTCGTCCACGAAGTTGCGCCGCTTCATCGCGCCCGAGGACTTCTCCGACGAGGCCCCGGCGCAGGACGCGGAAAAGGCGGGAGGGGAGGCGCAGTGAGCCTGCCCGTCGTGCTCGAGCCGGGTTCCTCGTGGGGGACTCGTTTTAGTGCCTACCGATCCGCGCTCGCCGCCGCGCAGAAGCCGGGCGCGGGCGTTCCCGCGTACATGCGCTGGGTGAACCGCGGCGCTGCGCGCGTCGTGGCCGCGGCCTGCGCTGCTTTCGGCTGGACGCCGAACTTCGTCAGCTTCATCTCCGTGTGCTTCTCGACGGTGGGCCTCATCGTCCTCGTCGCGTGTGAACCCGCGTGGTGGACGGGCCTTATCGTGGGCACGGCTCTCGCGGTCGGCTTCATGTTTGACTCCGCGGACGGCCAGGTCTCCCGCGTCACGGGTGCGTCCTCGAAGACGGGCGAGTGGGTGGATCATGTCGCCGACGCGTTCCGTTCCCCGGCGATCCACTTCTGCACCGCCGCCGCGGTTATGGTCTACCGCCCCGAGTCGTGGTGGCTGGCTATCGTCGCGCTCGTCTACGGCTGGGTGACGTCGGGCCAGTTCATGAGCCAGATCCTCGCCGAGCAGTTCGTGCGTGCGGCGGGCCGCAAGCAGACGCGCGGCGGGAACCTGCGTTCCTTCGTGCTGCTGCCCACCGACCCGGGCGTGCTGTGCTGGTCCTTCGCGGCGTGGGGCTTCGGCGTTCCTTTCATGGTGCTCTACACGTTCCTCGCCGCTATTGCAGTTGCGCACTCCTCGATCTCGCTGCGTCGCCGTTTCCGCGACCTGCGCGCCCTGGACGCTGCCGCCAAGGAGGCGGCCAAGCAGGCCGCCAAGCAGGGGGAGTCCCGTGCCTGAGCTGTCCGTCCTGCTCCCCGCGCGCAACGCGGCGGGCACGATCACGCGCGCCGTGGCTTCGACGCTGGCGGCCATGCCGCGCGACGCCGAACTGGTCGTCGGCAACGACTCGTCGTCTGATTCGACGGTCGGCGAGGCGATCCGCGGCGCATCGCGTGGGGGAGTGGTCGATCCTCGCCTGCGCATCGAGGACATTACCCCGGGCGAGGGTGGCGTCGCATGCCCTACGAGATCACGCCCGAGGACATGGGCTGGCACCTGCTGCTCACCAACCCCGTGTGCCACCCGACCATGCTCGCCACCCGCGAGATCATGGATCGCGTCGGCGGCTACCGTAGCGTCCCCGCCGAGGACTACGACCTGTGGATGCGCGTCGCCTCCGCGGGCGGTCGCATCCGCCGCATCGCGCCCTGGGGGCTGCTGTACCGCATCCACCCGGGCCAGGTCACCGGAAACGCCACGTGGCGCTCGGATTCGTGGAAGAATCCCGAGCAGGCCCAGGCCTTCGCCGAGCTGTCGGTGTCTCTGACGGGCCAGGAACTGCCGCGCCTGGTCTCGCTCGTTTCGCTTCCTCGCGACGAGGCCGAGCGCGAGCTCGACCGATTCGTGCAGGTCTACACTCAGGGGGTCGCGTCTCGACCCGCAACGTCTCGCCGCGCTCTCGAGCGCCGGCTCAATGCGCGCGCCGCGTGGGTGCGCTCTCACCTCCAAGGAGAACAGTCATGATCCTGACCCCTCCGCCCGCGGGCGGCCAGCAGATCCTTCGTCACGCGCTGGCACGCCGCTGGACCTCGATCGTTGCGGGGACCGTGGCCGGCCTGGTCGTAGGTGTTACAGCCGCCTTTGCTGTCCCTTCGTCGCACTCGGCGGCCGTGTCGATGACCGTGACGTCTCCGTCCCCGACGCCGGCTCCCGCCGTGCGCGCCTCCCTGTCGAACACGACGGACATGGTGACCGAGCAGGGCATCGCGAAGTCCGCCGCCGTCCTCGACGTCGTTGCCGCGCGCCTCGGCAACGGTGTCACTGCTGAGGAGCTTCGTTCCAATGTGGAGGTGTCGGGCGATACGAACGGCACGATCGTCAAGATCGAGTACGTGGCTCCCACGCGCCAGCAGGCCGTTGATGCCGCCGACGCGATCGCCAACGCCTACCTGACCGAGCGCACCGCCCTGGTGGAGCAGCGCGCCGATGAGATGGCCGCCGGCGTCAACGAACAGATCCAGGCTCTCGAGACTGAGCTCGCCTCCCTCCAGCCCGTGGTCGACGAGGACGGCAACACGAAGGACAACCCGCGCGCCGCCGAGATCCGCACCGAGCTGACCAAGCTCGCCAAGGATGCCGAGCAGCTCGCCCCCTATCACGCCACCGCTGGCCGCGTGATCACCCCGGCCGCGTCCTCGAGCGACGAGGTCTCGCCCTCGAAGCTTCGCCTGATCCTCATCACGACCGTCGTCGGCGTTTTCGTCGGCCTGGTCCTGGTGCTCATTCGTGAGACCCGCTCGCGTTCCCTGACCTCGCCCACGCAGCTCGCCGACCTGACGGCGCTGCCCGTGTGGAGTGCCGAGGAGGGCGCCCCCGAGCCGTGGCTTGCCCCCACCCGCATGCTCGCGATGGCGATCGACCGCGATCACTGGGTGGACCTGATCGTCGACGCATCTGACCCGCAGGCCCGCGATCTGCACCGCGCGCTGTCCGCCTCGCTGGCTGAGACCCGCGTGCCTGCGCCGCGCCTCATCGACATCAACCAGCCCCTGGCCTCCCTCCTCGACGAGGTGCGCCCCTCCCGTCACGTCCTCGTCGCCGTGCGCAAGGGCCACGATCTGAAGAAGCTGCACCACCTGCTCGACGAGCTGGCGATCATCAACCGCGAGGTGAACGGCATGATCTACCTGGGTGACCAGGTGGCCGCGCCTGCCTCCGCTCCGACCGCTCCAGCTCAGTCGGCCGAGGTTATCGTCCCCACGGACGAGGCGCGGGCGCAGTCCGCTGATGCGGCGCAGGCTGAGCAGGACGAGAAGGCCGAGGAGAAGAAGGCCGAGGAGAAGAAGGCTGAGGAAGAGAAGGCCGACTCCAAGAAAGCGGCGGCCAAGACTTCCTCGAAGAAGGGCAAGAAGTGAGCGCCGAGGAAACCACCGTGGCCGACGACAAGGCCGCATCCATCTGGCACGTTGACCGCACCGCGCGCGTCTCCCAGCTGATTTCGGGCGACCCGTCGGATCCGCGAGCGCTCGTGCTCGTGCGCGACAACGGCCGTAATTCGGCGTTCGTCGAGATCGAGGGCACGGACCATCCGGAGACGGATCCGCGCGTGCTCGAGGTCGAACCGGCCCCCGCTCGCGGCTGGGAGGAGGGCGCCGGCGCCGACGTGGACGCGACCGTCGTCATGTGCACGGTCGGCTCGTGCGACATGCTCGAGGACGCCGTGCGCGCCATCCTGGCCCAGGATCACCAGCGTTTCACGCTCGTCGTGGTCGATAACGCGCCGGAGACGGGCCTGACCCGCGAGAAGCTCGCGGGCATTGAGGACACGCGCCTGAGCATTGTCTCCGCCTCCCGCCCCGGCCTGTCGCGCGCCCGCAACCGCGGCGTGCTCGCGGCGCGCGGTGAGGTCATCGTCTTCACGGACGACGACGCGATCGTCGACCCGCACTGGCTGACCGCCATGATCGACCCGTTTACGGCCTCGCCGTACGTGGCCGCGACGACGGGCATTGCGCTGCCCCTGGAGCAGCGCTATGCGCCCCAACGGTGGTTCGAGTCGCGCGGCGGCTTCCCCAAGGACATGTCCCCGCGCGTGTGGTGCGTCGGCGACATCCCCGAGGGCCTGGAGGCCCTGGGTGAGAAGGGCGACGGCGGACCGCTGTTCCCGATCACGACGGCCCGCGTGGGCGCAGGCGTGTGCATGGCCATGCGTCGCGACGTCCTCATGGAGGTCGGCCCCTTTGATCCGGCGCTGGGCGCCGGCACCTCGACGCGCGGAGGCGAGGACCTCGACATGTTCGCGCGCATCCTGGCCACGGGTGACGTCATCATCCACACGCCTGACGCCCTCGTGCACCACCGTCACCGCGTCGACGAGGCCGGCCTGGATAAGCAGATCCGCGGCAACGGCTCCGGCATGGCGGCGCTCCTGACGAAGGCGATCATCGCTAAGCCCTCCGTGCTCGGCACGCTCGCGACCCGCGTGCCCGGCGTCCTGGGCCGCGTCAAGCCCGGTGGCGCTCGTGTCGCTGGCACCGACGAGGATGTGCCCGGCTCGCTCACCGCCTCCGAGATCAAGGGCTTCCTCGAGGGTCCCTTCCTCTACCTGTCCTCGCGCAAGCGCAACAGGCTCGGCGCCCCGCGCCAGTCCGAGCAGGCAGCCGAGCAGAGCAGCGTGACCGCACCGAGCAGCGCTGAGGAGGCCCAGGCCTCGTCCGGCAAGGAAAACACCGGCGAAGGGAACGGTCACGCGTGAGCCCGCGCCGAGGACTCTGGGCCAAACCCGCCCCCGCCCAAATCGGGCCGCTACGAGAGGACGCGCAGGATCTACCCGCGTGGCCCTTCGTCGTGGCCTATTCGGCGTACTTCCTGTGGTGGGTGCTCGGCTCCGGTGACCTGATGTGGCCGCTGTTCGCGTCGATCATGCTTGTGTTCATGATCGGCCGACACGGCCTGCGCTTCCCACCCGGATCCATCCTGTGGGTGTTCTTCCTGGCGTGGGTGCTGGCCTCGATGACGATGCTCGACACGGGCGGACGCGTCATCGGCGCGTTCTATCGCTTCCTGCTGGAGATCTCGCCCGGTATTTTCGCGGTCTACGCCTTTAACGCGCGCAAGTCCCTGAGCGTGCGCACGATCGTGGGCACGATGTGGGGCTTCCTGGCGTCGACCACCATCGGCGGTTTTATCGCCATGGCGGCGCCGACGCTGCGCTTCAAGACGCTCATGTACTACCTGGTGCCGCGAGCCCTGCACTCCAACGACTTCGTCAGGGAGTTCACGAAGCGTGCGACCACCCAGTGGAACCCGTCGTCGTGGATCCTCTCCGACCCGCGCCCGTCGGCTCCCTTCATCTACTCCAACACCTACGGTAACGTCTACTCGTTGATCTTCCCGCTCGCGCTCGTCTTTGCTTACGTGCTGTGGCGCGAGCGTTCCAAGTGGCGCTTCATCGTGGCGGCCGTGTGTGCTCTGTCGGTCATCCCGGCAGCCGCGACGCTCAACCGCGGCATGTATATCGGCCTCATCGTCATCGTCGTGTGGGTGGGCTTCCAGCGCCTGCGCGCGGGAGCCTGGCGTACCGTCCTGGGCATCGTCGCGGCCATCGTCGTGGGCGTGGGCGCGTGGCTGGCCACCCCGGCCTCCCAGTCGCTTCTCGAGCGCGTCGCGGCCTCCTCCTCGACGGAGGACCGCGCCTCCAATTACCTCGAGACGCTCTATGAGCTCCAGCAGTCCCCGCTCCTGGGCTTCGGTGCCCCGCGTCCCTCGGCCTCGCCGTGGCTGCCCTCCCTGGGCACGCAGGGCCAGTTCTGGACTGTCATCTTCTCCTACGGCTTGGTCGGCCTGGCGCTGTTCCTCGCCTTCTTCCTGCGCATGTTCCCGCGGATCTGGCGTGCCACGGACGTGTACGGCTCGATCCTGGGCGGCATCATCCTGGCGACCCTGGTGGAACAGTTCTACTACGGCATGAACACCGGCCTCATGATCTCCGTCGTCGCGGTGGCGCTCCTGTCGCGTCACCTCGAGGAGGAGAGCGATCCGATTAAGCGTGCCGAGGCCGACCGTGAGGGCGGCGCGAGCGCCGGTAGCGTCGCCGGGACCGTCCGCGCCCAGCGGGCCGTGCGCATGGGGCAATGGACAAGCCCCGCCGCGAACGACGGGGCTTTTGCCACTGCGATGCTTGCTCGACTCAACAAGTCGGGTCGTCGGGGAACGAGAAGCCGGACAGCTTCCACGCGCCGTCGTCCTTCACAAACAGAAAATAGGTGAGGGCGCGGGTCATGGTCGTGTCGTCCGTCAGCGCAGTGCCCGCGTCGTTGAGGACGCGAACGTTGGAAGAGTCGACGCACGCCGAGACCGTGACGTTTCCGGCACCGTCATCGCTGAGGATGTGCACGTCCTCGAGGGTGGGCGAGCCGGTGGTGTGGGTGCCGTCCCTCGTCCACTCGAGAGCCTGCGCGTCGAACTCCTCCAGTGCAGAGGCCGTGAGTACGGAAGACAGGTCGGTTGCCCGAGCCTGCTCGGGGTCCGTGTACGCGTTCCACAGGGTGTTCATGACGAAGGTGGCCTGCCCGGCGGCATCGGCGTCCGTGGCCAGCGAGCCGGATTCGTTCGCGGGCCCGCCCGACTGCGGGGTGATGGTCTTCGCGACGGACTGCGGGATGTCGGACTGCGGGTCCTCCTCGGTGCTCTGCGCGCCGGACGCCGCTGAGGCGGCCGTGTCTGTCTGGGCAGAGCCCGTCAGGCGTAGGAAGCCGACGATGACGAGCGCAATGATGAGGAGAATCGCGGCTGCCAGCAGGCTCTTTTTGCGGGCAGGGGAGAGCGAGTTGATGAAGTCCATGTGTATCCCATCGGTAGGTTATAGAAAAAGGCTACCGCGCGGTAGCGGGAAGGTTAATCATGAGTGAGGCAAATCAAGCCAGGCGTTCCCTCGCGCGCGGGGGCATCGTTGGCTTCGTTGGAGCGGCAGCTTCCGCGGTCCTGGGCTTCGTGTTCACGATCATCCTTTCACGCATGCTGGGTGCCGAGGGGGCGGGTATCGTCACCCAGGCAACCGGCGTCTTCGCGATCGTCATGGCCCTGGCCAAGGTGGGCCTCGACTCCACAGCCATCTACCTGATGCCGCGCCTGTCCCTGGATGCTCCCGAGGAGATCCGCGCGACCCTGTCGTTCATGGCCTCCATGACGGTGGGAGTGTCGACCGTGTGCGTCCTCATCCTCGAGGCCGTGGCTCCCTTGATCTGGAACGCGCAGGTCGCGGCCTCCACCCGGGCGGTGCTGTGGTTCGTGCCGATCGGCGCCCTCACCCTGGTCGCATCCGCCGCCCTGCGGGCGCTGGGCAACATGCGCGAGTACGTCCTCGTTCAGAACCTGCTGCTGCCCGGCCTGCGCCCGCTTCTCGTTGCGCTCGCGGCCGCGTTCACCGGGTCGCTGGCCTTCGTGTCGGTCGCTTGGGCGCTGCCCTTCGTCGTCGTCCTCGTGGCCGCATGGTGGCTGCTGCTGCGACACATGCCCTCGGCGGCCGACTCGGTGGGACGCTGGCCGAGTGCCCAGCGGCGTCGTCAAGTCGTGTCCTTCGCGCTGCCTCGCACCCTCACCGCCGGCCTCGAGCAGGCGCTGCAGTGGCTCGACGTCCTCCTCGTCGGTCTTCTGGCGGGCGACGCGGCCTCGGGCATCTACGGTGGTGCCATTCGATTCATTCAGGCGGGCATGGTCGTCGACACGGCTCTGCGCGTCGTCGTCTCCCCGCAGTTCTCCAAGCTCCTACACCAGGGTAAGACGAAGGAGCTGCGCGACCTCTACAGCACGGCCTCGATCTGGCTCGTCCTGTTCGCCGCCCCCATCTACGCGCTCATGGCGATCTACGCGCCCGCGCTCATGCGGATCCTCGGCGACGGTTTTGCTCCCGGCGCGAACGTCCTCGTGGTCCTGTGCATCGGCTCGATTGTTACTTTTATGGCGGGGAATATTCACTCGCTGCTCATCATGAGCGGGCGCTCCGGGTGGGCTGCGGTCAACAAGATCGTGGTCCTGACCCTCAACGTTGTGGGTAACGTCATTTTTATTCCGCGGGGAGGAATGGTCGCCGCTGCGATCGTCTGGGCCGTGTGCATGGTGCTTGACGCGGCTATGGCGACCGTTCAGGTCTCGCGGTTTATTGGCGTGACACCGAAATTGTCGGAGGTGGTCAAGCCGATTCTCGTTGTGGGCGCGTCTGCGGTGATTCCGGGCGGGTGTATAGCGTGGTGGCTGGGGCGCGATTCTTTCGTTGCAACCGTCGTTGGCTCGGCCCTCTCGGTCCTTGTTTTTGCCTGTGTTTGTGCCTTGTTTAGGGATCGCCTCCACCTGTCGGGACTTGGGTCCCTCGCGAAGCGTCGTCGGGGGTGAAAATGAGGTGCGTGATGCACCTGTGAAAGTCTGACTTGACCACCCGGTTGATCAAAGAGGGATTGTTGTGTAATTATTTATGCAACAAGTTTCTGTTTCTTCCGAAAGGTCGTGTCATGGCTTCTGCGATTTCGCGCCTTGCAATCCTTGCAACTGCACCGATTGTCGCTTGCGCTTCCCTTGCGCTTGCTCCGATGGCTCACGCTGTTGGCGCAGGTCAGGGGGATTCGGCACCCGGTCAGGCTATCGTTCGCGACGGTTCGAGCGCCGCGACTGCTGCCGCGTCGTGTTGGGACATTAAGCAGCGGAATCCCGAGGCTGCGGACGGTGCCTACTGGCTCCAGACCCCCGCGATGGATCACCCCGCCCAGTTCTTTTGTGACCAGACGACAGACGGTGGCGGCTGGGTCATGATCGGTCGCGGCCGTGAAGGATGGGAAACCTGGAGCGGTGGCAAGGGTGATCCCGCGAAGCTGACCTCTCGCTCGCGCACCTCCGATGACTTTGAGGTTGTTCAGCTCTCCAACAAGGCTGTCACGCAGCTGCTCAACAACGTGCCGGTCAAGGACCAGGCGGATGGCGTGCGCGTGATGCGCTCGTGGAGCGCATCGGGTCGCTCCTACCAGACGATGGATCTTCATTTCCCGAAGATGACCGACTTCGTGTGGCCCTTCAAGATGGCCCACCCGGTCAATGTCCAGCTCGACAAGGGTGGCTGGCGCTCCGGCGTCATGTGGGGCCTGACCGGCTACGACAATGAATGGAACGGCCTGCAGACCTACCCCTCGGCCCGTACCACGGGATGGCAGATTGGCTGGGGCTACGGTGCTCTCACCGCCAACTGGACCGGTGACGTCACCTCCGCCACCTCCTACTTCCACAAGTCGGGCCTGACGGTCTTCCCCTACGCCGAGGCCTACGTGCGTCCGCGCATCTCCTCGGATTCGGCAGACTTCGCCCGCATCCCCGACGAGGGCCTGAGTGGTTCGACGGTCTCCGGCACCGTCTCGCAGTACGCAGCCAAGACCTCGTGGGGCGTGAGTGGTAACCTCAACGGTTCCGTGAAGGAAGGCAACATCCAGGTCCAGGCCCTCGCCCAGGTTGGCTCCACCATGTACGTGGGTGGCAACTTCACCGGCGTCAAGCAGGGCGACAAGGGTGCCGAGATTTCCTCCCGAGGCCTCGCGGCATTCGACGTGGCCACCGGCGACTTCACCGGCCAGACCTTCGACTTCAACGCGCAGGTCAAGGCGCTCCTCGCCCTGCCCGACGGCCGCCTCCTCGTCGGCGGCGACTTCACCCGCGTTAACGGCGAGCCCCACGTCGGCACCGTCGTCATCAACCCCTCGACCGGCCAGATCGACCCCTCCTGGGATCTGCAGATCACCAACGCGCTGCGCGGCGGCACCGTCAGCGTGCGCGCCCTGACCTACTACGACGGTAACGTCTACATGGGTGGCGCCTTCACCCACCTCTCCGGCGGTGGCAGCTCTAAGGTCTACGCCCGTAACGCCGGACGCGTCTCCCTGAGCGGGCGTCCCGACCGCTCGTGGAACCCCGAGATCAGCGGTTCCGTCCAGGCCGTCGGTGTATCCGAGGCCAACAGCGCCTTCTACGCGGGCGGCCACTTCACCACCGCGCACGGCAACCAGCGCGCCTGGTACGCAGCCAAGTTCTCCACGCAGCCGGGTGCTGCCGTGGATACGGACTTCAAGTTCGAGCCGTCCAGCGCCACTGCCGGTAAGTACCAGCAGACGATCGCCACGGCCGGAAACCGCGTCTACGTCGGCGGCTCCGAGCACTCCCTGTTCGGCTACGACGCGGCCAGCAACCAGCGTCTCTCCGGTGCCATGATGTTCAGCAATGGCGGCGACCTGCAGGCCACGACCGTGTCTGCCAAGGGCGTTATCTACGGCTCCTGCCACTGCTCCGACGCCACCTACCAGGACATGTACGTCTGGTCGATGAACGGCTCCTGGTCGCGCGTCGACGAGATCAAGTGGGTCGGTGCCTGGGATGCCGCCACCGGAGAGAGCCTGAAGTGGACCCCCTTCGAGCTGTCCTCGCGCCGCAAGACCGGCGCCTGGGCGCTTGAGACCGATAACTACGGCAACCTGTGGGTGGGCGGCGACTTTACCCTCTCCCACACCGACGCCACGCACACTCAGTGGAACGGCGGCTTTGCTCGCTACGACAACCGTGACAACGTCGCGCCTGAGGCGCCCTCCCTCCTGCGCTCCACCGCGTCGAACGATTCCACCGTGACCCTCGCGTGGGAAGGCGTCGCCGACGCCGTGTCCTACGAGATTTTGCGCGACGATCGTCCGATCGCCACCTCCGAGACTACCAGCGTCGAGGTGCCGCGCGGCGGCGAGAACCGCTACTTCGTGCGCGCTGTTGACGCCGAGGGCAACCGCTCCGCGACCACCGCGGTCTACACCGCTCCTGCCCCCGGCCAGGCGGATGCCTCCAACCCGATCCTCCTCGAAGCGGGTGCCACTTGGAACTACCGCGCTGATGCCAGCGCCGCCCCCGAGAACTGGGCCCAGACCTCGTTCGATGACTCCGCGTGGCCGACCGGCGCCGCCCCGCTGGGCTACGGAGACTCCGCGATCGCGACCCAGATCGCCACCAAGGGCTCGCGCCCCGTGACGACCTACTACCGCACGCACTTCCAGGTGGCCGACGCGAAGGCCCTCAAGGGCATCAACGTCAAGTACCTGGCCGACGATGGCGCCGTCGTCTACATCAACGGCGTCGAGGTGGACCGCACCCGCATGGGTGCCGGCACGGTCACTTACGCGACCCGCGCCGACGCCGCGCCCAACTTCGCCGCGGCATCCGCCGCCCCCTCGGAGGTCTTCGTCCCCGCATCGGCGCTCAAGACCGGTGACAACGTGATCGCCGTGGAAACCCACGTCAACTACATGCGCACCGCGACCGTCTCGATGCAGGCCTCCATCTTCCGCGTGGAAGGCACCCCGGACGACAACAGCTCTGTTCCCGCGGACCGCAACACCGATCCGACCGACGCGACGCAGCCGATCAACGCGGCCTCCGTCAAGTCCGGCACGGTCATCCAGACCGGCGATGAGTGGAACTACTGGACGTCGACGGATGCCCCCGCCTCTGACTGGGCGACGACCGGCTCCCTCCAGAGCTGGAACCGCGGGTCCGGCCCGATCGGCTGGGGAGACTCCGCCGCGGTGACCGCCCTCGATATTGCCAAGAAGGACCGCGCGGTGACGTACTACTTCGCGCGTGACATCGACCTTGGCGCGATCAGCCCGAACACCGCGCTGACCGTGAGGGTGCGTGCGGATGACGGCGTCGTCCTGCGAGTCAATGGCAAGATCGTCGACACGAAACGTATGTCCGATGGCAACATTACTCACACGACCTACGCGAACTCGGCCGTGAGTGCCGCCAAGGCGGCCTCCGATCTGCTTGAGGTCACCATCCCTGCGAGCCTCTTGACGAGCGGCGTGAATCGCATCGGCGTCGAGGAGCACCTTAACTACAAGGGCTCGCCCTCGATGACCTTCGACCTGAACGCAACTCTTGCAAAATAAGGAAAGAATCGTCTTTCTTTGCTTGAGTTCGCGCGAGGTGTGAGCCGGTGAAAATGGTTCGATCCAGCTCGTGAATCGTGTTGACAGGTGCAACCCCCGCCGTCTCGGCGGGGGTTGCACCTGTATGTGGTAAACGACTCCCGCCCGGTCCTAACCAAGTGGTTGAGCGCCGGCAATTATCGTGACACTATAGAAGTAACCATTTACGCGATACCTGTGAGGACCCCATGAGTTTTATGCGCCGTTGCTTGGCGCTCGGACTGGCATCAGTGACCGGCCTGAGCGTGCTTGCATTCTCCCCGGCTGCCCACGCGGCCGCCGACCCGCTTCATGATGGCCTGAGCGAGGCCACCGCTGCGGCCTCGTGCTGGGAAATCAAGCAGAACGACCCGCGTTCTCAGAACGGAACGTACTGGCTGCAGACCTCCACCATGGAGGCCCCCGGCCAGTTCTTCTGCGACCAGACCACGGACGGCGGCGGCTGGGTCCTCATCGGACGAGGCCGTGAAGGCTGGGAGACGTGGAGCCAGGGCCAGGGTGACCAGGAGAAGCTCAAGACCCGTCCTCGCACAGCAGGCGACTTCGAGGTTGTACAGGCCTCGCACCAGACGGTCAACGGCCTGCTCGGCGGCACCTCCGTGTCCGACCTTGAGGACGGCCTCATGGTCCAGCGCGCCTGGAACCACAACGGTACCGCCTACCAGACCGTGCGCATGCGCTTCCCGAAGATGCGCGACTTCATCTGGCCGTTCAAGAGCGCTCACCCGGTGGACGTGAAGTTTAACCGCGAATGGTGGGTCAACGGCGGTATCGTGTGGTCCGGCTTTGGTACCAACACCGGGTGGGGTTACGTCAACCTCACCGCCTCCGCGCAGAACAAGTACACGCTCGGTTGGGGCTACGGCCCCCTCGCCACCTCCTGGTACGACACGTCCTCCTCGACGTCGTTCTTCCATCGCAACGGCTCGATCATCAACCCCTACGCCGAGGCCTACGTGCGTCCGCAGCTGCGCTCCACGGACTCCAGCTTCCGCGCCATCGGTGACGGCGGCACGGCCGCCGAAAAGCAGAAGGCCTCCGTGTCCGAGTTCGCCTCACCGATGTCGTGGGGCGTGACGGGTAATCTCAACGGCTCTGTCCAGGAAGGCAATATTCAGGTCCAGGCATTCGAGCAGATCGGCTCGACCATGTACGTGGGCGGCAACTTCACCGGCGTCAAAAAGGGCAAGAACGGCAAAGAAATCGCCTCCAGCGGCCTCGCCGGCTTCGACGCGACGACGGGGGAGTGGAACGGCCAGACGTTCTCCTTCAACAATCAGGTCAAGGACCTCGCCGAGCTACCGGGCGGTAAGCTGCTCGTCGCCGGTGACTTTACGAAGGTCAACGGTGAGACCCATGTCGGCACGGTTTTGATCGACCCGGCGACCGGTCAGATCGACCCGTCGTGGACCCTGCAGGCCCGCACCGGTACCAACGGTGGCCGCGTCTCGGTCAAGTCCATCAAGATCGTCAACGATCACATCTACCTGGGCGGTATCTTCACCCACCTCCAGGGCAACGGCGCATCGTGGACCTATGCCCGTAACGGCGCGCGCCTCGACATCAACGGCAAGCCCGACCGTACGTGGAACCCCGAGTTCAACGGCTCCGTCATCGATATCGATGTCGACGAGAACGAGGCCTACTACTACGCTGCCGGTTACTTCACGCGCGCGCACAACCTGGTCGTCGAAAACGCGGGTCGTCTGTCCACCGCCGCTGGCGCTGCGCTGGATCAGTCCTGGACCTTCCAGCACTCCTACCTGATCGGCAAGTACCAGCAGACCGTCACCGCGGCCCACGGCCGCGTCTACTTCGGCGGTTCGCAGCACTCGCTCTTCGGATACAACTCCGACTCGATGACGCGCACCTCCGGCTCTATCACCATGTACAACGGTGGCGACATACAGGCCTCCACCCGCTCCGCCTCCGGTGTCGTCTACGCGTCGTGCCACTGCTCCGACTTCGCTTTCCAGGACGCCTACCACTACCTGACGCTCGGCACCTCGTGGACCCGAGCCGACGAAATCCAGTGGGTCGGCGGATGGGACGAGGCCACGGGCCGCCAGATCGGCTGGACCCCCTACCGCCTCGGCTCCCTGCGCTCCACCGGCGCGTGGGCCCTCGAAATGGCTGACGACGGTGCCCTGTGGGCAGGTGGCGACTTCAACTACTCCTACACGTCGCTCACCTCAGGCCAGTGGTCCGGCGGCTTCGTGCGTATGCCCGCCCGCAATGCCACCGCCCCCGCGGTCCCCGCGAACCTGCGCGCCTCAGGCGGTAACTCCAAGGAAGTTACCCTCAAGTGGTCCTCCGTGCCCGGTGCCGTCTCCTACGACATCCTGCGTGACGATCGTCCGATCGCCACCACGACCTCGAACTCCGTGACCGTGCCCCTGGGCGGCAAGAACCGCTTCTTCGTGCGCGCTGTCGCCTCCGACGGCCTGCGCGGCGCGTCCACGCACGCCTACGTGGTCGACTCCAACGGTAAGCCCGCGCAGTCCGACGATTCTTCGCTGCTCGTGGACGAGGACGACACCTGGGCGTACCACTGGTCGACCGATCCGGTCGCCGAGAACTGGGCCCAGACCT
>PPYE01312487.1_pt1 | contig 15783 bp, 15 predicted proteins | sample 1559881 | NCBI WGS metagenome assembly PPYE01 (sample SAMN08240022, study PRJNA423297) | Human gut metagenome, whole genome shotgun sequencing project. | reverse complement strand
CGCAAATTACCCGGCAAAAATAAGGGTTACGCAGCAGATTATCCAGTGACTGCGCCAGACACGGGCCTTCGTTATAAGCAGGTATAATGGCGTCAATACAGCCTTTCTTTTGGCTGGGCTTACGCCTTAACGTACTCAGAAACCATAGCAATATTGCTACGGCCATACATATAAAGATCCAGGTTTTCATGCAATTTGCTCAAAGAATCATTTTATGAATAACAAAACCTTCACCCAGATCGCTATTGACCTGTTGCCCGCGAAATTGAGCAACTGCACGCAGACGCTCCGGGCGCATATAATCTCGCTGGCTCTGACTTTTATGTTTTTTTAACGCAGTCAGTTTAAGAGAAAAATATTCTTCTTTCACGGATTCAAAAACCTGAGGCATAAATGAAAGCCAGGTACTTGGTGTTTCATAGCCGAGAATTTGCGGAATAGCGCGACAGGCAACCATTGAGGCTTGATAGACTGCAAGATGATCCTGATGGCGGTCAGCATCATGCATGGTATATACACGTATAATTTCAACATCAGAGGGAATTTGATTTTTTATGATGTTTTCCAGGGCAGAAATCATATCATTGAGCTGTAAATGAGCGCGGGTGTCAGCAAAATTAAGATGAATAGTTTGGTGGCACCCTAATATCTTTAGAGCGTTGCGTGATTCTTCGTGGCGATCGATTATTCCATCTACGCCAGAATTACCGGTAGTCATCACTACGGTAGCAATATAAATTCCTTTTTGCGCAAGGCGAGCTAGCGATGCGCCACAGCCTAATTCTATATCGTCAGGATGCGCGCCAATGGCAAGGATACCCTTTCTTTTATTTGCCGAAGAAAGGATCGCTGAATCTAAAACCTTATCCACTTTATGACACTCCATTTTATTTATTATACTACAAGCACAACGACGCCCCCAGAGACGTAACCTCTGACGCAGACAGATGCTAATTTTTAAGTGTTAAAAATAGCTGATAGCTGAAAAACAAGGGGCTGTCAGGTACGGGGGTAAGAGTGTGTAATCTTTTATGTAGTTCATATGTTAAGTGTTTGTGTGTTTGGTTTGTATGGTTATTTTATTTTATATATTGTATTTAAATGTGATTTAGTTTGTCAATTAATTGCATATTAAAAATATGTTCTATGCACAAATATTGATTATATACATTATGTGAATACATTATGTGGTTGATTGAGAATGATACATTTATATATGCAATGTGAATATAATGGTTTCATTATATGTGTTGCTGTTAATAAAATAACAGACATTAGAACCTGCTTGTTTATGCATTAATAAAATGAAGTGCAGTAATTTACTGAGTTATCAGAGTGGGCGTAATTGCATATTTAATCTTTCCTTTGCCGCTTTTTTGCTAAGAATAAAATCATCTGTACGATAACGACTAATTCTTTTAATGAATGTTTTTATTCCTGAATACTGCTCCCATAACAAGACGGGGGAGCAGACAATCATGGCAATTTCATCGCGTAACACATTTCTTGCCGCACTGGCATTCATCGCTTTTCAGGCGCAGGCGGTGAACGTCACCGTGGCGTATCAAACCTCCGCCGAACCGGCGAAAGTGGCTCAGGCCGACAACACCTTTGCTAAAGAAAGCGGAGCAACCGTGGACTGGCGTAAGTTTGACAGTGGAGCCAGCATCGTGCGGGCGCTGGCTTCGGGCGATGTGCAAATCGGCAACCTCGGTTCCAGCCCGTTAGCGGTTGCAACCAGCCAACAGGTGCCGATTGAAGTCTTCTTGCTGGCGTCAAAACTGGGTAACTCCGAAGCGCTGGTGGTAAAGAAAACTATCAGTAAACCGGAAGACTTGATTGGTAAACGCATCGCCGTACCGTTTATCTCCACCACCCACTACAGCCTGCTGGCGGCGCTGAAACACTGGGGTATTAAACCTGGGCAAGTTGAGATTGTGAACCTGCAGCCGCCCGCAATTATCGCCGCATGGCAGCGGGGAGATATTGATGGTGCTTATGTCTGGGCACCGGCGGTTAACGCCCTGGAAAAAGATGGCAAGGTGCTGACCGATTCTGAACAGGTCGGGCAGTGGGGCGCGCCGACACTGGACGTCTGGGTCGTGCGGAAAGATTTTGCCGAGAAACATCCAGAGGTCGTGAAAGCGTTCGCTAAAAGCGCCATCGATGCTCAGCAACCGTACATTGCTAACCCAGACGCGTGGCTGAAACAGCCGGAAAACATCAGCAAACTGGCGCGGTTAAGCGGCGTGCCGGAAGGTGACGTTCCGGGGCTGGTGAAGGGAAATACCTATCTGACGCCGCAGCAACAAACGGCAGAACTGACCGGACCGGTGAACAAAGCGATCATCGACACCGCGCAGTTTTTGAAAGAGCAGGGCAAAGTCCCGGCTGTAGCGAATGATTACAGCCAGTACGTTACCTCGCGCTTCGTGCAATAAAAGGAGGCGCAGATGCTGCAAATTTCTCATCTTTACGCCGATTATGGCGGCAAACCGGCACTGGAAGATATCAACCTGACGCTGGAAAGCGGCGAGCTTCTGGTAGTTCTGGGGCCGTCTGGCTGCGGCAAAACTACGTTGCTGAATTTGATTGCTGGTTTTGTGCCTTATCAGCATGGCAGCATTCAACTGGCGGGTAAGGGTATTCAGGGACCGGGAGCAGAGCGTGGCGTAGTTTTTCCTGCTGCTGAAACTCTGGCAGGAGACGGGAAAGCAGGTGCTGTTGATTACCCACGATATAGAAGAAGCGGTGTTTATGGCGACTGAACTGGTTCTGCTTTCACCCGGCCCAGGCCGTGTGCTGGAGCGGCTGCCGCTCAACTTTGCTCGCCGCTTTGTTGCGGGAGAGTCGAGCCGCAGCATCAAGTCCGATCCACAATTCATCGCCATGCGCGAATATGTTTTAAGCCGCGTATTTGAGCAACGGGAGGCGTTCTCATGAGTGTGCTCATTAATGAAAAACTGCATTCGCATCGGCTGAAATGGCGCTGGCCGCTCTCGCGTCAGGTGACCTTAAGCATTGGTACGTTAGCGGTTTTGCTCACTGTATGGTGGGCAGTCGCGGCGCTGCAACTGATTAGCCCGCTGTTTTTGCCGCCACCGCAACAGGTACTGGCAAAACTGCTCACCATTGCCGGGCCGCAGGGATTTATGGACGCCACGCTGTGGCAGCATCTGGCAGCCAGCCTGACGCGCATTGTGCTGGCGCTACTCGCGGCGGTGTTGATCGGTATTCCGGTCGGGATCGCCATGGGGCTAAGCCCGACGGTGCGCGGCATTCTGGATCCGATAATCGAGCTTTATCGTCCGGTGCCGCCGCTGGCTTATTTGCCGCTGATGGTGATCTGGTTTGGTATTGGCGAAACCTCGAAGATCTTACTGATCTATCTAGCGATTTTTGCGCCGGTGGCGATGTCGGCGCTGGCGGGGGTGAAAAGCGCGCAGCAGGTTCGCATTCGTGCCGCCCAGTCGCTGGGTGCCAGCCGTGCGCAGGTGCTGTGGTTTGTCATTTTGCCCGGCGCGCTGCCGGAAATCCTCACCGGATTACGCATTGGTCTGGGTGTGGGCTGGTCTACGCTGGTGGCGGCGGAGCTGATTGCCGCAACGCGCGGTTTAGGATTTATGGTTCAGTCAGCGGGTGAATTTCTCGCGACTGACGTGGTGCTGGCGGGGATCGCGGTGATTGCGATTATCGCCTTTCTTTTAGAACTGGGTCTGCGCGCGTTACAGCGCCGCCTGACGCCCTGGCATGGAGAAGTACAATGAGTGAACGTCTGAGCATTACCCCGCTGGGGCCGTATATTGGCGCACAAATTACGGGGGCCGACTTAACGCGCCCGTTAAGCGATAATCAGTTTGAACAGCTTTACCATGCGGTGCTGCGCCATCATGTGGTGTTTCTGCGCGATCAAGCTATTACGCCGCAGCAGCAACGCGCGCTGGCCCAGCGTTTTGGCGAGCTGCATATTCACCCTGTTTACCCTCATGCTGAAGGGGTTGACGAGATCATCGTCCTGGATACCCATAACGATAATCCGCCGGATAACGACAACTGGCACACCGATGTGACATTTATTCAAACGCCACCCGCAGGGGCGATTCTGGCGGCGAAAGAGTTACCCTCGACCGGCGGCGATACGCTCTGGGCCAGTGGTATTGCCGCATATGAGGCGCTCTCTGTTCCCTTCCGCCAGCTGTTGAGCGGGTTGCGTGCGGAGCATGATTTCCGTAAATCGTTCCCGGAATACAAGTACCGCAAAACCGAGGCTGAGCATCAACGCTGGCGTGAGGCGGTCGCGAAAAATCCACCGTTGCTACATCCGGTGGTGCGAACGCATCCGGTGACCGGTAAACAGGCGCTGTTTGTGAACGAAGGTTTTACCACACGAATTGTTGATGTCAGCGAGAAAGAGAGCGAAGCCTTGTTAGGTTTTTTGTTTGCCCATATCACTAAACCGGAGTTTCAGGTGCGCTGGCGCTGGCAACCGAATGATATTGCGATTTGGGATAACCGCGTGACTCAGCACTATGCCAATGCGGATTACCTGCCACAGCGGCGGATTATGCATCGGGCGACGATTCTTGGGGATATTCCGTTTTATCGGGCGGGGTAAGGGGGAAATGCCGGGTTGGATAACCCGGCATAATGATCATTAACGCAGAATCTTCTTCTCAGCCAAATCCAGCGCAAAGTAGCTGAAAATCAGATCCGCCCCCGCACGCTTAATCGAACCTAAGCTTTCGAGCACGACTTTCTCTTCATCTATAGCACCCGCCAGCGCGGCGAACTTAATCATCGCGTACTCACCGCTCACCTGATACGCGCCAATCGGCAATTCAGTACGTTCACGCAGCTCACGCACGATGTCGAGGTATGCTCCGGCAGGTTTAACCATCAGGCAGTCTGCGCCCTGGGCTTCATCCAGCAGCGACTCACGAATCGCCTCACGACGGTTCATTGGGTTCATCTGATAGCTTTTGCGGTCGCCTTTTAATGCGCTTCCGGCAGCTTCACGGAACGGGCCATAAAAGGAGGAGGCGAACTTGGTCGAATACGACATAATCGCCGTATCTTTAAAGCCCGCAGCGTCCAGCGCCTGGCGAATCGCCTGTACCTGACCATCCATCGCGGCAGAAGGGGCGATGAAGTCTGCGCCTGCAGCAGCTGCAACCACAGCTTGCTTGCCTAAATTTTCCAGAGTCGCGTCGTTGTCGACGCCATGCTCGCACAGAACACCGCAGTGACCGTGAGATGTGTATTCACAGAAGCAGGTGTCTGACATAACGATCATTTCTGGCACGGTCTGCTTGCAGATGCGCGACATACGCGCCACCAGTCCATCTTCCCGCCAGGCATCGCTGCCGGTTTCATCGGTATGGTGAGAGATGCCGAAAGTCATCACGGAACGAATACCGGCGTTGGCGATGCGTTCAATTTCGCGTGCCAGATGTTTCTCTGGAATGCGCATCACGCCTGGCATGGCTTCAACGGCTTTGTAGTCGTCAATTTCTTCTTCAACAAAGATCGGCAACACCAGGTCGTTAAGGCTAAGTGTTGTCTCTTCAAACATAGCGCGCAGCGCAGGAGATTTGCGCAGGCGACGAGGGCGTTGGATTAAATCTGTCATGGTCTGCCTGATGTTTGTGGAATCGAGGAGCATAGTATACCTGAAGCAGGCTGGGTGTGTTTTACGAAAGTTGTCGCGATGTTGACAAAAAGAGAATGAAAAAGAGGTCAGGACATCTTTGTAATAGAAATAGCAATAATTTCATATTCACTGAAAATATTTTTAATTTTTATTTATAGCCATAGATTATTGTTTTTGGGGATTTGGTGACGTTTCCAAAAAGTGAATAGCTTAAAGTTCATTGCTTATTGATACATTATTTGTCTGTTTTTGTTGTTTTATATTTTCATGGTCTATGTTTTAAAATTAACGCTTTCATTAACGTATTGAAATATTGTGTTTTTGTTATTTCTTTCTTTGTGTGTGTTCACGTGCTTTATATATGTCCGCAATCGGACTTAGGGGAAAGAATAATTGAACCATTCCTCTATAACGCCGCATAATCGTAAACGCGAAACATAATATGTTTTCTATGCATTGATAATTGATGGATCAACTTATTACGTCCCTGAGGAGGGATGACAAATGCACTCCTGGAAAAAGAAACTTGTAGTATCACAATTAGCATTGGCTTGCACTCTGGCTATCACCTCTCAGGCTAATGCAGCGACCAACGATATTTCTGGTCAAACTTACAATACTTTCCATCACTACAACGACGCCACCTATGCTGATGACGTTTACTATGATGGTTATGTAGGCTGGAATAACTATGCCGCTGATAGTTATTACAACGGCGATATCTATCCGGTCATTAATAACGCTACCGTTAACGGCGTGATTTCTACCTACTATTTGGACGATGGTATTTCTACTAATACCAACGCCAATAGCCTGACAATCAAAAACAGCACTATTCACGGTATGATTTATTCCGAGTGCATGACAACTGATTGTGCTGATCGTGCGGATGACTACTACCATGATCGTCTGGCGCTGACCGTTGATAATTCAACGATCGATGACAACTACGAACACTACACATATAACGGCACCTACAATAATGCCGCTGACACTCATGTTGTAAATGTATTTAACATTGGTACTGCCATCACTCTGGATCAGGAAGTTGATCTGTCCATCTCTAATAACTCTCATGTAGCAGGTATTACGCTGACTCAGGGTTATGAGTGGGAAGATATCGACGACAACACTGTCAGCACTGGTGTAAACAGCAGCGAAGTATTTAATAACACCATCACTGTTAAAGATTCTACCGTGACCTCTGGTTCATGGACTGATGAAGGTACTACTGGTTGGTTTGGTAATACTGGTAATGCTAGTGATTACAATGGTGATGGGTGGAATGCTGATGATGTTGCATTAGCTGTTATTGCACATCCATATGCTGATAACGCCATGCAAACCACTGCAACATTCGACAATTCCACACTGATGGGCGATGTATTCTTCTCAAGTAATTTTGATGAGAACTTCTTCCCACAAGGTCGTGATAGCTATCGTGATGCTGACGGTGATGTAGATACTAACGGTTGGGATGGTACTGATCGCCTGGATCTGACCCTGAACAATGGCAGCAAGTGGGTCGGTGCGGCAATGTCTGCGCACTTAACGGTTGATACCAATGATGATGGTGTGCCAGATGCTTACGGTCCTGTTTACAATGACAATGGGGCTGTTATTGATACCAGTACAGGCACCGAAGCCACTGCAACTCTGATCGACATCGCAGCTAACAGCCTGTGGCCTTCATCAACTGTTGGTGTAGAAAACAGCGACTCTGAATACAGCGAATTTGATCACATCATCGGTAACGAAGTTTACCAGAGCGGTCTGTTCAATGTGACCCTGAACACCGGTTCACAGTGGGATACCACCAAAACTTCTCTGATTGATACTCTGAGCATCAACAGTGGTTCAACTGTTAATGTTGCTGATTCAACGCTGATTTCTGACTCTATCTCTCTGACTGGTCTTTCTGCGCTGAACATCAACGAAGATGGTCATGTTGCAACTGATTCACTGACTGTCGACAACAGTACCGTAACCATTTCTGATGAAGTTTCTGCTGGCTGGGCTGTAGGTGATGCTGCTCTGTATGCTAACAACATCAAAGTGACTAACGACGGTATCCTGGATGTAGGTAACACTGCGGCGAATGCTCTGCAGGTTGATACTCTGAACCTGACCAGCACTACTGATACCAGTGGTAACATTCACGCAGGTGTGTTCAACATCGAAAGCAACCGCTTCGTACTCGATGCCGATCTGACCAACGACCGTACCAACGATACTACCAAGTCAAACTACGGTTATGGCTTAATCGCAATGAACTCTGATGGTCACCTGACCATTAACGGTAACGGCGATAACGACAACACTGCTTCTATCGAAGCTGGTCAGAACGAAGTTGATAACAACGGTGACCATGTTGCAGCTGCAACCGGTAACTACAAAGTTCGTATCGACAACGCTACTGGTGCTGGTTCTATCGCTGACTACAACGGTAACGAGCTGATCTACGTCAACGACAAAAACAGCAACGCGACCTTCTCTGCTGCTAACAAAGCTGACCTGGGGGCATACACCTATCAGGCTGAGCAGCGTGGTAACACCGTTGTTCTGCAACAGATGGAGCTGACCGACTACGCTAACATGGCGCTGAGCATCCCGTCTGCGAACACCAATATCTGGAACCTGGAACAAGACACCGTTGGTACTCGTCTGACCAACTCTCGTCATGGTCTGGCTGATAACGGCGGCGCATGGGTAAGCTACTTCGGTGGTAACTTCAACGGCGACAACGGCACCATCAACTATGATCAGGATGTTAACGGCATCATGGTCGGTGTTGATACCAAAATTGACGGTAACAACGCTAAGTGGATCGTCGGTGCGGCTGCAGGCTTCGCTAAAGGTGATATGAATGACCGTTCTGGTCAGGTGGATCAAGACAGCCAGACTGCCTACATCTACTCTTCTGCTCACTTCGCGAACAACGTCTTTGTTGACGGTAGCTTGAGCTACTCTCACTTCAACAACGACCTGTCTGCAACCATGAGCAACGGTACTTACGTTGACGGCAGCACCAACTCCGACGCTTGGGGCTTTGGTTTGAAAGCCGGTTACGACTTCAAACTGGGTGATGCAGGTTACGTGACTCCTTACGGCAGCATTTCTGGTCTGTTCCAGTCTGGTGATGATTACCAGCTGAGCAACGACATGAAAGTTGATGGTCAGTCTTACGACAGCATGCGTTATGAACTGGGTGTAGATGCAGGTTATACCTTCACCTACAGCGAAGACCAGGCTCTGACTCCGTACTTCAAACTGGCTTACGTCTACGACGACTCTAACAACGATAACGATGTGAACGGTGATTCCATCGATAACGGTACTGAAGGGTCTGCGGTACGTGTTGGTCTGGGTACTCAGTTCAGCTTCACCAAGAACTTCAGCGCCTATACCGATGCTAACTACCTCGGTGGTGGTGACGTAGATCAAGACTGGTCCGCGAATGTGGGTGTTAAATATACCTGGTAATATTCTTCACTCCGAAGAAATAGGTAATTTAATCTAAATAATGCCCGTCAAGGATTTGACGGGCATTACTGCAAAGGACGCGCAAATGTTATCTGTAGTTAAACCTCTTCAGGAATTTGGTAAGCTCGATAAATGTTTGTCCAGATACGGTACGCGCTTCGAGTTTAATAATGAAAAGCAAGTTATATTTTCCAGTGATGTCAATAGCGAAGATACTTTCGGAAGTTCTCGCTGCTTTGCGTAAAGGCGGCTATATCGAAATGAATAAAGGCAAACTGGTCGCTATCAACCGTTTGCCTTCAGAGTATTAATCAGGATGCGGGGATAACCAACGGTTTATTCCCGCTTAGCTCGGTCACCAGGTCATTGATGCCATCGCTCATATTTTTAAAGCGCGTCAACGGCGAACGAGTGACCACCACAAACGCGCCAATATTCTTCTGCGGGATCATCGCCATATAGGTAATGAAACCGCCACCACCACCTGTCTTCTGAATAATCCCCGGACGACCCTCTTTCGGGGCCATATATACCCAGCCTAAACCAAGCGCATCCGCTTTGCCGGGGACATCCATGCCAATCACTTTTGTAAACTGCGCGCGCTGATAAATCAACGTCTGCATGCGATCAGCCTGGTTACTGCGCTGATAAAAATCAGATGACAAATACTGCTGCATCCAGCGCATCATATCGCCTGGCGTGGAATAGACGCCGCCGCTGCCAATTGCCGCCAGCGTGTTATTGCACGGACTGGCACCGCGCTCAGCAACCATTAAACGGCGGCACTGATCCGGTGAGGGGGTGTAGGTGGTGTCTTTCATCCCCAACGGACGGGTAATCTGCTCTTCAAACAACTGGGTATAAGGCTTGCCGGACGCATTCGCCAGTGCATCTGCCAGCAGATCGAATGCGAGGTTGGAGTACGCGGCCTGGCTGCCCGGCGCGGCTTTTAGTTTGGCAGTGGAAAGGTATTTCCAGCGTTGCTCGCGCGTTGGCCAGACAAATACCGGACGATGTGCCGCGCCACCGGGCTGTTCACGGGGCAGGGCGCTGGTATGGGTTGCCAGATTCACCAGCGTAATGGGCGTCCCATTGTAGGTCGGTACGCGTGCGCCTGGCGGAGCATATTTACTTAGCGGATCGTTTAACTTCACGGTCCCCTGGTCGAGCAATTTCACCAGCATCTCACTGGTCATTAACTTGGTGAGGGAAGCAATACGTATGACGGAATCCAGCTGCGGGCGAACGTTATTACCAGGTCGCGTTTCGCCATAACTGCGAAAGACGCGCTGGTTACCGTCGATAACAACCAGCGCCATCCCCGTGGCACCGCTGCCGTAAAAAATATGATCGGCATAACGATCGACAATATCAGAGGCAAACTCCGGTTCAGTGATCGGCTGAGCCGCATGGACGGAGGTCAATGACGCCGCATACAGCACGGCAGAAAAAAGCAGACTACGTTTCAACGGTGGTGTCCATAGATTGAATGAAGGTAACTGAGCGTATTTATACTACTCATTGATGGATTGCAAAGGGCGAATTAGTGCAATAATAGTGTTAAAAACGTAACGGCGCGTAAACACGATCTTTTTCCTGCTCACCAATGCCTGCATTTGTGATCCTGCGCGTGTTAATCCGCTTATGTAAACAATCTTTGGTTTGTGAAACCCGTCGAAACAATTCTTATGGTCAGGCTGGCGAACTAAGCGCCTTGCTATGGGTCACAATGGGCGGTTTCATTTGGCTGACGCTTTGTAGCGGTCATGCGGTTAATACACAGCAGTTGTTAAAACGATAAGAAGTTAGCAGGAGTGCATATGTTTAAGTCTTTTTTCCCAAAGCCGGGAACGTTTTTTCTCTCGGCCTTTGTTTGGGCATTGATTGCCGTTATCTTCTGGCAAGCCGGTGGGGGTGATTGGGTGGCGCGTATCACCGGCGCTTCCGGGCAGATCCCGATTAGCGCCGCGCGTTTCTGGTCGTTGGATTTCCTGATTTTTTACGCTTACTACATTGTTTGCGTAGGACTTTTTGCATTGTTCTGGTTTATCTATAGCCCGCACCGTTGGCAATACTGGTCAATACTCGGTACTGCGCTGATTATCTTTGTCACCTGGTTTTTGGTGGAAGTCGGGGTTGCCGTCAACGCCTGGTATGCGCCGTTCTATGATCTGATTCAAACGGCGCTAAGTTCGCCGCATAAAGTCACCATCGAACAATTTTACCGCGAAGTGGGCGTCTTTCTGGGGATTGCGCTGATCGCGGTGGTGATCAGTGTGCTGAACAACTTCTTTGTCAGTCACTACGTGTTCCGCTGGCGTACGGCGATGAACGAATATTACATGGCGAACTGGCAACAACTGCGTCATATCGAAGGGGCCGCGCAGCGTGTGCAGGAAGACACCATGCGTTTTGCTTCAACGCTGGAGAATATGGGCGTCAGCTTTATCAACGCTATCATGACGTTGATCGCCTTCCTGCCGGTGCTGGTAACGCTCTCCGCACATGTGCCGGAGCTGCCGATTGTCGGGCACATTCCGTATGGTCTGGTGATTGCCGCTATCGTCTGGTCGCTGATGGGGACCGGATTACTGGCAGTGGTAGGGATCAAACTGCCGGGGCTGGAGTTTAAAAACCAGCGTGTAGAGGCTGCCTACCGTAAAGAGCTGGTTTATGGTGAAGACGATGCCACGCGCGCGACGCCGCCTACGGTACGCGAGCTTTTTAGCGCCGTACGGAAAAACTATTTCCGCCTCTATTTTCACTATATGTATTTCAATATCGCCCGCATTCTCTATTTGCAGGTCGATAACGTTTTCGGTTTGTTCTTGCTGTTTCCGTCAATTGTTGCCGGTACGATTACACTCGGCCTGATGACGCAGATTACTAACGTTTTTGGTCAGGTTCGCGGTGCTTTCCAGTACCTGATTAACTCATGGACCACACTGGTTGAGTTGATGTCTATCTACAAACGTCTGCGCAGCTTTGAACATGAGCTGGATGGTGACAAAATTCAGGAAGTAACCCATACCTTGAGCTAAAAAGGAGAAGTAATGTCGCGCGTCAATCCTCTATCTTCGCTGTCATTGTTGGCGGTTCTGATTTTAGCGGGGTGTAGTAGTCAGGCTCCGCAACCGTTGAAAAAGGGCGAAAAAGCGATAGATGTGGCGAGTGTCGTGCGGCAGAAGATGCCTGCGAGCGTGAAAGACCGCGATGCCTGGGCGAAAGATCTCGCCACCACCTTTGAAAGTCAGGGGCTGGCACCGACGCTGGAAAACGTCTGCTCGGTGCTGGCGGTGGCGCAGCAGGAGTCAAATTATCAGGCAGATCCGGCCGTTCCGGGCTTAAGCAAGATCGCCTGGCAAGAGATTGACCGTCGTGCTGAACGGATGCACATTCCTGCTTTTCTGGTGCATACCGCGCTAAAAATCAAATCGCCAAACGGCAAAAGCTATAGCGAACGGTTAGATTCGGTGCGTACAGAAAAGCAATTGAGCGCGATTTTTGACGATCTGATCAGCATGGTGCCAATGGGGCAGACGCTGTTTGGTTCGCTCAATCCGGTGCGCACCGGTGGGCCGATGCAGGTCAGTATTGCTTTTGCCGAACAGCATACCAAAGGGTATCCGTGGAAAATGGACGGTACAGTCCGTCAGGAAGTCTTCAGTCGCCGCGGCGGGTTGTGGTTTGGTACTTACCATTTACTGAATTATCCCGCCAGCTATAGCGCGCCGATATACCGTTTTGCTGATTTTAACGCTGGCTGGTACGCCAGCCGTAATGCCGCGTTTCAGAACGCGGTCAGTAAGGCCAGCGGCGTGAAGCTGGCACTGGACGGTGATTTAATTCGTTACGACAGTAAAGAGCCCGGGAAAACCGAACTGGCAACGCGCAAACTGGCGGGAAAACTGGGGATGAGCGACAGCGAAATTCGCCGTCAGTTAGAGAAAGGGGACAGCTTCTCTTTTGAGGAGACGGCGCTGTACAAGAAAGTTTATCAACTTGCCGAAGCGAAAACCGGTAAATCACTACCCCGCGAAATGTTGCCTGGCATTCAACTGGAAAGCCCGAAAATCACCCGCAATCTGACTACGGCCTGGTTTGCGAAGCGCGTAGACGAACGGCGGGCGCGTTGTATGAAACAGTGATCAAACAGGAATGTCACGCCAGATAAGGCGTTTTAGGCCGCATCTGGCAACGTAAATCTTACTGGCGGCGATGTCGCCAGTGCAGCCATAGCGCCACTACTGCAAAAATGAGGCAGCCTACTAAAAACGGGATCAGCCCAAAAATGGTGCCGACACCTAAACCAATTTCCACCCGTGGGCGACCTGTTTCCTGGACCTGCATTAAACGCTCATAGACGCCGGGCGCATGCACTAGCAGGTTCAGCAATTGCGCCCCAGCCCAAAAGCAAAACAGCACAAACAACGCATAGGCAATATTGCCAGGCGTTGAAGATGCATTGCGATATTTTCCGCTAAACAGCGATTTTGACAGGGTGAAATCAGCCATAAAAACCTCCGGAAGTCATCTGCTTCTCTTCTGGTGTGATACCAGCGGCTTATGGCAAGTCTGACAGGTCATTTAGATTGTCAATATCAGAATCATGGTAAATTGATGTTGGGAATATTCCCGAAGCGTGAATCTTCGTTGTGAGTCACAAAATAGCAACCTTAAGTTAAATTTATTAACAATTGCGAAAGTGTTGTCTACACCACAGACAGTTGTTACAGAATATGCAAGGATGTTGTTTTTCGTTAACGGAGCTGCCATGAATCTGCCTGTAAAAATCCGCCGTGACTGGCACTACTATGCGTTCGCCATTGGCCTTATATTCATTCTTAATGGCGTGGTGGGGTTACTGGGATTTGAAGCAAAAGGTTGGCAGACCTATGCCGTCGGTCTGGTGACGTGGGTGATTAGTTTCTGGCTGGCGGGGTTGATTATTCGTCGTCGCGATGAAGAAACTGAAAACGCCCAATAAGAATATTACCGGGCGTTTGAATATTACATTGTGGTTTTCAGTGCGTTATCCGCAGCGTGACGCTCCAGCGCCAGCTCAATCAAACGCGTGATCAGGTCGGTGTAACCCAGACCGCTGGCTTGCCACAGCTTCGGATACATACTGATGTTGGTGAAGCCAGGCAGGGTGTTGATCTCGTTGATCACCACTTCGTTCTCTGGGGTTAAAAACACGTCTACACGCGCCATGCCTGCGCATCCCAACGTCTGATAAGCCTGAACGGCAATCGCCCGGATCTTATCGTTGATTTCTGGCGCAATGGCTGCTGGAACTACCACTTTCGCGCCATCTTCGTCAATGTACTTGGTGTCGTAGGCATAGAAATCGCTGGTGAGTACGATCTCGCCACAGGTGCTTGCTTGCGGGTTATCGTTGCCAAGAACTGCGCATTCGATTTCACGACCTTTGATCCCTTGCTCAACGATCACTTTATGATCGAACTCGAACGCCAGATCGACGGCAATTGTGTACTGTTCTTCACTGGTTACTTTGCTGACACCAACAGAAGAGCCCTGATTAGCCGGTTTTACAAACAGCGGTAACCCCAGTTTAGACTCCACTTCGGCAAAACTGATGTTGTGACGATTAGCGCGCGTCAGGGTAATAAATGGCGCAATGTTCAGCCCGGCATCGCGCAGCAGACGTTTGGTGACATCTTTATCCATACAGGCCGCTGAAGCCAGAACATCAGAACCTACAAACGGTAAATTGGCGACCCGCAGCATTCCCTGCAAGGAACCATCTTCGCCCAGCGTACCGTGGACAATCGGGAAAATGACATCCACCGTCGGCAACGGCTGACCGTTTTGTGCGTCGATAAGCTGATGCTCATGTTTACCTGGCACCTGCGCAAGGCTGGTCGCCGAAGGGCGCAACGCAATATGGGCAGGATCGTCTGCATTTAGCAGATAATTGCTGGCATCGCTGACGTGCCATTGCCCTTGTTTATCAATGCCCAGCAGCACAACATCGAAGCGACTTTTATCAATGGCATCGACAATGTTTTTTGCCGATTGCAGAGACACTTCATGTTCCGCTGATTTACCACCAAAAACGATTCCTACCCGCAGTTTTTCCATCTTAAAAACCTATCCCGTCTAACACAAAGTGCATACATTACCACGACAAAACGGGGGATTCGCGGCCTTCTGACAGAATGTTGCAATCTTCTGCTGACAAAGCGAGCAACGTACTGGTGAAGAAAGTGCGTTATCTCAAAGATGTGTGCAAGATCACAAAAATGATGAACGGGAAGCTAATTTACTCCTGGCTTAAATAACCATGTGGTGAGTTTTTTTCTCTTAATTATAAGATAACGAAGAGAATATATTTCATAACTTTTATTTATAAAAAAGGTTGATAATTAAAGGCCTATATTTTATGTGGGTAATTATTTAAATAAGAGAAACGTTTCGCTGGTAATCAAACAAAAAATATTTGCGCAAAGTATTTCCTTTGTCATAAAAATAATACTTCCAGACACTATGAAGTTGTGAAACATAATGTTAACTTCTCCATACTTTGGATAAGGAAATAAAGACATGAAAAATCTCATTGCTGAGTTGTTATTTAAGCTTGCCCAAAAAGAAGAAGAGTCGAAAGAACTGTGCGCGCAGGTAGAAGC
>PPYE01385182.1_pt1 | contig 15784 bp, 10 predicted proteins | sample 1559881 | NCBI WGS metagenome assembly PPYE01 (sample SAMN08240022, study PRJNA423297) | Human gut metagenome, whole genome shotgun sequencing project. | reverse complement strand
ACGTCTTATTCATAATTTATCGGTATTGTCCGTAGGGTATCGTTTTCCCTGTCAATCGTCATTTTTATCCGCAAGGTGCCGTTTTCCACACAATCTGTTGGTTTTGTCTGTAAAGCATCAAGCCTGTTCGCGGTGCGCCTGATTTAAGTGTGAAATTTTTGTTACAAAACAGCAAAATAGCGTAAAAACATAAAGATAGGAGGAAAAGGAGAGATACGTTTTTGCTGGCTATTTTCTTATAATTATTTTATAATAAATACAATAATCGGGAGGGAGGTCTCGTAATTTTTGGACTTGGACGCAAATACGGATTCTTTGTTATGGTATTGGGTGCCGCAATTCTGCTGGCGCCTGTGCCTGCATTTGCTGACGGAGCGTTTGGCGGGCTTATAGCTTCGGGGCGGGAAATATTTACTGGGCTGCGCGAGATTATTTATCCTGCATCCGCCGTCGGCATTATTGCCGTTTGTATCGGCGGCTTTTTCGGAAATATCAACTGGAAATGGTTGACTGCGATTATTCTGGGGCTGGTTGTTATCAGTTTGTGCGCGGGATTTGTTTCCATGTTTGCTCCGGACGGGGCTGAATCTATAGCCGAAGATATCGCTTTGGGAAATTAGGAGGGAACGATGAACAGAAATATGAAAATAGCCTTTTTGTTTGCCGTATGCGCTGTTTCTGTCGTTTCTTTTTGTGGAGAAGCAGAAGCTGCTTCGGGCGTATTTGAAACGTTGCGGCAGAAAACGGCGACATTTGCTTCCCAGTTGCGTGTTTTTGCCTATGCCATATCCTGCTTTGGTATTGTGATGTTTACCTTCCTGGCCATCAGCGGTAAAATCAATTTCAAACATTTGGGATACATTTTTATCAGTTTGTTTATGTTATCGGCAACGGGAGCTGTTATTGATTATTTCAGCGGCAGTCATGCCAATTTGAAATCTGAATTTAATGATACGTATATGAATGCGGTTCCGCGCAGCAGTCTCGGAAGCTGAATTTTGTCAGCCGTTTAATCTTATTGCCATAATAAAAAATAGTTGAATTTAATAATTTTGTAAGATTTATCGGCTTAGAATTAAAAGAGAGATTCAACAGGGAGCTGGCTTATGAAAGATGTTATCCTGAAAGCAGTGGCTAATCCGCCCAAATTGTTTTGGGGGCCTGTTCTGCCGACGGCGCTGAATGCCGGTTTGCAGATACCCTTTATGTTTATGGCTATCGGAATGGGTGATATCAATCCCTTGGTATTTTTGGTCAGTATTGTTTTGGGACATTTGATTGTTGTTGCCCTCGGGGCAAAAGACCCCCACTTGTCGGGTATGATACAGGCTTTCGGCCAGACTAATGTTGTACCGCAGAATTTATACAAAGTGAAAGGGCACAAATTTGAACCTTGATTTTGACTTTTATACGCTTTTTATGGCCGGGCTTCAAAGCGCGGATGCCTTTGTTGCGACCTTTGGCATTATCGCTGCCGCCGCTATAGCGGTCTCCCTGGTTTCCAAAATAGGAACTTGGGTACTGCCGCAGCCGAGCGAGTCCCGCGTGGCTGACTTTTTGCCGTTTGACAGCTTGCTGTCGGACGGTTCGACCCTGCGTTGTAGCAACGGATCGTATGTCCGCGTATTTAAGGTTGAAGGGGTGGATTTGACTTCGGCGCGTGAAGAAACGGTATTGTCCATGTTTGAAGCGCGCAAGTCTTGGCTGGATAATATGGCGGATTTGCAGATTACCTGTCGGGTAATTACCATCAGAGATCGGGTGCCGATGGAAAAAAACAAGGCTGACTTCGGTAATAAATGGCTGAAAATTGTTGATGATACCTGGCGCGAAAATCTGAGCCGCGTTTATAAAAATGACCATTATATCATCTTGTCGATAGAAGACAAAAAAGACGCTGTTAAAGATTTAAACTATGCTTCGCAATCCGTCGTTGCCAATCTGAATGATTACGGTATCAAAGTTATGTATGAAGACGACGAAAGCCCGGCGGAGATGAGTCCCGTATATCCGTTTGTCCGGGTGCTGAATCCGATTAGCAAACCTGCGCCGAAAGCTCGCGGGGCGCAGGGGTTTCAATTAAAGGAGCTGTTGACCGCCGACGGAATTCATTTCACCGGCGAAGAAGGGGTTATCAAGTTTTTCTCCGGCGGCAAGGAAAAATTTGCCCTCACCATGGGGATAAGGAACTCCGGCGACTATATGGACGAAAGTATGATTTCGTCGCTGCTGGCGATTGATTGCGAGATGACGGTTCTTCACAATATTCATCCGCTGTTTAAGCCCAAAGCCCGTATGATTTTGGTTCAGCAGCAGAAAATGGCTGAGGTAACCAGCTTTTCCTCGGATGTTGTTGCGCAGTACAGTGAAGCGCTGGCCGCGATAGAAGACAGCGATGCTGACCACCAGTCGCTTGTCGAATATTCAATGAGCTTCATCTTAAAAGGCGATACGATGAAAGAAATTGAATTCGGCGAGAGTGAAGTCCAGCGTATCTGCCGGTTGTTCAGCGTAACGCCGGTTCGCGAGAACTGGATTGCCCAGGCAACGTTTTTCAATCAGTTTCCGGGGTATGACACCTGTGGCAGAACCTATTTTTACCTGTCGCGTATAGTGTCGCTTGCCGTGTCTTTTGAACAGTTGTCGACCGGCCTTCCGCGCAGTGACTGGGGCGAGGGCGCTATTACCGTTTTCCGCACAATGAGCGGGTCTCCGTATCGGTTTCAGTTCCATATTTCCGCTGCTGAGTCGGCTGTGGCGCACTGTTGTATTGTCGGTCCGACCGGACAAGGTAAGACGACATTGTTGACGTTTTTGGCCGGACAGGCAATGCGGCACGGCGATTTAAAAGTATATTTCTTTGACCGCCACCGGGGTGCAGAAATATTTACTCACATGGTGCAGGGCGCCTATGTCGGCTTCAGCGGTGAACGCAAGAACGTATCGCTTAATCCGTTTGATTCCCGTGATACGATGAGCAACCGCGCTTTTCTCCGCAACTGGCTTAAGGCGATAACAATGGCGAACGACGCATTGTCCGAACGGGAAGCGGCTCGTGCCGTAACAACGGCGTTTGACTATCTTCGTCCTGAAGAAAGGGTTTTGAAAAACCTGTATAAGAGCTGTTTCTCCCCGACCGGTACGATGCGGCGCGAATTATACCGCTGGATAAATCCTGACCAGTACGGCAACATTTTTAATGCCGAACATGACAGCCTTGATTTAAGCTCCAACCGCTTTGTCGCATTTGATTTTACGGAAATTTTTGATGATGATACGCTGGCAGCCGCATCCATCAGTTACATTATGCATCGTATTCAGTCCGAAAGTACCGAAACCGGCGCTCCGGCTCTGATTATGATTGATGAAACGGCGCCGATGTTAAAACACGAAATGTTTCGTGATAATTTCATTAAAGGGCTTCAGGAAGGGCGTAAAAAACGCCAGGCGTATCTTTGTGCGTTCCAACAGCCGAACATCGTTGATGAACTGGGCGTCGGAGATGCCGTCCGCGGCCAGTGCAAGACGATGATTTTCTTCCGTAATACGCAGGCGACGCCGGAATCTTATGCCAAATGGAACCTGACCGACAGCGAGTATGATTTCATCAGCGGCAGGTCGTACCGCGACTGTCCGTATGCTATTCTGTTAAAACGCCCGGATGCCGGAGAAAACGGTGAGGGTGAGTCAGTCATTCTTGATGTCAACTTAAGCGGTCTCGGACCTTATCTGAAACTTTATAATTCCGGCATTAAAAACGTTTTGCTGGTGGAAAGTCTGGTCAAAGAATTCGGCGAAGACGGATTCGTAACCAAGTATCTGGATGGCATGGGGGCATAATTTTGTTGACAAAAAATAAAAAATATGGTACCATATCACTCAACAAACGTATTATTTGACAGGGAGGGAAATTATGGGGAAATGTAAGCGGCATACAGCTATTATCCTTTGTTGCGCCTCGTTTTTAATAAACAAGCCGGCTTACGCGTTTTGGCCCGTATTGGATTTTGGCGAGATAATTCCGATTGTTTCAAATGTAACAACCTCTCTGGATTCATTGTCCCAGACCAAATCTCAGCTGACTGAATTAAAAAACAGTCTGAAAGCGATTGGCGACAGTATAGATACTATTTCTCAGTTTAGCCAGGATTTACGTAATAATCTGGATGATATTGCGGACATCGCCAATGAAAGCGCTGGAATTGTCAATGATAATCTTGGAACAAACATAGATATTCAAAACGGCGTTACCGATGTTATTGACAAGGTAAATAATGTGCAAAGCGGATTGGTAAACAATGTTGTTGAGCAAACGCAGGGCGCTTTGAATCAGGCTGACGGTATGGCTGATAAAGCAACATCGGGAATTGATACGGCACAAAAGACCGGCAAAGATGCGGAAGATTTGCTGAACAAAGCTCAGGAAAAGACACAGAAGCCGAATACAGATACGGAAAAATCCGGCAGTCAGGGAATATCGGGTTCCTCTGCCCCTGTTTCCTCGCAGCCTGAAGCCGTAGAGGAAGAGGAGGAAGAAGAAGAAATCCCCGATATAAATGACATGGTCGCATTGCGGGAAGAAATAAAGGCAGGTTTTGCCGTGGCCAGAGATGAGAATAAAAAAATGGCAGAACAGCTTAATGATGTTATGGATGCATCAGTCAGCGCTCTGAATAAAACGACTGAAGAAAGCCGTTTGGCTCTGGAAAAATTGGCTCAGGCTGTTAGAGATACTGACCGGTTGGATAAACAGGACAAAGAGGTGCTGGAGAAAAAAATAGGAGAACTGCAGGTTCGGCAGCAGCGGTTGGCGGACAGGATGATTGCCGTGGCAGAGAGCGCAAAAGAAGAATATAATCTGGAGTATCAAAATAAAATTGCCGACGGCATTGATAATTATGAAAAAGTTATAGAGCGATATTTGCGGGGGGATGCATCACGGGAAGAAGTTATTTCAGCCGGAGAGAAATTAAAAGAGGATGCGGCACTGTTGAATGTTGCTCCCGATAAAGGGATTATAGCAGAATTAAACAAAGAGGCGGAGATTCTGAAATCGGAGTTTGCCGCTATGGCAGCAGAAATCAAAAAAACGGAAAAGAAAGGGAAAGAAACCGTAAATTGAGCAAAAGAAACGGAAAATTAAGAGTATATCAATAAAATTTCGCTTAGAATGGATTTGCTCGCAGGCCTATGAACCAAAGATTATTAGGGAGGACACGAAATGAGTAGGAAAACAGTAAACGGAAAAATTGCAGTAATGGCTGTAATCTGCAGCTTTCTTATTGCAGTGCGCCCGGTATATGCGTTCGTGTGGCCTGTAATCGATTTGACAGAAATAGTTTCCTTTACAAACAGCATCAGTACCGGGCTAAACCGGATTACCAACGCCAAAAGTCAGTTGGATAATGTAACCAATACGATTAAAACAATTGGAGATCAGGTTGCTTCGGTTAAAAAATACGCAGCTGATTTAAAAGGGACAATAACCAATATTAAAGACAGCGTAAGCACGATTACCGATAATATTGAAGAAACGACTGATAATGTGTCGGGCATTGTTGATGATGTCAATAATACGCTTAACGGTGCCGGTACGGCCGAAAATGAAAATGCGGAAACAACGGTTGACAGCGTAAACGAACAAGTTGATTCGGGAGCTCCTGAAGAAGATGTCCAGACGGTTGTTGATGAAGCCAAAAAAGAATCAGAGACCGTAAGAGAAAATGTTAACAAGACATTTGATGAAGCCGATAAAGCTATCAATGAATCACTCGACACCGCCAATCAGGCGCTGGATATGCTTGTAGACAGCGTCAACGGGTATGATGGGCTGAGTGATGAAGAGCGCGCCGGATTCAAGCAGGAAGCTGGAAATATCAAAAATGATATTGACGGATTAAAGGATACTTCGTCAGACATCATCGCTTCCGCTAAGGCGGACTATAACGAACAGTACAGTGAAAAAGTCGCAGCGGCATTTGACAGCTACAGTCAGGCTGTCAGCGATTATTACGCGGGAAAAACCGACCGCGAAGCTTTAAATCAGGCCGGCGAGGATTTTAAAAACAGCGTAGCTTCCCTTGATGTCGGAATAGATCAGAGCGTTATCGACGGGTTAGTTGCAAATGCGCAGGAAATTGCAGATAAGATTGACGCGCTTGAAGAAAATATGATGAACAGCATCAGCAATTCAGGAGATTATTCAGACGGCAGTGAGCAAATGTCTTTTTTAGGGCCGCAAATGCAAAAAAAGTTTGTACGGTCTGGTAAAGTATATGCTTTCAGCTTTCACTCGGAAAACTTGTCTTTTTTTCTGAAGGGGGTTTATGCCGAAGATGGCGATAAAAGTTTTTTGCTGTCTAAAGAACTGGCTTGTGATAATTTGGATGTTGCCGACGTAGAAGAAAATCCTGGGAAATTAAGAACCTGCGTTGTAAAGGCCAAAACTGAAAAAGACCTGTATCCGAATGCATTCAAAGAAGAACTTTATAAGGATTATCAGAAAAACGGCGTTTACAAACACATCATCGAAGATTATAGCATTGCAAATATTGTCAGTTTAAGCAAAGCCAAACAATTTTCTGCGACTTGGGGGAGTTTGGAACCGGACGATGACAGCAATAAAGGGACATTGTATGTCTTGCGCAAAACCCTGAAAGATGTTGACAATACGCGTAACGGTTTTGCCTTAATGGGGATGACCGATATTGAATCGCCCAAACTATGGAGCGAAATTCGCCGTATTGACGCATTGAATCGCGCTAAGGCCATGGCTCAGGATTTTGAACGCGGAACGACGCTTTTTTTAGACGGGCGCGATTCCGAGTTTGTCGAGGCGACTAAAAGGAACTGGGGAACAATGCAAAACGATGACTTGGATGCCAATGAAAATAAGGCAGTAAAAGGAAAAGCCGTTTTTTCAAATGTAATCTTGTCAATCTGCGGTCTGCGTGCCAAAGATATTTCCGTTTCGGAAATAAATAAAACTGATACGGCTTCTATTGCCCAGAAAGAAAAGAATTTGGCCGACTGTCTGTTTAAATATGCCGAAGCCGCCAGCAAAGGGACGAGCAATGGTTCTGCTATAGGGGCAGATACCGAAGCCGCCAAAAGAGAATGGCGCGATAAACAGACTAAAGCCTATAACGATTCTGCATTTAATAATCTGACACTGGCGGTGGTAAATAACTATAAGTCAAGTTTGGACTATGTTGATCCTAAAAAATTGCCTGATCCGGACAAGGATAAAAACATTGTCAGTATGCAGGATGGATTGAAGGAAAGTACGACAACCAAAGACGACTATGCTGCCGGAGCTCAGATAAACTACTATTCGACACAGCAAATTTTAAGCATAGTAGATGCGGATGCCCAAAATCAGCAGACAGAAATTTTAAAAGATCTGGCAACGTTTGATTATAACTATTTTGGCAAAACCACGGGTGGAGAAGGCTGATGAAAAAGAAACTGTGTATAGCCCTGTTCCTTTCTTTGTTCGTGTATACGAGAGAAGCGTATGCAATTTTTGACATAATGGCAAAAGTGCAGTCGGCGCTGGAATTGTATAAGGATGTAGAAAATAAGGTTCAGCAATATACTAAAAAGCTGCGCGATATAGAAAAGAGGGCGCGGCAGGGGTTTGACTTGGCAAGCAGCTGTTACAAAAACCCGAAACAATGTGATCCGAAAGCTTTGGAGGCTTTTGCCAAAGATTCGGAAAGTTATGTAAAAAGCATGAAGGAGATTAGGGTTATGCCGGGCGCCGAAGAGCTGAAAAAAGGCGATTTGAAGAAAAAAAGCGACAAAAGCCTGGCGCAAACGGTTGAAACCAGCTATATTTACCAGCGCGGCCAGGGGGATGATATTGAAAAGACCAGTAAAAACCGCCGTTTGATTAATGCCGTTGTAGCAGATGATGCGGCGCTTCTGTTTGCCAAGGGCGTTTCGGCACGACAGAGCATACTCGTCGAAGACGGTTCTCTGTATCAGGTTGAATTCAAAAAGAATAATATTGATGAAATTCTAAATGCGCAAAATATCGTAGCTATCGCGACGCAACAGCGTTTGAACCGGATTTTGGAGCTTCGCGCATATATGGCGAGCGCGGGAGCAACGGCTGAACTGACGCGTCAAACCAGAGAAGCGGATGAATAGGGGAGGTGCTGGCATGAAAAGACTGTTAATTGCAACCGCATTAATTTTTTCGCTGGCATTCAGGCCTGTCCCGGCAGAGGCATTGATTATTGATGCGCCGACGCTGGCAGCAAAAATCAGCGAATGGGCTGGCAAGCTTGCCGATGCCTCAACGCAGATAACGACGCATGTTTCTCAGGCAAAACAGATGACATCGCAGGGCTTCAATAAGGAAGAACTTTTCGGACTGGCTAAAGAATATGCGACCGAAAACGGTAAAAAACTGGTTCAGGAAAAAATGAAAAAAGTTGTCGAGGGAACCAAAAAGAAAAACAAGGATAAGCTTCAGGCAGAGCAGGATGCTTATGTAGAAGGGCGTAATCTGTATTATGACGAAAAAATCGGCATCGTTGAAGAAAGTATAAAAGAAACCAGAAGTTTGCAGACGTCAAAAGAAAGCGAGCGCGACCAGAAAAGGGCGGAAGTCCAGCAAAAGAAAGCCAAATATGAAAGCGTTAAACATATTCCCGGTGAGGCTGAAAAAGCGCAGGATGAATATATGACAGCCCAGATGGAATATGATGCGCTGGTTGCAGCGTGTACAGAACTGGATACTTTGGCTATAACGCTGGAGTCCCAGCGCGATACGCTGGAAAATGAAAAAGCCAAAGTCGGAACTTCGGAAGACCCGCAGTATGTATCGTATCAGACCCGTCTGAAAGAATTGGATGCTGATAAAGAAGACGAGACTTTTGTCAGCAAAGTGGCGGATGAGGAAGATATTGAATGGAGCATGAAGAGCAATCCGGATATCGTCAATCAATTTACGCCGACGGAAGAAGACTATAAAAAATTTATTGAACGTTATTTTTATGATCCGGAAGAGTTGGACAGCGCGTCGGGCGATGAAGGGCGCATTATGCACCAGACAAAAATTGATGCCGTTGCGCGCGAACGGAAGTACTTGCTGACCAATACGGCAGCGCATCTTTTGCAGGTAACGGCAACACTGCGGCGCGAGATTCCGGTGCGAACCGAAGTAATTGACGAAATGTTCAAGAACACGCCTAAAGCTACCGGCGAGTTGGAGGCAATTTCGTCTTATTCGGCAACCAGAATAGAAAATATGAAGGCTCTGCTGATGTATGCCAAACTGCAAAGCGCCCGCTTGCAGTATATGGCGGCAAGAGAACTGCTAAATCTGAACGGTGTAAAAACGCCGAACGGAACTTATAAGGATTTTGATTTGGAAAAATATATTCTGACTAAGGAATATGTTGATAAGATTGTAAAAGAGGCTGATACGGCAAACAATGCCGTAACCGCGGTGGAAGAAAATTACAAAGTTAACGGGGAGGACTACCAATGGTTAAAAAATTAAGATTGCTGCAATGCCTGCTCCTGAGTGTCGTCATCTTGGGTGCAGAGGTAAAAAAGGCAGATGCATTCTTTTTATTGCCGCCGATGCCTTGGGACATTGAAGTCGATATCCCCGGCAATGCCAATAAGGTGGTGTCCAATCTGAAGGCTTATTACCGCCAGCTTCAGACGATTAAGTCCGAGCTGAACAGCCAAAAGCTTGAAGTTCTTAAAAAAGGACAGGTTTTTGCTTTTGTATCCGAAAAACTTAAAAGCGAAGGCGGTAAAAATAAAACCCCGGGCAAGGGAAAATTACAAAACAATGCCGAATTGGGCATCAGCAAAGGCGGCCTTGATGAAGAAGAAAATTTCAATGCTTTCCATACGCTGTTTTTCACCTATCCTCCCGAAAGCGACTATCCGGACAATTATCCGGCGGTGAAGACGGCATATAAACACAAGGCGATTGAATATAAGCAGGATGTAATAATGGAAACCTATCTGACCGGAAGGGTAACGGAAGATTATCTGGGGTTGGTAGAAAAGACCATAGAGCGGTTGGATAATTGCCAGAAAGGGCTGTATACTAAGGAAGAAATGGCCGAACACTGCGTCTTTTTCGGTTTGCAGATGGCTTATATCGAGCCGGAAAAGGCCGAGCCCGAAGGTGATCCGGAAAATAGTGAAAACCCCGGTCAGTACGGCGAAATTATGAACGCCTATATCGTAACGACGGTATATGACCGCCTGATGCGTATGGTAGAAGACTTGACGGCGGCGGAAGCGCAGTTTATGTCCGCTAAGCAGATTGATATGGTTGACCCGATAAATCCTGATGACCAGCAGAGTTCGGCCGAAGATTATCTTGATAACGGATATCGTTTTGCTTATAATGAAAGCCGAACCTATGCCCATGCTAAAGGAACGATGCTTGGCGGCGACTACATTCGCAGCGAAGAATGCAAAAACGGTGGCAAAAACTGCCCCGGGCTGAACGAAGATAAGGCTGAGCTCAAAAATGCGGACGATACGGCAATTTTAGGAAAACTGCAGCCGGTTGACGAGCAGATTAACCAGGCGATGAACCTGCATAACTTAAAGGCTCAGCTTGGCGAATATAAGTCTCAGTACCGTAAATATTTGAAAGCTAAAGAAATTCATGAGCGTATGCTGAAAGTTCTGGAAAAAAGCGATCAGTGCACGGCCGGATTCTTTGACCGTTACAGTAATGGTCAGGGAGCATCTATCTGGTACGGCGGCAGCGCTCCGGCCAAAGCTAACGACCATGACAGTCGTTCCGGGCTCTCCCGTACTGTAATAGAAGAGTACCAGAAAGATACGACGGATACGATATTGGGAACGAAAAGCAGTGAATGTGACGGGTTTTATGAAAGCTGCCCTGACGGGTATCGCTTGGATGAAACAAATCCTTGCCAATACGAAGACGCTTCGGGCAAAACCGTAACCAGTTCAACCATGTTTGCCTGCGTATTGGATACAGTTACGTCAGATACGGAACCAAAAGAAGGTGATTATCCTAAAGTAGATTTTAATCCAAAGTTGGAAAGAATGGATTTTGAAGACGGAACCTCAAAATCAGGCTATGAGGAAACCGGAGAGGAGATTATAAACAATCGCGAATATAATGATACCGATTTTCTGATAGACGGAACGCAGGCCGATGATATCCAGACGGATAACCGTGTAAAGGCCGAAAAAGGCTGGCGCATAGGGTACAATCACGTTATGGAACTGACTGAAAACGGCACCTTGCAGTTTGAACCCTGGAACGACCAGAAAAATCTGCAATCCGAATATCTGCGCAATAAATATCGGAATATGCGGATGATAGTCAAAGCCGTAGACGAAGGTATGATGTCCTATCGCGTGGCTAAGACTCAGGCGGAGAAATATGGCAGAGTAGGGCCGATTGAAAAAGTGTTGCCTGCTGTTACCGCGTGTAAATTAACAACCGATGCAACAAAAGATGCCTGGAATCAGGAATGTGGTGATTTTAGCTTAAAAAATTCAAATCCTGGCGGAGATACCGCATCTTATTCCGGTACCAAGACCATAATGTGTACCTGCTACAACAGCGACGGTGAACCCTATAGCTGCTCCAAGACGCTGCACTGCAGTATCAGCGGCAGCAATGATACGGGGTGGATTACGGGAAGCAAAGAGGAAGGGTGTGTGCCGACGACGGTTCCGATAAAATATGACCAGCGTATAAAATCCCTTTCCGGCGGCTGCGCTTTCCCGAAAGCAAATACCACCTATGAGGCTTCGCTGGAGGACAAAAGCGGCAAATGTCCGGGAACGTGGGATTTCAGTACGAAATTCCTTGTTCAGAAATATATGCCGGCCGTTGTTGGCAGCTGGAAAAATGGCGGCGGTTTTGAAAGCACCTGCCCGGGCAGTCTGGATTCGCAAACTACCCATCTGTTTGACAATACGCATGCAGCCGGACGGGTAGTAGCTTCTGACCGCTTTGAAGATATTCTGAAAAAGCGTAAAGAAGTGGAACAAAGGCTTCAGAGTATGGTTACGCAGTATGAGAGTGAAATGAAGTCGCTGAAGGCTCAGCTGAAGTCAACTATTGCAGCGCGCAAATCGCACAGTGAACGCTTAAGCCAGGCAACGGATACCAAAAATGAAGCCGTACAGGAGCGTCAGCGTTCTCTGCAAAGGGTAACTGCGATTGAAAATCAGATTAACGATTTGAAAAACAACCGTATCCCGGCCTTGCAGGAACGTCTTGCCGGTAGAGATCCGAAGCCTGAAAAACTGCAAAAGGATTTGGATTCTATCCTGACCGGCGCCGGTGAAGATTTGGAAAAATATGAAAATCCGACCCTTGCGCAGAAAATCGGCCAGATTCCGGCACTGGAAGAAGAACTTGCCTATATCTGCAAAAAGGCTCCGGAAAAAGACAAGGAATGTGCGTCGTACAGCGGCAAGTCCAACCAATATGACCCGTATGAAAATATTGAAGACGAAGACGATATTTTCAAAAATGTCGCCGAGTTGGAAAATACTATAACAACGGCTCAGGTAACAATGGACAGTGCGCAGTCTATGCTGGATGTGCTTCAGGATCAGATTGACAGCCTTAGCGAACAGATAAGGGAGCGCGCATCCCGCTTTGCCAAGGAATATCTGGCTGCCGCGGAGCAGGGACAGCAGGAAATTGAAGCTGTCAATAAAGAATTTGAAGACAAGCTTGAAACCAAGGATGACGGCAGTGAACCTGACCGTATGTTTAATAATAACCGCCGTTGGTGCAAAAAAGACGGTTTCTTGGGAATTGGCTGCAGGGAATACAGCCACGAATATAAATTTGACAACCTTAAATGGACGATGGCGAGAGTTATGTTCGGCAACGGTACATCAAACAGCGAAGGGGCTGTAGACGGTGAATTGCCGGGAATCGTCAATGATACGATAGACGAGCGCTGGTTCAAAAACAACTGGTCGCAGTATCCGCGGAAGCTGTCAAGTGTCGGTGTTGTTCGTAAGTTTGTGGTTGCATGTGGCAACTGTATGGCAGATGCGGGAGTCCCTGATAAAAACGAACCATATACGCCGGATAGTTTAGCTCAGGCAGTCAAGAAACAGGCGATGAAAGAAGCTGTTGATGCGCTTGCGGGAGCTGGCGGATATATTCCGAAAGCCGATGAAATTATCAAAGATGAAGTTGATTCGGCGGTAAAGGAAATCACGACTGTTATGGAAGAATGGGGCGTAACTGGAGAAGACGGCGTAGCACCGAATGAAGCCATATACAAGCATGCAAATTATGCAGGCAATGGTGAAAGTGACGGCGGACAGGCTGTAACTGCACGCCATTACAAACTGATTGACGAGCTGAAAGAGGCCGAGCATCAGTCAGAGTTGAATGCTGCCGGCATAAAGCTGGAAGAAAGTTTCGGTATCCCGTCCAGTATCATAACCGACGACGACTTCTTTGCCGGGTTGCCTGCTCGCGGTGCATATACTGTAACTGTTCCGTCATATGGCAAACAGCCTGAAAAACTTAAGTTTGATGAAAATGACGGGCGCGATTATATGGCGCCGCACCGGCCGCTGCTGAATTTGGCGCCGATAAGGGAAGTGTTCTATTTCAGTGCTATGGACTATGACGATGTTCCGCAGGAAAACGACGCGCCGTCGCTTTCAACGCTGGTTGACCGGAAATATAAAAATACCGAGGGCGTTGAACCTGTAGAATATTTACCGGAAACCTGGCGATATCTTCTCGCAACGCCGAATATGCGCAATGAACCAACGCCGAAATATCAGCAGACGTTTGTTGAACGGTCTTATGGCAAAGACAAGTTAAAAGACTATATCAACAATAAGGATATCGGTGGCAAAGAAGAACACTACCGTGCAATAATCGGACGTGCCGGCGTATATCCGTGCAAGCTTGGCGGTACGGTAATTGACGAGGGTGGTGGCGACGGTGTCGGCAATATGAGCTTCAAACGGCGCAGTTCGTTGCCCGCCGGAGCAGTTGCCGAAACCTGTCAGGAAGTTGCGCTGCATAAAAACGGCGTCCGGCACCTGCTTGCGGACCACAATGCTAAGGATGAAGGCAAGTCAAAAGCCTTGCAGGGAAGTCTGGGCAGTACGTCCGAACCGATGTACACGAATTACAGCGAATTAGGGCAGTTCCTGAATGGTGATTTGAAATATCGTCCGATGCTGAAGAATATATATGATTATTTGCTGGATGAAAATAACCAGGATAACAGCATTGAACGCCAGCGCGGTGATTTGGCGACATTTAAGCGTAACGTTATCGGTGGATTCCTGGAAGCAGTGAATGCCGAACATAATGCACAGAAGACGTTGGATAACAATAAGGAAGACGTTGTTAATTCTTTGAAGAATTTGTGCACGCAGCTGCATAACTTCGGTGAGAGTGTCAACGGTGAGGCCTGCGAAGATGAAAGCGACAGTACCTGTGCTGATCAGATTGCAGAACAGTGTGCAGCTTATATTATGGACAACGGAGGTCTGGCGAAAAATGCGGCTGATGACAAATATGAGGTTGATTGTGCCCAATCTTCCGGCGGTTCCTATTACGAGCAGATATTCTGCAAACTGAATGACCTGAAAGATGAGGCTATTGCCAAAGCCCATCAGGGGTATTCCGAAACAGACAGCGATGGCACTACGGTTACCTATGTCGGTTTCGATAGTCTGAAAGGGGAAGCTTCTGCTACGGATTCTGACAGGGTTAAAGAGCGCATTCAGGAAATTGAGGATTATTTCGGAGCCTTTGAAGCCGATGCCGATGAAGTATCTTATATTCAGCCGAAAGCAACGAAAGCGTCTGTAACCGAAGACGTCAAGGAGGCTAAGGCCAACTGGGAAGCTTCGCGTGCGGCGGAAGAGGAAGGCATAACCTCAATGGATAATCAGAGCCAGGCAGTAGCTTACTGCCCGGTATATTAAGAGGGGCCGCACAGGTTAAGAGGTAAAGAAGCAGACAATGGCCAATTTGATAAATCAAAAGATTTTGCGCATTGCCGACAAAGGGAAAAGCAAAGAACCTCCTGCATTCATTACGGAAGATGTTGTTGAGGTTCGTCGGGCAAAGCTGATTTATTACAAATGGATATCGCGATTGATGGCGATGTTGGCCACTGTTTCGCTTCTTTACGGCGTTTGTACCACATTATCCATTTTAAAACTGGCTCCGGAAATAGTCATTGACCCGCAGATGTTTGTTGAACTGTCTGATTCGCAGTCGCTTGTCAAAAGAGAACATATTAACCGCCGGATGGATTCGCGGGAAAAAATGATGATTAACTTTATGAAACAATATGTCGAACTGCGAAACACCTATATCAAAGACGAGCGGGAAATGAATAACCGCTGGCTTTGGGGTGGTCTTGTGTCGTACTTGTCAACGTATAAGGTTTACAAGGAGTTTGAAAAAGTGTTTCCAAAACTGCGGGCGGAGATGATAGAAAACAATTCCAGCCGTTCGGTGGAAATTCTGTCGGTTGAACGAACCGGCGGTGAAAACAGCAATACTTGGAAAATTGAGTTCAAAACTTACGATTATACGTTTAAAAGCGATCGGTTGAGCCGCCGGTCCAGCGTTACGCCGACAATTACCGAAAGGTATTGGACCGCCAATATCCGCGGTTATGTCGACCCGAACCGGAGAACGGCATACCGCCGCCTGTTAAATCCTCTCGGATTTGTCGTCTATAGTTATTTTCAAAGCGAAATCGAGATTTAAAATATTGTTAAACATTTTCGTGCTATGCTAAAC
>PPYE01130785.1_pt1 | contig 15784 bp, 10 predicted proteins | sample 1559881 | NCBI WGS metagenome assembly PPYE01 (sample SAMN08240022, study PRJNA423297) | Human gut metagenome, whole genome shotgun sequencing project. | reverse complement strand
CGAGACACCCTTTGCGCGTGTCCTTCATGAATATCTGTATGATGCCGCGGTTGTAATACGCCTCGGCGAAATTGGGGTTCTGTTCGATGGCCTTCGAGTAATCCTCGAACGCTTCGGGCAGGCTTCCCGACAGGGCCTTGAGGTTGGCGCGGTTGTAATAGCTGTACGCCAGGTCGGGGAAGAGCTTGATGGCCTTGTTCAGGTCGGCCACCGCCTCGTCGTAACTGTACGTGCGCTTGCTGTTGTTGTTCAGCCGGTTGGCCGGATCCGAGTCGATCGTGATGCGCTGGTAGGAGTTGTCGATCGACGAGATGAAGTCGATCATCTCGGCGCGCGTCGTCGAGCGGTTCAGGTAGAGGAACGGGTTGCTCGGATTCTGCTCGATGGCCGCTGAGAAGGTATTTACAGCATTGGTATACTGCTTGATGAGCGACTGCGTGACACCCCGTTCGAAGAGCACCGTCCACGATGCCCGATCCGACTTGAGCTCCTCGACGTATTGCTTGTCGAGCATCACGAGCGTGTCGGCCGGGATATTGCTTTCGCGCCACGAAAGCGTGAGGTATTCGTTGTCCACCCGTTTCCTGAAGTCCTCGACGCGCTGTACATGGTAGCGTTCCACGGTCGGCACGGTGTCGGGACGCATCAGCGTGAACTTGAACAGCGGCAGCAGGCGCATCTCCTCGTGGCCGCCGTTGTGGCCCGTGATGCGGTCGAAGCTGCCGCCCGAGAATTTGCTGTCGAACGACAACAGGCGATCGAAACGCTGCGTCGTGTCGGCATAGATCGAGTAGGTGCTGTCGCTCAGGCGGGAGCGGTACTCCGAAATCTTCTTCTGGGCCGTGTCGCGGTCTTTCTTCGCGCCCTGCGGGTCGCGCAGCAGTTCGCGCAGGCGGCTGCGGTAAATATAGGCGTTGGCGAAGTCGGGGTAGAGCTTGATGGCCGAGGAGTAGTCCGCGACGGCCTTTTCCAATTCACCCAGCTGGGCATAAACCCCCGCACGGTTGTAGTAGACCAGCACGTTGTTCGGCGAATAGAGCGCCACCTTGTCGTAGTCGTCCAGCGCACGGTTGTAGTCGCCGATCTGCGTGCGCAGCATGGCTCGGTTGAAGTAGGTCAGCGAATTGGTCGAGTCGAGCTGGATCACCTTGTCGAAATCCGCGAGGGCCAGCATCGGACGGTTGGTGTCCGAGTAGACCAGTGCGCGGTTGAAATACGAAAGCAGGTAGGCCGAATCGCATTCGATGGCCTTGTTGAAATCGGCTTCGGCTTCCGCAAAGCGTTTCTGCTCCATGTAGAGCCCGCCGCGGCGGTTGTACCCGCTGGGGTTCTCGCGGTTCGTGCGGATGGCGGTGTTGAAATTGTCGTAGGCGCGTACCGTATCCTTCAGGTGCAGGTAGCTCAGGCCCCGGCAGATGAAGGCGTCGGCGACTTTGTTCTCCTGGCGGATGAACTTGTCGAAATCGTCGATGGCCTCCTTGAACTGCTGGTTCAGCAGCCGTGTCACGCCGCGGCTGTAATAGGGGCCCGGCAGATCCGGGCGCAGGTCGATCGCCTCGCGGAAGTCCTGCAGGGCGTCATCGTAATTACCCAGCCGCGAACGCGTGATCGCACGGTAGGTATAGGCTTGTGTGTATACGGGGTTGAGCCGGATGGCGGTCGAGAAATCGGCCTCGGCGCCCAGCAGGTCGTCGAGGTTGTATTTTGCGATGCCGCGCAGGAAATAGCCTTCGAAGGCATCCTCGTCGAACCGCAGCAGGGTGTTGAGCGTCCGGATGGCCTCCTGGTAATCGTTGTTCATCATGCACGAACGTCCCACCCAGAAGAAATATTCCCGGTTGTACTGCGCATACGATTTCGTCCCGCACATCAGCGCGATGCCCAGGACGATCCCGAAGATGTATTTTTTCAATTTCCGACTCACTTGTCCCATTAACGTCCTTTTCGGGCGGTTTATTATTCCGGTTTATTCCAATTCGTACCCGAAACGGCGCAGTTGGCGTTCGTTGTTGCGCCAGTCGTCGTTCACTTTGACGAACAGTTGCAGGAAAACCTTCTTGCCGAGGAACTGCTCCATGTCCTCGCGCGCGGCCTGCCCGACCCGTTTGAGTTTCTCGCCCTTATGCCCGATCAGGATGCCTTTCTGCGAGTCGCGGGCGACATAGATCGTTGCGGCGATGCGGTCGATCGCCGGCTCCTCCTTGTAGCTTTCGATCTCGATTTCGCAGCAGTAGGGGATCTCCTTGTCATAGAACCTGAGGATTTTCTCGCGGATGATTTCCGAGGCGAAAAACCGCAGCGTCTTGTCCGTGAGCGTATCCTTCGGATAGAAGGCCGGGCCTTCGGGCAGCAGGTCGAGGATGGTTTTGAACAACCCTTCGATGTTGAAATTCTCCTTGGCCGATGCCGGTACGATGCGAGCCTCGGGCAACTCCCCCTGCCATTTGTCGACCAGTGCCTCGAGTGCCTCGGGCGTCGTGAGGTCGATCTTGTTGATGACCACGATGGCCGGGACGCCGCTCTGGCGGATGCGGTCGATGATTCCGGCCGAGCGTTCCCCCCGCTCCACGGTGTCGGTGACATAGAGTATGACGTCGGCGTCGGCTACGGCGCCCGTCACGAATTTCATCATCGACTCCTGTAATTTGTAGCTGGGTTTCAGAATGCCCGGCGTATCGGAATAGACGATCTGGAAATCCTCGCCCGAGACGATGCCCATGATCCGGTGGCGCGTGGTCTGCGCCTTCGACGTGATGATCGACAACTTTTCGCCGACCAATGCGTTCATGAGTGTCGATTTGCCGACGTTGGGATTCCCGATGATATTTACAAAACCCGATTTGTGCATAGTTAAAGCGAGCCTGGCGTATGTGCGTCTGTAATTTCCCGTCGGCTTCTGTCAATATGGAATACGCCGGACTCACATTATGCCGTCTCAAGCGACGGCATCCCGTATTGACAATCCCGCTACATCTTCCCTTTCCGGCGCCGCCCGCCGTTTCCGCTGTCGTACCCGGCGTCGCGCAAGCGCGTCTCCCCGGTCGGCGATGCGGTAGAAAAAGGGCGGCTTAATGTAGACACCGGACAAAGGTAGCGATAAAAATAGACCCCTGCAAACGCCCGGGCGATTAATTTACCCGCCGATACGGTCGTTTCGCCGGCGTGCGGCGCTTTTTGCGATTTTTCTTTTATATTTGTCGGGACACGATATAACGGAAAAATTATGAACAGGTCGAAAATCCTCTTTTTCTGCGCCGGTGCCGTGCTGGCCGCGTTGCTGGTGTGGTGGCTGTCGGCCGGGGAGCGCACCCCGGCCGGGGAGTCCGGCAAGCTGAGCCCCCTCGATGTGATTATGACCCGGACGAGCGTCCGGGCCTACCGGGATTGCCCGGTCGGCGCCGATACGGTCGAACTGCTGCTGCGGGCTGCGATGGCCGCACCCTCGGCCGTGAACCGCCAGCCGTGGGCTTTCGTCGTCGTAGACGACCGGGAACTGCTGCGCGAGCTCTCCGGGGCGCTGCCTTTTGCGAAGATGGCCGCCCATGCACCCCTGGCCGTGGTCGTCTGCGGCGACTTGTCGCGCAATCCGGGGGCTTCCGGCGACTGGTGGGTGATGGATGCTTCGGCGGCCTCGGAAAACCTGCTCCTTGCGGCCCATGCCCTGGGTTTGGGAGCCGTATGGACTGGGGTTTATCCCCGCGACGAACGGGTAGAGGCCGTGCGGCGCGTGCTGGGGCTTCCCGCCGATGTCGTCCCGCTGAACCTGATTCCGGTGGGCTATCCTGCGGACAATCTGGCACCCAAGCAGAAGTGGAATCCGGCCAACGTCCGGTATAACGGCTGGGCGGAGTAGCTCCCTCCCGGATGGTACGGGGCACCCCGGCCCGCAGGGCTCGGGGGCTTTCCTGTCGTATATTGTCCGTGCGCCGTGCGGTGGGGGCTATGCCTTCGTATCGGGGGACGGAACCTCTGCGCCGGGAGTGCGATGCTCCGTCCCGGATTGCGTACCGGGGACTTTTCGTCGTATATTGTTTCGTGTGCCGCGCAGTGGGGGGGCGATGCCGCTGTCCCGGGAGTGCGTGGCCTCCGCGCCGGGTTGCGGGCCGGGAGCCGGGATGTTATCCTCACCAAATTGCGCTGCCTACTGTGCCTTGATCCATTCGTACACCGGGTCGATGCCTTTCGTGAAATCCGCAAAACTCATTTCGATCCTTACGTCGGGTGTGATCGTGTTGGCCTCTTCGTCCGTACGCCGGAAATATTTGGTCGAATAGGCGACCGTCAGCTTCGATCCCGGGAGCTGAAAACTCCGTACCTCGCCGAAGTGGTTGGGCTTGCCGGCGGTCTGCTCGCCGACTACGACCGCATCGGTCAGGTGCTTGAAATCCATCGTATTCAGGATGGCCGAGGAGAATGTGCTTCGCCCGATGACGACATAGGTTTTTATGCCGGGATGCTGTTTCAGGAACCCGGCCAGCCTTTCGATGAATGCCGTCCCCTGTGCCGAATTCCCTCCGCCGTTGTTCCTCATGTCGAAAATGATCTTCCCGATGGGGTTGCCCTGCAATATGCCGAACGCCTTTTGGCCGAACTCCGTGAACGACGGCAGCGACGCGGCTTTCTCGCGGCTCTTGAACTCCGCCTCGCTTTCACGCCCCCAGCAGGAGTTGTAGAGGATATAGTATATTTTTTCCTCGGGGAAATAGCGATCCGTGAAAAGCACGTTCCTTTCCGCGATCGCAAAGGGCAGGGAATCGGGCTGGAAAGCGGCCTGATCGGCCCGCTGCGGATCGGACGGTTTGAGCGTATAGGTCTTGTCCCCGTCCAGCGTGAGTTCCGCCTGCCCGTTGTGTGCGAACCCGAAATATTCCAGAAGCTGCAACGACGGGAACAATTGGGGAATCATGGATTTCACCATAGCCTCGTTGTCGACCGTGAACAGGGTGCTCAGGCTGTCGATTACGGTTTCGACCGGTGCCTTGCCGACCGCTGTGAGCCGGTGCCCCAGCAACTCTTTGTTTTCGTCGGTCGTCTGTATGACGTACAACCCGTCGGAGACCCAAAGCAATCCGATCGGCAGTATCTGCTGCCGGTTTATCAGCTGTTGGAAATACAGCATGGTATGCGAATCGCCCAGTTTGGCGATCAGCTGCTGGGTTTTGAGCGCCGTAGCAAAATCTCCGGCCTCCCCGGCCGAAGCCTTGATCGCGCCGATTGCGGTCTCGAACCGCGCTTTGTCGTATTTCGCAAAGAGGTTGTAATGTTTCGCGGGCAGTTCGCTGGCCAGGTAATCCAGGTCGGCGGCCCAGTCGATGCCGCTCCCGCCCTGGGAGAAGGCGGCCGGGATCGAAGCGATCCCCAGCAACAGCAGGAATAATTTTTTCATGTGGTTTCTCGGGTTGGGTTTATCGGTACAATTTAGCGATTATTTTTCAATTCCATGCTGTAAACCGCCCTTAAATCTTCAGCCCCCCCCCGGCCTCGGCCCCTCTTTGAAACGGAAAATCCCCGCGGGTTGCTGCCCGCAGGGATTTTCTTACAAACGGATGGATTGTGCCGTGTTACTCGACTTTGAAGCCTGCAACGTCCTCCATGCTGGTGGGGTAGATCTGATGCGTCCCGTTGAATACCTGCATCACACCCTTCAGGTCGGCCGTCTTTTGGGCGATCTGTTCGTCGGCATAAACCGCATACTTGGTAATTCGTGCCGCAATGGTTTTGCCGGTTTCTCCTGTAAAGTTGGTCGTCGTGGTCTTGCCGGCGACCACCCAGGTGGTCGCCGATGTTGCCGGGGTGAGGTTCTTCACTTTGACATACTGGCCCAGATAGTCCCCGCACTGTGCATCCGTGATCTCCGGAACCTTTATCGTCGCTTTTTCCTGTGTGGCGAAAACCGTTGCCATCTTCAGCTGCGGCAGCCCGTTGTAAAGGTCGTAGGTCGCATATTTGAGGCTGACAATCACCCACGGGCAGGTCTTTCTCGGTGTAGTCGTTGCCCTTGATGATGATGCCCGTGTTGGCCTCGCCGGTGTTGTCCACCAGCGAGAGGAGCTGGTGCAGGGCACCTCCTTCGTTGTTGGCTGCGATATAACCCTTCACGGCGACCAGTTCGCCCAGCGCATCGCCCGCATTCATCGTGGCGAGCTTGGCGTTGAGTTCCTTGACCGTGATGGCCTGGCTCTCGTCGGGCATGGTCTCCTGCTCTGCGAATTCGATCGACGTGGTCAGCGTATTGAGGTATTTGGTATCCGTCCCCGAAACACCGACGGTGTAGCCCGTGATGATGACCTTGCGGCCGATGAAGCCGGCGATGTTGAGGTCGCTGTTGGGGTAGGCGATCGAACCGACTACGTTCGTACCCTCCACGGCGACATTATAGTGCCATTGGTAGATATTGTCCTGGTACGAGGTGAGGTCACCTTCGTATTTTACATACCGGATCGTCGGGTTGTTGACATAGGCGTCGAACTGCGCTGCCCCGAAATCCGTCGGGGTGGGCTGCGTATAGCTTCCCGAGCCGTTCTTGGTGAGTTCCGACGTTTCGCCGAACTGCTTCATGCCGCCGTATTCCGACGTTGCGCCTTCGACGGTGACTTTATCGCCGACGGTCATGCCGTGGTTCTTCTTGAATACGAGGATCGTACCCGTGGCGTCCTTCACGAGGAAGCCCTTCGAGTGGGTGCCGATCACCTGGCCTTCGACTTTGTAGACATCGTCAATGGGGCCGGCCAGCACCTGGGCGATCGTCGAAAGCGGTGTCTCCTCTTCCTTACCGAACTCGATCACCTGCCCTCCGTTGCCCGGGATCAGCAATACGTCGTCGATACGGTTTACGCTGCCCATCTTGGCTTCGAACTTGATGTAGAGCGTGCTGGTGCCTGCCGGCAGGGTGAAGTCTGCCGTTGCGAGGCGCCACTCACCCGGTTCGTCCGCTACGCTGCCGAAATCGTAGTCGAGCGCCTGCGACCAGAGCTGCCCGTCGGAAGAAAGGCGCACCACGAAGTCGGACTTGATGAACGTGTTGGTGGCGCCCTGTGCATAGCGCTGTGCACCGAACGAGAGCTTGAGGTTCTGCGACGTTACCGCGATCTTCTGGATCGTGAAATAGGTGGGAACGGACGAGAAGAAGATGTTGTTCTTGCCCGAACCGTCGTAGAGCGAAAGCGAACCTTTCGACGACTGGTTCGTACGTACGGACATGCTGCTGTAGTCGTAGGTCACAGCGGCGATACCCGAACCCTTGTGGTTGATCCAGCCCTCGAACTGGTCGAGGTACGGCCATCCCGAACTCGTGTCGAAAGACTGCGAGGAAAGTTCTTTGTCGAAGGTGCTGTAGAAGATCGCCCCGTCGGGAACTTCCTCTTCGAATTCGCCCTCGTCCCTGACCTCCACGGGGATGGTATACATATAGGTCTTGTACGAGCCGAAGAGCCAGCCGGTGATGGTCACGTTGTGGCTGTTGTACTTCTCCTTGAAATCGTCGCTCATGTAATCCAGGCTGCCCTGTACTGAAGTGCCGTCGATCTCGACGTTGACGTAGCTGCCCGATACGAGTACGGTACCCTTATAGGTCACGTATTTCACCTCGGGGTTTTTCATGTAGGCTTCGATTTCCGTTGCCGAGAATGCCGCAGGCTGCGGCTGGGTGATATCCTGATGGCCGGTCTTGGTGAAACTGCAGCCCTTTCCGAACTGCAGCAGGCCGTTGCGCGACTCGGTTTTGCCCGACACGGTGACTATGTCGCCGACGGCCAGGTCGTGGGCTTCGCCCTTGAATGCGTAGATGCGTGCACCGTCCTGCTGGAAGAGTACTCCCTGCTCGTTGGCGGCGATGACGCTCACGCCCTCAACTTCGAATGCCGAGCCGGCGCCGGCTTCGAGCACTTCGGCCAGCGTAGCCTTGTTGCCCTGTACCGTGAAACGAGCTTCGGCAAGCTGGATGTCGTCACCGTTGCAGGGCAGGATTTGCAGTGTGCCGTTGTAGATGCCCGCGATACCTGCGATGGAACCGCTCTTGTCGGTCGGGATGGCATCCTGTGCATAGGATGCGGTTTGCAGGGTGCGGATTTTGTAGGACTTTCCGTCCTTGGTCTCCATGGAAACATTGCCCTTGTTCGAGTCGCTGTTCCAGGTGCCCGATTCCGACGCTTCGGGCTGCGTGTTTTCGATCTTTACGTATTGCGATTCGTATTCCGCGATTTTGTCTGCGGTGATGGCGATCGGGGCCAGCGGTTCGGTCTGCCCTACGAGCATGGGCTCGTTGTGGGTCGAAACCTGCAGCAGACCGCTGAAGAGTTGTGCCGATGCGTCGCTGAGCGATACTTCGACGATGTCGCCGCGCTCGAAGATGTTGTTAGACTGGCTGATCGAGAGCGCGAGGCCGGCACCGGCATCCTGCGTATCGTCGGCAAGGATTACGATGAAGGGCTGCTGATTTCCCCCCCCCTTGTCCGAGACTACGATACCGCACAGCGTCATGGCTCTGATCGCGTCCGTCAGTTCTTTTCCATCGGCAGTGGGGTTGGTTGCCATGATGAGCCTGCGGAGTTCCGCAACATTCGTATTCGTTTCACCTTCCTTGATCTGCCTTACGGAGCACGTGCCCGTGTCGGTGGCGCCCATGTAACCGGTGGCCGTTACGGTGATGGTACCCGTACGCGAAGTGGCGTTCGCGGGGACGGTTACGGCTACTGTTGCCGAACCTTTGCCGCTGGTTTGCGACAGCTCGATCCATGCGTCGGCTTTGATCTGCCAGTTGAGCTTTCCGTTAAGCTCGATTTCGAGGTTTTTCGTCTGGGTTTCCGTGCAATCGAACGTCAACGATTGGGTAACCTCGATTTCAGGGATCAGCTTGTCGTCCTTCGTGTCGTCGTCCGAACAGGCTGCCAGTGTTACTCCCAGCGCGAGGGTGAGCGCCGCGCAGAGTAATCTTTTCCAAAATGATAATTGCATCATGTGGGTGTGATTAAATTAGAAAAAGTGAGATTTGAAGTATTGCGTGTACTAAGGTAATAATTTTTAACTGTTTTGCTATGAAAAAGTGATGAAAAATTCGTATCGGGCCCTAAAAACTACCGCATAAAAAATCCCCCATTCCGAATGAGGAATTGTGGTTTACTTGCAATCTGTTGGTTATCGGCGTCTTCCGGGCATGTTCGGCATCTTCATGTTGCCGCCGGCTACGGCCTTCATCATCTTGCGGGTATCCTCGAACTGCTTCATCAGGCGGTTCACGTCGGCCATCGTCGTACCGCTGCCCTTGGCGATGCGTTCGCGGCGGCGTGCGTTGATGATTTCGGGATGCTCGCGCTCGGCCGGGGTCATCGACGAGACGATCGCCTCGGTTTGCTTGAACACGTCGTCCGGGATGTCCACGTTCTTGAGCATCTTGCCTACGCCGGGAAGCATTCCCGCGAGGTCTTTCAGGTTGCCCATCTTTTTGATCTGCTGGATCTGCCCGATGAAATCGTTGAAGTTGAACTGGTTCTTGACCAGTTTTTTCTTCAGGCGGCGTGCCTCCTCTTCGTCGAACTGTTCCTGCGCACGCTCCACCAGCGATACGACGTCGCCCATGCCGAGGATACGGTCGGCCATACGTTCGGGGTGGAACACCTGCAGGGCGTCCATCTTCTCGCCGCTCGAAATGAATTTCAGCGGTTTGCTGACCACCGAGCGGATCGAGATCGCGGCGCCGCCGCGGGTGTCGCCGTCGAGCTTGGTGAGTACCACGCCGTCGAAGTCGAGCCGGTCGTTGAACTCCTTGGCCGTGTTCACGGCGTCCTGGCCCGTCATGGCGTCCACTACGAAGAGTGTCTCCGAAGGCTTCACGGCCGCCTTGATGGCCGTGATCTCCTGCATCATCGCCTCGTCCACGGCCAGACGGCCCGCCGTATCGACGATTACGACGTTGAACGAGTTTTGACGGGCGTATTTGATGGCGTTCTCGGCGATCTGCACCGGGTTTTTGTTCCCCTCTTCGGTGTAGACCTCCACTCCGATTTGCCCGCCGAGCACCTTCAGCTGGTCGATGGCCGCGGGACGGTATACGTCGCCTGCCACCAGCAGTACCTGGCGGCCTTTCTTGCTTTTGATGAATGCCGCGAGCTTGCCCGAGAAGGTGGTCTTACCCGAGCCTTGCAGACCCGCGATCAGGATCACGGCCGGGTTGCCCTCCAGCCTGATGTCTGTGGCCGTGCCGCCCATCAGTTCGGCCAGCTCGTCGCGTACGATCTTGGTCATCATCTGTCCGGGCTTCACCGCCTTGAGCACGTCCTGTCCCAGCGCCTTCTGCTTCACCTGGTCGGTGAACGATTTTGCGACCTTGTAGTTGACGTCGGCGTCGATCAGCGCACGACGGATCTCCTTGAGCGTCTCCGCTACGTTGATCTCGGTGATGCGCCCCTCGCCCTTGAGGATTTTGAATGACCGTTCGAGTTTATCCGTTAAATTTTCAAACATGGCTCAGCGAAATTTTGCCCACAAAGATAACGAATAATTCACAAAGAGCAAGGGCTGCGGCGATTTTCAGGGCGCCTGGTTGCGTGCCCTGCATTTTTCCGCATAAATGTTTGGACGGCAGCCTTATTCTGTTACCTTTGCGGGCAGAAGCAACCTGTAAATTATGAAGAAACCAGTTTTTGCGGCACTCCTCGCGCTTCTGTATTGCGTCAGCGGGGCAGCCCAGAATACGAACCAGTGGCGCACCCCCAAGGGGTTGCCGTCCGGCAATGAGATCGGGGTGCGGTACAGCGCACAGCTTTTCATGGGGGACGGCCGTGGCCCGGAATTCGAGGCGATCAGCATCGACTACGCCCGGTACAACTATTATAATATAGGTTTCCGCACGGGGCTGAACCTGTTTTTCGACGACGAAGTCTGCGACTATTATTCGATCCCGATGCAATTCACCTGGCGCACGGAACGTATCCGGGGGCTGGTTTTCCCGGGCGACGGCGAGGCCGGGTCGTGGGTCGCCGCGGCATTGCTTTCAATCATTCCCAAGCAGTTCGAAGCGCATACGGGTTTTACGCCGGGCATGATGCTGGGCCCGCTCAGCCGCGAGCCCTACTCCGGAAATTTCCTCGTCAAGCACCGTTTCAGCTGTACCTATGACCTCGGGGTGCGGCTTATCATCCCCATCTGGCGGTTCAACCTCTACGGCGATTTCACCTACCATTGTTACCTGACCGACAATTTCGGGTTTGCCTACGGAGATTACCGTCCGGGGCGTTCCTACATGGAGCTGGGCGTTGGCCTGTCGTTCAATTTCTGAGCCTATTTGCTGCCGGGATTCCCGAAATTCATGCTGTCCGAAATAAAACGGTGTGCGTCATTCCGTACTTTTCCAACAAAGTGTGTATTTTTGCATGGGCATATTTGATAGCAAGCAACGACTGAGATAAGTTTGACGTACACATAGGCCGGGCGGCCTGTCCGAACCGGAACCGCATTATTACAAAATCCAAGCTATGAGCAACCTCTTTTGCCATTTGAACCCTGTCCCGCGTATCGGGACTACGATTGCCGCGGCACTCTTGTCCCTTGCCGCGTTCACCGCCTGCGAAAACAACGGCGCTGCCCGGCCGCTCGACCGGTGGCACGACGGGGAACGCGAGATCCGCACCCCGTCCCCAGCCGTAACGGCGGGCCGGACGCTCCTGGCAGCAGGCGACTACGGCAACTTCCGCCTTACGGGGGAAGCCCTCACGCAGCCCGGTGCCCAGGCGGCGCTGCTCTTCCACACCGACGGCGAGTCGGGCTACGAGGTGGTTTTCCGCAACGGAGCCATCGACGGGACGCGCAAGAGCGGTTCGCTCGCCTCCGTGCGCAACCTTTACCGCTCGCTGGCCGAGGACGGCGAGTGGTTCGGCTTCGAGGTTTCTGTGCGCGGCCGTAACATCGTCGTCCGCATCGACACTACCGAAGTGGTCTGCTATACGGAACCCGAACATCCCTACCGCACCGAAGGACATGCCCGGCAATTGCTGGGGCACGGCGCGATCGCGCTGCGCGGCGTGCAGGGCGAAGTCGCGTTCCGCAACCTTGCAATCGAGCGCCTCGGCGCACAGGCGCGCAACGAGGCCGACACACTGCCGCCCGTGGACGAACGCACCGACGGCGTGATCCGCTTCCAGCAGCGCGATTTTCCCGTCATCGACTACCACGTACACCTGAAGGGCGGCCTGACCAAGGAACAGGCGCACGCCATGTCGATGAACTACGGTATCAATTATGGTGTGGCGCCCAATGCCGGGGAAGGCGGTATCGGCCGCATGCTGGCCGACGACGGGGAGGTCTATGCCTATTTCGACGAAGTGAGGCGGATGCCTTTCCTGCGTGGCGTACAGGGCGAGGGCCGCAAGTGGACGGCGACCTTCTCGCAGAAGGCCCTCGGTGTATTCGACTACCTGTTCACGGATGCCATGACCATCATCGACCACAAGGGACGCAATTCGCGCATCTACCGGCCTGAGGAGGTGCACTACGACGGCGTGACGAAAGAACAGTATATGGATCATCTGGTCGACCAGACGGTGAAGATACTCACCAACGAGCCGGCCGACATCTACGCCAACCCGACCTACCTGCCCGACGACATGCAGGCCGATTACGACAGGTATTGGACTGACGCGCGTGTCGACCGCGTACTGGATGTGCTGGAGCGCTATGGCATCGCCCTGGAGATCAACGCCCGCTATCGTATCCCGAGCTTCGACATCATCCGCCGGGCCAAGCAGCGCGGAATAAAGTTCACGTTCGGCACCAACAACGTCGACGCCGACTTCGGACGTCTGGAGTACTCGCTCGAGGCGGTGGAGAAATGCGGACTCACGGCCGGTGACATCTGGTTCCCCTCGATGAGCGTACGCCGCGAGCGTCCCGTCGTCCTTTATAACAAATTCGAGTAACGGATCGGGTTTATCTCGGTTTGCCTACCGCAGCAGGCCGGCTTCGTAGTAAATTACGATCTGCTCGATCATCTTGTCTTCGTTGTCCTTGTCGTACTGCGATTTGAGGTTCTGCCCGAAAATCCGCGATACGCCCTGCCAAAACCCCGCTACGAATCCGCCCCGGAACTCCTTGAGCACCTCGTAGGCCGTATATTCGGTTTCGCGGTCGATCAGCTTGAGCAACACCTTGCCCTGCGTGCGGGTCATGTGTTTCAGCACGGGCGTATATTCGTCCTTGATCTGGTGGTATACCTGCCTGATGTACTCCTTCTGCGCCTTTTTGGTCGGCAGGCGGCATAATTCCTCTTCCATGTCGGCCATCCTGGCTTTCGCGACCTTGGCGATGGGGTAGACCTTCTTCACGGCGTCGACCAGCTTGCGGTAACGGCGCAGGTCGACGGGGCGGCTGAACACGTAGACCGGCAGGATGTGTACCAACGGTACCGAGTCGCCTTTTTCCACCGCCCATTCCTGATGCCAGAAACCGCGGCCTCCCTGCGCACGCACCCCGGGGGACACGGCGGCCAGCATTACCAGAATCAGGAGCCACTTTTTCATCTCGGTGAAAATCGTTATCTTTGCGAACGGCGGACTTTCGCGGGGCAGGCCGTGCCTTGTGCATTGCCCGCGGGTTTGCCTTTGAGCCCGGTTTGCATTATCTTTGCCGCGGACAAACCCGGCGGCGGTTCCGGAGCCCTCCTCCGTACGCAGCCTGCACGGCCACTGCAAAAGTAATTATTTATCGGATAAACGTATAAAACGAATTGGATATTATGCTGGAAAAAGGATTGTCGGCCCAGAGCCGGACGACGGTGACGGCCGGAAATACCGCCGCGACGATGGGGTCGGGCGACCTCGAGGTTTTCGCCACGCCTTCGATGGTGGCACTTATGGAGCATGCCGCCATGACGGCCGTAGCCGCGGCGCTCCCCGCGGGGGCTACGACCGTAGGGGCGGAGATGAACGTCACGCACATCAAGCCTTCGGGGTTGGGTGCCGAAATCACCGCCACGGCCGTGTTGACCGGTGTCGAGGGGCGCAAGCTGACCTTCAACGTCGGCGCCCGCGATGCCGAAGGGATGATCGGTGAGGGCGTACACATCCGCTACGTCGTGGATCGTGAGAAATTCATGGCCAAAGTCCGCTGACGTAGGTGGGGGACACCCGGCCTGCTGACGGGGTTTTACGCAAAACGCAACGGGCGCGGAAGCATTGCCTCCGCACCCGTTATTCCGTTTCCCGCTGTCGGTCAGAGCCCGACCAGCAGGTGTTCGGCCAGGATCACCAGGATGCCTGACGCATAGCCTGCGAAGGCCAGCCAGGTGATCTTCTTGAAATACCATCCGAAATTGATCTTTTCGAGCCCCATCGCCACCACGCCGGCAGCCGAGCCGATGATCAGCAGGCTTCCGCCCACCCCGGCGCAGTAGGTCAGCAGGTGCCAGAACAGGCCGTCCTGTACGAACGACTGCATGTAGGCGGGGTCGGCGCTCGCGGCCACCGCCGCCGTGTCCATCACGGGGTACATACCCATGCAGGCGGCAACCAGCGGCACGTTGTCGATCACCGACGACAGTACGCCGATGACACCCGCTATGGTGAACACTTCGTGTACCTGTTTGTCGAGCCAGTTCGCCACGTCGGTCAGCACGCCTGCGGTTTGCAGCGCCGCCACCGACATCAGGATTCCCAGGAAGAAGAGGATCGTCGGCATGTCGATATGCTTGAGCACCTTCGTCACGCGGCATTTGATCGACTCCTCGATGCCGCGCTTGCGGTCGTAGATGATCTCCGTCAGAACCCACATCACACCCAGCGAGACCATCATGCCCATGTAGGGCGGCAGGTGCGTGATGCCCTTGAATACCGGTACGAACAGCAGGCTCAATACGCCCGTGATGAGGATGAATTTGCTCAGGCGCGGGCCCACGCCCACGGGCAGTTCCGCTTCGAACGTACTCTCGTCCACCGGGGCCGTATCCTCGTTGCGGACATACCGGGTGGCGATTGCCGTCGGGATGATGACCGAGACGATGCACGGCACGAAGAGCGTCCCCATCAGCGCTGCCGAGGTGACGTTGCCCCGCATCCACAGCATGATCGTCGTCACGTCGCCGATCGGTGACCAGGCGCCGCCGCTGTTGGCCGCGATGACGATCAGGCTGGCGTAGATCCAGCGCTCCTTCTGGTCGGCGATGATCCTCCGCAGGAGCATCACCATGATGATCGTGGTGGTCATGTTGTCCAGCGCCGCCGACATGAAGAAGGTGATCAGAGCCAGCAGCCACATCAGCTTGTGCTTGTTGCGGGTCTTGATGTGGTCTGTGATGACGTTGAAACCGCCGTGCGAGTCGATCAGGTCGACGATCGTCATGGCGCCGATCAGGAACACCAGTATCTCGCACGTGTCGCCCAGGTGGTCGACCATGTCGTGGCCGATGTTCGCGTCGTGGCCCAAGAGGCTGAAGATCGTCCAGATGGCGCCGCACATCAGCAGTGCGATGGCCGATTTGTCGACCTTAACTTTGTGCTCCAGCGCGATGAAGGCGTAGCCGACCACGAAGAGCAGGATCATTGTCAGGATCATATCTTATCGTATTAATCGTTCAGTTTCAGCAGGGCGCCTGCCGGCCCGTTGTCCGGCTTGTCGGCTCCATGCGTGCAAAAGTAATGAAATTCTTTCTTGCACACCTGCAAGAGTCGGGCATTTTTCCGTTTCCCGATTGTAAATTACGATTTTTTGCTTATCTTTGTCCCGCTTTCGAGCAACGGATTGAGCTGTGGTGTAATGGTAACACAGCAGATTTTGGTTCTGTCGTTCCAGGTTCGAGTCC
>PPYE01502170.1_pt1 | contig 15785 bp, 10 predicted proteins | sample 1559881 | NCBI WGS metagenome assembly PPYE01 (sample SAMN08240022, study PRJNA423297) | Human gut metagenome, whole genome shotgun sequencing project. | reverse complement strand
GTAATATTCAACTAAGTTATGGTGGATATGCTACGGGTGGGAATCCGATACTTCTTGCAGAGATTGCTAAATTATATGAAGATATAAAAGCACATCAAATTATGACTACTTTTGGTGGAACTGCAGCGAATCATCATGCGTTTTTCTCTTTACTTGAACCAGGAGATGAAATTATTACTTTTATTCCGGGCTATCAGCAGTTATGGTCATTGCCTAAAGCTTATGGAGCGATTGTTAAATTTTTGCGATTAAAAAAAGAAAATGAATTTCATATAGATATAAAAGAATTAGAACGACTCATTACTCCCAAAACTAAAATGATTTGTTTTTCTACACCTTGCAATCCAACAGGTACTTTGTTTAGCAAGGATGAATTAGAAACAATTATAGCTCTTGCAGCCAAACAAGATATATATGTATTGGCTGATGAAGTATACAGACATTTAGTTACTGACGGAGATATACAGCCTTCCATTTGTGATATCTATGAAAAAGGCATATCCGTAGGAAGTATGTCAAAAGTGTTTTCCTTAGCAGGTCTTAGATTAGGCTGGTTAGCTACCCGTGATGAATTGGCACGAAAAAGTTTTATGAATTGTGCATCTTATCACGTAGGTGGATGTAATATTATTTCAGAGTTAATTGCTATTTTGGCACTAAGAGCAAAAGAGCTATTAATTAATCGGAATTTGAGTATGCTGCGAGCCAATTTAGAAAGTCTTGACAGTTGGATGCAATATTACAGTGATATTTTTTCCTATGTAAAGCCACATGCAGGATCCATGGCATTGATTTATTATCCATTTGATATATCGACAGAAGTTTTTTGTAAAAATATTTTAAAAGAAACAGGTACTTTAGTTATGCCGGGAGATGCTTTTAAAGAACCTTCCAGTTTTAGAATTAGTTATGCATGCAATCATCAGCAATTAATGAGCGGATTGTATGAAATTGGTTGTTATGCTAAACGTTTGCAGGAAGAACTAAAGACGTAATTGTTATAAGATAAGTAATTCATGCGAGGACATACTATGGATATCACTTTTACTGTATTAAAATATTTTAAGAAGACAGCAGAATTACAGCATATGACTAAGGCAGCAAAAGCTCTTCATGTAGCACAATCTTCTTTAAGCTATACGATGAAATCATTGGAAGAATCTTTGGGAGTACCTTTATTTGAAAGGCGAGGACGAAATATTATTTTAACTTCGTACGGAATGGAATTTTTAAAAGGAACTAATCGTATTCTTGCAGAAATAGAAAAGACAAAAAACAAGTTAGAGGCGATGAAAAAGAAGGAAGTGGAATCTATTCATATTGCTTTTCTTGCTTTGTGTGACTTAGCCCCTAGTTTGGTAAAAGGAATTAAACAAATGTATCCGCAGATACATTTATCCATTGATTTTTCTCCATCGATTGATAAGGAAAGTGTAAGAAAAATCGCAGACACTTCTGATTTAGCGTTAGTATCCGGTTCTAAACCTTTTAAGGCTGAGCATGCAATTACTTTATTTAAAGAAGAATTAATGCTTGCAGTTCCACAAACACACCCTTTATCAACTCATGCTGTAGTGCATTTATCTGATTTTGCAACAGAAAATTTTATTCAAATTCAGTCTGAGCCGGGATTACGATTAGTTATGGAACATTATTGTAGAGAAGCCGGATTTACGCCTAAAGTAACTATGTGTAGTGATAACGAGAATTTGATTTGTGAGTGCATACGCTCAGGGTTAGGAGTACTCTTGGTTCCCAATGTGACTTGGGGGAAAATTAGTGAAAAAGGTATTGTGTTTATTCCAATTGCATCACCACATTGCCATAGATATATAAGTTTGGTTTGGAATCAGGAAAGTATGCGGATTCCGGAAATACAGAAATTAAAATCTTATATACAAAGATATATAGTTGACTTTATAAAGAAGTCAACTTGGAGCTAGAACATAATTATAAAAGAAGTTGCAAGCGATGATAAGCTTGCAACTTCTTTTATAATCTATCAATTTTTTCGATTAATACCTTTAAAGTACGTAATTATCCCATTGTATAGATAAATATTATTTATTGGTATTTTTAATTAAAAATATTAAAAAGAAAATCTATAACAAGGAAGAAGACAAGTATATATATTAGTGAGATTGAATCATCACTTATATACTGTAGATAGCAGAGCCGGCTTAAATAACTATCATTTCTTATTTTATTATTAGTTACTTACTTAATGGAGGGATCATGTATGAAACCATTTAAATTAGCTTATTCTGAGAAAGCTTGTTCTTTATTGAATCCCATATCAGAAAGAGAGATAGTTGATGTAAGATGTACGGATTTTGTAGATGTGGCAGCTGTTGTTGTTGCCGTAGAAGATGCACAAGTATTAAGAGATAAACCTTTTATAAAAGCATTAGAACTACCTGTGTTTGTAGTTACTTCTGAAGGAGAGTCAATTCCTGATGATATGATGAAATATGCATATGGTGTATTTGATTTAGACCCATTAAATAGAGATATGTATGATACACAAATTGAATGTGCCGCTACTCGATATGAAAAAAAGGTAGTACCTCCTTTTGCTAGAGCTTTAATGGAGTATGTAAAAGTGGGATATTCCTCCTTTGATACACCGGGGCATGAAGGTGGGCAGTATTTTTTAAAACATCCGGCAGGATATGCTTTATATAATTTCTTTGGTGAAAATTTGTTTAAGGCAGACATTAGTTGCGGTGTTCCGGAATTGGGAGACTTAATGATTCATGAAGGTGTTGCTGTAGATGCGGAAAAACATGCGGCACATGTATTTAATGCAGATAAGACCTATTTTATTATGAATGGTACTTCGTCTGCTAATAAGGTTGTATTAAATTCCGTATTAGCACCCGGGGATATTGTTCTTTATGATCGTAATAATCACAAGTCGGTTTCTCATGGAGCGCTTATTGAAGCAGGTGCTACGCCTGTATATTTAGAAACAGCTCGTAATCCGTTCGGGTCTATTGGTGGGATTATAAGTCATTGTTTTACGGAAGAACACATTCGCAAAATTATTGCAGAAAGGGATCCTGTTAAGGCACAAGAAAAGAGACCTGTTCGTTTAGCCGTTATTCAGCTCGGGACTTATGATGGATGTATCTACAGTGCACGTCAGGTTATTGATAAAATTGGACATCTCTGTGATTATATCTTATTTGACTCTGCATGGGTCGGTTATGAACAATTTATTCCAATGATGAAAGACTGTAGTCCTTTATTATTGGAATTAGGGCCGGAAGATCCCGGAATTTTTGTAACACAATCTGTACATAAGCAGTTGCTAGGATTCTCTATGACATCTCAAGTTCACAAAAAAGATAGTCATATTAAGGGGCAAGATAGATATGTGCCACATAAGAGAGTAAATAATTGTTATATGATGCACACCTCTACATCTCCTTTCTATCCGTTGTTTGCAGCATTAGATGTAAATGCCAGAGTACAGGAAGGGGAAGCGGGAAAACTTTTATGGGCAAATGCGATGAAGGTTGCTGTAGAAGCACGTAAATCTATCTTAAAGAATTGTCATTATTTAAGACCTCTTGTACCACCTATGGTTCATGGCAAGAAGTGGGAAGAGGGCGATACCGATAAGATGATTAACGATATGGCATATTGGACTTTTGAACCGGGTGCTAAGTGGCATGGTTTCGAGGGGTATAGTGAAGGGCAATATTTTGTTGATCCGTGTAAGATTAGTAACCCCTGCAGACACTAAAGCAAAGATGGATGATTTGATTGCAAAATTAATTCGTTTTGAACAATTAATTGATGAAGATCGTCCGATGTCAGAAGTATTACCTGCTGTTTACTATGCAAATGAACAGAAATATAGAGGGTATACCATGCGTAGACTTTGCCGAGAAATGCATGAGTTCTACAAGAATAGAAAAGTGAATGTACTACAAAGACGCATGTTCCTTCGCAACTATTTACCTGCATATGCAATGCTTCCACAAGATGCAAATTATGAATTTATTCGTGGGCATGGAGAATTAGTTCGTCTTAGCGAAATTACAGGACGTATCGCTTTAGAAGGGGCACTTCCTTATCCTCCGGGGGTTCTTTGTGTACAGCCTGGAGAAAGATGGTCAGAAACAGTTACACAATATTTCTTGGCATTAGAAGAAGGTATTAATCAGTTACCGGGATTTACACCTGAAATCCAAGGGGTATATTTCCAGGATGAAGCAGATGGTAGCCGTAGAGCTTATGGTTATGTGCTTAAAAAGGAATACGAGAAATAATAGTAGTAGCTAAAAGATCATTGTAACTTATAGAGGCCGAATGACATGAGTTCGGCCTGCTATAAGATTAAGGGGGAATTGCTATGAATGAGAATCATAAAATGAATGTGTGGCAACTTACCATTCTAACTGCTGTTAATATGATGGGATCCGGTATTATTATGCTTCCTTCTAATTTAGCGGAGTTTGGCGGGATTTCCATTGTATCCTGGTTAGTTACCGCTGTGGGTTCTATGTGTTTAGCTTATGCTTTTTCTAAGTGTGGAATGTTTAGCAAAAAAAGTGGTGGCATGACGGGATATGCAGAATACTCTTTTGGGAAAGCCGGTAATTTTTTATGTAATTATGTGTACAGTGTGTCCATTTTAGTTTCTAATGTAGCAATTGCTATTTCAGCAGTAGGATATGGCTGTACCTTTTTTGGTATCGAGCTTACTCCTATTATGACTTGTGTGTATACTATTTTTGTGATTTGGTTAACGACAGTTTTTAATTTCTGGGGACCTGAAATTACCGGTAGAATTAGTGGAGTAACGGTTTGGGGAGTGTTGATTCCTATATTTACTATTTCTACAGTAGGATGGTTTTTCTTCTCCGGGGATATGTACGTCTCTAATTGGAATATACATGATTTACCTTTTAGTGAAGCTGCACTTAATTCCATTACTATGACATTATGGGCTTTCTTAGGACTCGAGTCGGCTTGCGTTAATGCAGATGCTGTAGAAAATCCTGAGAAGAGTGTTCCTTTTGCTGTTATGGGGGGAACCTTAGGTTGTGCAGTAGTGTATATTCTTTCTACTAATGTTATGTTTGGGATACTTCCTGCAGCAGAAATATCTGCTAGTTCGGCTCCTTTCGGGCTTGCATTTGCAACTATGTTTGGACCGATAATTGGAAAAACAGTTATGGGGCTTATGTGTGTGTCTTGTTTGGGGTCTTTGTTTGGTTGGCAATTTACTGGTGCGAATATGTACAAGGGGGCAGCTGAATTTGGTTTTTATCCAAAGATTTTTGCGAAAGTAACGTCTAAAGGCGCTCCTGTCATAGGAATGATTATTGCAGGCAGTATTCAAACAGGGCTCGCTTTAATGACTATCAGTCCTTCTCTTAATAAGCAGTTTGAAGCACTCGTTAACTTAGCTGTTATTTTAAATGTAATTCCATATTTCTTATGTATGGCTGCTATGGTGGTTATTATGAAAGCAGCCGGACATGGAAGTCCTGGAGAACTAAGATTACCTAGAATCGCTGCATTTATAGGTTCTGTATATACATTGTATGCATGTTGGTCGGCCGGTATGGATGCGATGACATATGGTTCCTTGTTGGCTTTCTTCGGATGGACATTATATGGATTTGTTTCCGATCGCTTTGATCTACAGAATTATATAAATGAATAAGTAGAGAAAAAGGACCTTCTATACAATATAGTTTAAAGTCAAAAGACTAGGAGTGCATTCCTGGTCTTTTGACTTGTTTTAGTAGAGAAGAATCTTGCCTTTCCTAGTCTTTTTTGATATGCTCTCTATACAGTTCATAAGTGTTTTATTGTTTTTATTTATTTTTTAATAAAAGGGAGAAAAATATTGGACTTTTTAAGTGCAGATACCTTTCAACTTATCATTATGATTATTAAGGTTATTTTGCTTGATGTAGCATTAGGTGCAGATAATTCTGCAATTATTGGGATGGCTGCAAGGAATTTAAATGTTAATCTCCGTAAAAAGGCAATTCTTATAGGAACAGGTGGAGCTATTGTTGCACGATTCGTTTTGGCGGCAGTAGCAACGTATTTGATGCAGATTCTTTTTCTTAAAACAGTAGGTGCTATAATACTTATTTTTATTGGTATTAACCTCATTGCGGGAGAAGAAACGGATGATAAAGAAGTAGCAGAAAGTAATACTTTACTTGGTGCGATAAAAACCATTATTATTGCTGATGTAATTATGAGTTTAGATAATGTATTAGCTATTGTTGGTGCTACTGATGGTCATTTAGGGATGTTGATATTCGGAATGATTATTTCGGTTCCGATTATTATATTTGGAAGTACTATAGTATTAAAATTGATGGATAGATTTCCGGTTACTATTTATTTGGCTGGAATGGTTATAGGATGGGCTGCAGGCGGTATGATAGGCACAGATACATCTTTGGGAATTCCTCTATTCATGAAACTTCCGTTGGAAATAGGAATGACTATTTTAATTCTTATACTAGGCATTTTCAAACGAAAACAAGTGGTAAAAGCGGCTGCTGCACATACTCATAATGATAAAAGTGATAAATAAAAAAGAATCCATTCCGGATTCTTTTTTTATAAAGGTTTAACAATAGTACCGCCGCCAATAAGACGTTCGTTATCGTAAAAAACTACAGATTGTCCCGGCGTAACCGCACGTTGCGGTTCGTTAAAAGAAATTATAGCATTCCCATTTTGTTTTAATGTTACACTACAGGTATGTGTTTTTATTCCATAGCGAATTTTGGCTTCACATGTAAAGGGGGATTGAGGAGCATTTCCATCTGTAAAGTCAAGATCACAAGCAAGTAATCTAGTTCTGAATAAGTCTTCATTAGCACCTACAATTACACGATTTTTTTTACCATCCAATGCGATTACATATAAAGGAGTTTTAGCAGCAATTCCTAATCCACGACGCTGTCCAATGGTATAATAGGGAAGACCTCGGTGTTTACCTAAAACTTCCCCTTTTCTATTTATAATATATCCGGGTTTAAATGCATCAGGCGCATATTGTTTAAGGTAATCGATATAAGTTTCATTCTCAGATAAGAAACAAATATCTTGGGATTCCGATTTGTTATAAATCGGAATCCCTTTTTCTTTTGCTAAAAGTCGTGTATTTTCTTTATGTATCCTACCTAAAGGGAATAAAATATGTGCTAGCTGTTCTTGTGTTAAATGATACATCATATAAGATTGATCTTTAGCTAAATCAAGAGCTTTGTCCACTTGGAATTTTTTTCTGTCTGAATTGTAAGTAATTCGACAGTAGTGGCCGGTGGCAAAGTAGGGGCAGTTCAGTAATTCACGTGCTTTATCATAAAAGAGTCCGAATTTTATCTTAAAATCACAAATCATACAAGGATTAGGTGTTAGTCCTTTTGTATAAGATTCTGTAAAATAAGTGAGAACAATTTTTTTAAAGTTGTCGCGGACATCTATGATACGATGTGGAATTTTTAAAAAATCTGCCATTTTTATTGCATCAGAGAAATCTTGTTCATTAAAATGGTGCATGGTAGCACCGCAAACTTCATATCCGGCTTCTTGTAATAAACGTACTACTAACGTACTGTCTATACCGCCGGACATGGCTACAACCACTTTTTTTTGTGTTATCATGTTATCCTTTCTGAGGAATGCTTTTATAGAAATATATAAAAGACTCCATAACTATCAAATGACAACGGAGTGAAAGTCCGAAGGATAATCCAAATTATAACAGAGTATATTACATATAGATAGTTATTTATTCCAAAGCATAGTTGGGGCTACAGCTGCTTCTGTTGCTGTACAATCACCGGCAGCTGTCATTAAAGTAAGAACTAAAACCATACGCTTGAATCCTTCCTCCGGATTGTCAATCGGATCATAAGCACTTGGTGCTTGTGGTAGTCCTGCAAGCATAGCACATTGGGCTAAATTTAAAGTATCGGGGGTTTTATTAAAATAAGTCTGAGAGGCTTCTCTTATTCCATATGTACCATGTCCAAAATAGATAGTATTTAGATATATTTCAAGTATTTCATCTTTTGTATAAGTTCTTTCAAGTTGTACAGCTAAAAAGAGCTCTTCTATTTTTCTGGTAAAAGTTCTTTCATTGGAAAGAAAAACATTTTTTACGACTTGTTGGGAAATGGTACTTCCTCCCTCCAATGTGCTTCCTGCCATATAGTTGGTTATTGCTGCACGTATAACACCTATAATGTCTAGTGCTCCATGTTCATAAAAGCGCCTATCCTCTGTATCGATAAGAGCTTTTATTACTAATGGATTTATATCTTTATAAGCTGTAAACTCATCTCGGTGAATACGACTTTCCAGTTGATTTTTGAAGTCGGTTACATTCATGATTTTACTTTTTAAACTTTCATTCTTATCGGAAGCAGTATTTAAAATTTCTTCCGAGGATAATAACAGAAATATTTGTTTTTGGGTATCGGCTAATAAAGCCGTGGCTGTTTGTACGGGTGTATTTGTTGTATTGGGCTGTATACCAAAGATATAGCCTGCATAGATAGAACCTACTGTAAGTATTAAGAAAATAATTTTTTTCATAGAACCTCTTTTCTGCTTGCATTTTATTGTAGCATGTCAATAGGGAGACTCCAAATATTACAAATAAAAAACAAAATATATCTTTTTTATTATAATACTGAAAAGTATGAATATACTTAGCTTTATGGTATAATATAAAAGAGTTCTTAAGGGCGTTTTAAACGCATTTGAGTCAGTAACAGCGGCTCTTTTTGTTCCGCTGATTTTTTATTGCATCATAGGAGAAAATAAAATGAGCGAAAACGTTCATAAAGTACCAACAAATCATATAGAAGAAAATGGAGATGCTAATTATAGTGCAGGTGAGATTAGGGTCTTAGAAGGATTGGAAGCGGTTCGTCTTCGTCCGGGGATGTATATCGGATCTACATCATCTCGTGGCTTGCATCATTTAGTGTATGAAATTGTAGATAATAGTATAGATGAAGCATTAGCCGGATTTTGTGATAAGATTGAAGTTCGTATTAATGAGGATGGAAGTTGTACCGTTGTTGATAATGGTCGAGGCATTCCTGTAGATATGCATGAATCAGGAAAACCGGCATTGGAAGTAGTATTAACGGTATTACATGCCGGTGGTAAGTTTGGTGATGGCGGATATGCTATTTCCGGTGGGCTTCATGGGGTAGGTGTTTCTGTAGTTAATGCATTATCTTCATGGATGAAGGTACAGGTTCATCGTGATGGTAATGTGTATGAAATGATGTTTTCTCGTGGTGAAGTTACGAAGGAAATGACTATTGTAGACAAGACCGATCATACCGGAACCATTGTTACATTTATGCCTGATCCGGAAATTTTTAAAGAAGGTGTAGATTTTAGTTATGACACATTAAAAGTACGTGTCAGAGAATTAGCATTTTTAAATAAAGGACTTCGCATTCGCTTAACGGATAATAGACCTGCTACTACGAAGAGTGAAGAATTTCACTATGCAGGCGGTATTATAGAATTTGTTAAATATTTAAATAACGGTAAAGATTTAGTAACTAAAGATGTTATTGCATTTGAAGGTGAAAAGGATAAGGTTATCGTAGATATTGCACTTCAGTATCAGAACGGATATACCGAAAATATGTATACTTTCGTTAATGATATCAATACTATTGAAGGTGGGATGCATTTATCCGGATTCCGTACGGCCTTGACTCGTTGTATTAATGATTATGCAAGAAAGAACGGACTCCTTAAAAATAGTGATGAAAATTTAACAGGGGAAGATGTACGAGAAGGGCTTACTTGTGTTATCAGTGTTAAAGTACCTAATCCACAATTTGAAGGACAAACAAAGACTAAATTGGGGAATCAGGAAGTTAAAGGTATTGTAGATAACATTACGAGTGAAGGGTTACGTGTTTATTTAGAAGAACATCCGGCGGAAGCTAAGGAAATTATTGGAAAGAGTATTACTGCAAGTCGTGCAAGAGAAGCCGCTCGTCGTGCAAGAGAATTAACTCGTAGAAAAAATGCATTGGAAGTATCCAGTTTGCCGGGTAAGTTAGCGGATTGTTCAGAACGAGATCCGAAATTCACGGAACTCTATATTGTAGAAGGAGATTCTGCAGGTGGAAGTGCAAAATCAGGACGAGATAGAAGATATCAAGCAATTTTACCATTGCGAGGTAAGATTCTTAATGTAGAAAAGGCACGTTTGGATAGAGTGCTTAATAGCGATGCTATTCGTACTATGATTACTGCATTCGGTACCGGAATTGGGCAAGATTTTGATATCGAAAAACTTAGATATCATAAAATTATTATTATGACGGATGCCGATGTTGATGGTGCACATATTCGTACCTTACTATTGACATTTTTCTACCGTTATATGCCGAAACTTATTACAGAAGGACATGTATTTATTGCACAACCCCCACTTTATCAAGTTCGAAAAGGTAAGAAAAAGTATTATACTTATAACGATGATGAACAGAATAAGCTTATTGAAGAAATTGGCTTAGAAGGAAGCTATATTCAGCGTTATAAAGGGCTTGGTGAAATGAATCCTGAGCAGTTGTGGGATACAACAATGGACCCTAAGAATAGAATTATGTTCCGTGTAGATTTAATGGATGCCGTAGAAGCAGATCATATTTTTGATGTTTTAATGGGGGACAAAGTAGAACCTAGACGTAAGTTTATTGAAGAAAATGCAGAAAATGTAACAAATTTGGATTTATAAAAGAAAGCTGTAAAATTCTAGTTTAGAGTTTTACAGCTTTTGCTTATATTTTTAAAATTTAATACGAATGTTAATATAAAAGTGTAAGATATTAGTAGAGTATAAAAAATACTTGAATAAATTTTTTATTCTGGGTATTGACGACTATAAATAGCAATGATAGAATCAGTACAGATAAATCAAATATTTTCAATGTAGATTGATAAAAATAGTTTTAAATAAGGAGGAAATTATTATGGAAATTACAAATGAACAGTTATTACAGCTACTTCAGTCAAAGCTTGAACAGAAACCGGCAGCATCTATGTTGCGTATGGAAATTGAAGATTTTACTGCAGATGCTTATTCCAATGGGGAATTTGTGAAGATTAGCAAAAAAGATCTTCTTGGTAAATGGAGTGTATTATTCTTCTATCCGGGAGATTTTACTTTTGTATGTCCAACCGAATTGGCAGACCTTCAGGATAACTATGAAGAATTTAAGAAGCTTGGTTGTGAAATTTATTCTGTATCTATGGATTCCCATTTCGTTCATAAGGCATGGCATGATTCTTCCGATAGAATTAATCATGTAACTTATCCGATGATTGGAGATCCGAATGGACAGCTTACTAAGATGTTTAGTTTATATAGTCCGGCAGACGGGATGGCGGAACGTGGAACCATCGTTATTAATCCGGAAGGTAAAGTTGCTTCTTATGAAGTAGTATCTGACAACATCGGGCGTAATGCAGAAGAATTAATTCGTAAAGTTGCTGCGTCTCAGTTTGTTTATGAACATGGTGATCAGGTTTGTCCGGCTAAGTGGAAACCGGGTGCAGAAACTCTTAAGCCGACATTTGATTTAGTAGGTAAGTTATAAAAAGGAGAGGCATCATGGAAAAGAAGTATGATGCCATAATAGTTGGCGGAGGTCCTGCAGGGCTGTCCGCCGCTATTTATTTGGCACGTGCACAGTTTAATGTTTTAGTAGTAGAAAGAGATGCTATTGGTGGGCAAATTGTAATTACAGGAGAAGTTGTAAATTATCCGGGAATTCTTGCTACGAATGGTAAAAATCTAACAGCAGATATGCATCGCCAAGCAGAAAATTTTGGTGCAACATTTTTGTCCGCGGAAGTTACAGGATTAGAATTATCCGGCACCTATAAGACAGTACATACTACTCGTGGTGATTTTTCAGCACCGGGAATTATTTATGCAGCAGGTGCACATCCCCGAGCAGCCGGTTTTAAAGGGGAAGAAGATTTTAAAGGTCACGGTGTAGCTTATTGTGCAACTTGTGATGGGGAGTTTTTTACCGATAAGGATATTTTTGTGGTTGGAGGCGGATTTGCTGCGGTAGAAGAAGGTCTTTTCCTGACACGTTATGCACGTCGTGTATTTATGGTGGTTCGTCGTGACGATTTCTCTATTCATTCTCCAGCAGTAGATGAGTTGAAGAGTCATGAAAAGGTTACCGTACTCACACATACTAAAATTAAGGAAGTGTTAGGAAATGAAGCCATTCGCAGTGTTATTTTAGAAAATACAGAAACCGGTGAAGAGAAGAGATATGATGCTGATTCCGGAGATTTTTGCGGAGTATTCGTATTTACCGGTTATGCTCCGGAAAATAAATTAATTCAAGGGCAAGTAGAGTTGGATGATCGCGGTTATATTATCACTGACCGTGATCAGAAGACAAACCTTGCAGGCGTATATGGTGCCGGTGATATTTGTGTTAAGAATTTGAGACAGGTAGTGACTGCTGTTTCTGATGGAGCTATTGCTGCTACTTCGTTAGAAAAGTACATTGAACAATTATATAGAAATCTTGGTATAAAGAGAGAATATAAAAAAGTAGTTATTCCTAAAAAAGAAGAAAAAGTAGAAACTGTAAAAGCAAGCAATGGATCCTATTTAGACGATTCTATTCGTCAAGCACTGGCTCCTGTATTAGCACGCTTAGCAAATCCGATTACATTGAGACTGTATGATGATAACTCTACTTATGCATCTGAAAATAAGAAGTTAATTGAGGAATTAGCTCAACTATCAGCTAAAATTTCTACGGATATTGTTGCAGCAACTGATGATTTTAAAAACACAATTGCTATTATAGACGCTTATGGGAATGATATGGGTATGCGTTTCCATGGTGTTCCCGGCGGACATGAATTTAATTCATTTATCTTGGCGTTATATAATGCTGCAGGTCCTGGACAGGATGTAGGAGAAGAAATAGAAAAGAGAATCCAATCTATTAAAGAAAATAAGCATATTCGCTTAGTTATTTCTTTAACATGTACTATGTGTCCTGATTTAGTGGCAGCTGCAGAACGTATTGCTGCAGGATCTCCACATGTAACTGTTGATGTGTATGACTTGCAACACTATCCTGCATTTAAGGACAAGTATAATATTATGAGTGTTCCCTGTTTTATGATTGATGAAGGAAAACTTCATTTTGGAAAAAAGAGTATTCATGAATTATTAGAACTCTTAGGTGTTTAACACTTCTAATAATGTGAACTGTTGACAAATTATTTTTTTAACGATATAGTAGATGTATCATATAAAGCAATGAAGGAAAGAGTAAGTCTTCCATGATGGCATAGCGAGCCCGGACAGTGAAAGCGGGTACAGATAAGAGACTGAAGTGCATTCCGGAGCTTAGAGGCTGAATGAAGTAGGTTTTCTCGGGTACGCCCGATATAGCGTTCACGGTATGAACACGTACCGGTAGAGGCAAATATGGTGACATATTTGTGAATTTGGGTGAGAATCACGAAACAAAGCTTTCGTCCCTTAGGGGCGGAAGCTTTTTGATTTTAAAAAACAAGGAGGAGTTATCATGTGTGCATCTTGCCATGGACACAATACAGTGAAAGGTCAAGCTGATGCTGTATTACGTGCTAGTCAAAAACAAAAAAACAAGAGACAATTAATTATTTGGACAGCAGCTTTACTTTTAGGTGCAGTTCTAGGATGGTTAAATAATACTGCTCTTAATGAATTATTTAACTTTGTAGCTACAGTATTTACTCGGTTGTTTCAATTTATTTCTGTGCCTACTATTGCTTTGGCAGTGATTACTACTTTGGCATCTTTAGGCGCAAAGAAAAATACCGGTCGTATCTTTGCTCACACCATTACCTATACTTTATTAACTACTTTTTCGTCTGCGCTAGTAGCTTTTTCTTTATATCTACTGATTGCTCCCGGAAATATTCCCAGCCAAGTTATTGGTGCAGGAGCCGGCTCTGTACCTGCTAATTTACAAACATTAAGTTATTATGATCATTTCTTATCTGTAGTTCCTAACAACATTTTAGCTCCTTTTCTGTCCGGGAATGTGTTATCTGTTTTATTTATTGCAGCTTCTTCCGGTTTGGCACTTGCTTTTATGCCAAAGACAGAAAATAGAGATATGCTTATTAAGACTATTCACGGATTACAGGAGTTGTTATTTACACTTATAAAAGCATTGTTATGGATTCTCCCCGTAGGGATTACCGCTTTTGCTGCACAGTTGTCAGCTCAAATTGAAGCCGGTGTTATTGTGGGTGCTCTTGGTAAATATTTGGCAGTAGTTCTTGGCAGTAATGCCATTCAATTCTTTATCGTGATTCCTTTATTCTTAAAAGCAAGAGGATTGAATCCCGTGCTTGTATTTAAACAAATGTCTTCCGCTTTAGCTGTGGCATTATTTACTAAAAGTTCAGCAGGAACATTACCTGTAACATTGGCTTCTGCAGAACAAAATATGAAAGTCAATCGTTCCGTTTCACGTTTTGTTCTTCCTATATGCACTACTATAAATATGAATGGTTGTGCAGCATTCATATTAACCACTTCTTTATTTGTTATGCAGAATGCGGGGTTTGACCTTAGTTTAAATACTATGATTTTATGGATATTTATTGCCGTTATTTCAGCAATCGGAAATGCCGGAGTACCTATGGGTTGCTATTTCTTAACATTATCTCTTATGTCTTCTGTTGGTGCGCCTTTGGGATTGATGGGGGTAATTCTTCCTATTTACACGATTATAGATATGATTGAAACAGCAGAAAATGTATGGTCTGATGCAGCTGTATGTGCTATGACTAACCATGATTTAAAAGATGTGTTGGAAAAAGAATCGGAAAATCCGGTTCATGCAGCGGTACTATAAATAAAAAAACCTCGTTCGTAAGAACGGGGTTTTTCATTTATTTTTAAGAATTTTTATTTTGTAATGTATGTAAAAGTTGTAATGTATCTTGTGCTATTTGCTGAGGAGTCAAATGATTTGTTTTTGCAAGTTCTTCATAATCGTAGCGGTCATAAAAGTTTTTCTCTAATCCGAAATTTAGAACGCGCATAGTTGTTGGCGCATAGAAACCTGCAATTTTTTCACCAAAGCCACTTGCTAAAATCCCATCTTCAATTGTACAAACTAGATGATGGTTAGTTTGTAATTGCGTTAATAATTCCTTATCTATACTGCTAATAAATAGAGGATTGATAAGTGTAGCTTGTATATTTTCTTTTTTGAGTAATGATGCGACTTTTACAGCTATATGATACATATTCCCTACACCTAATATGGCGACCGCATTCCCTGATTGGGTTACTTCATAAGAATTAATATCGTCATAAGAATGGCGAATCGGACTGTTGGAATCTGTAAATTGAGGTAAAGGAACACGAATGGCTACCGGATGATTTTTCTGATTAATAGACCAATCTAATACCGCTTTATATTCTTTGAGTGAAGTGGGTGCTATATAAACTAAGTTGGGAATGGAAGATAACATGGGGATATCAAAAATGCCTAAATGTGTTACATCGTTCATTCCATAAAATCCTGCCCAACAGACAAGAAAAGTTACAGGATTATTATTGATGCAGACATCTTGTGATATTTGGTCATAAGTACGTTGCCAGAATGTGGCAGCAGTAGCAAATACAGGATGAACACCGTTTTTAGAACAACCGGATGCCATAGCAACAGCCTGTTCTTCTGCAATTCCGACATCTATAT
>PPYE01560022.1_pt1 | contig 15788 bp, 13 predicted proteins | sample 1559881 | NCBI WGS metagenome assembly PPYE01 (sample SAMN08240022, study PRJNA423297) | Human gut metagenome, whole genome shotgun sequencing project. | reverse complement strand
GAACAGGCGAAATACTATGCTGAAGGCTGAGTAAATACCCTTTGAAAATAAATAACGGTGTGCTTAGAAATCCAAGCGCACCGTTATTGTTATGCCGCAAGCTCGCTCAAAATCTTAACGTCAGGAAACGAACCCGGTATTCACAGTTATATACTCCTCCTCAGGGACGACCCTTATTCCGGTAAGTTCGCCCAGACCGCTGTCAGATTTCTCGCGCTCAGCCGTCAGAGCTACCGTGCCGTCCGAGTCGAGGTAAGTTATGATTTCCGTGATGGAATCGTCAACGGTCACCGTATCATCAAAGTATTTCACGGTTTCGCCGTTATAATAAAGCTTGCCGTCCCTGTATGTCAGACCGTATTTTTCGTACTTGCTGTACAATTCCTCGTCGCTGATATAATGTTCGATAGTTGTGTATGCATCGGTCGTATCATCAGATATATAGACCGTACCATCTTCTTCGGCAGTTGTCTGATAGGATTCGTCTGTGCTGAGATGAACGTCTGCGCCATCCTCTACCTGATAATATGAATACACAATATCATCGTAGCTTCCATTTACGGGTTTTGAAATATGCGCGCCGTTTTTGATATCCTCAAGATTCTGCTCATAGAGCGCGATTGTTTCATCAGCGATATCCTGCGTCCAGATAAAGTCGCCGCTAGACTGCGTCCAGCCGGCTGCGCCCTGCTTTACAAGTTCGGCGATATTCTTCTTTTCCTGCTCCAGCCATGCCTTGTATTCATCGTAGGTCCACCACTCAACATCGGCATACTCATTGCTGTCAAGATCAGTTACATCGGCGGTTTCCGTTTCAGCGGGAACTTCTTCCCGCGTATATCCATCGGAGTTCACTGCTGCAAAAGCTGTGGTAGTCCCTGCAATGAGGCATGCAGAAACAATGATTCCGGCGAGTGTGGTTTTCTTGAATTTCATAATAACTTCAATCCTTTCTCGGACAGCGTTCCTGCCGAATGCAGCTCCGGCGGAAATGCTGCGCTTTTCTTCCAGTCTGATGAGAGCCATCGCGTAATCCTCGCGCTTGCAGCCGAGTCGTTTCAGCACCGCTTCATCGCAGGAAAGCTCAATATCCTGATTTGCAAGCGCGAACATTGCCCAAGCCAGAGGATTGAACCAATGAACGCACGCAGCGGCGGTAAAAACAAGCTTCATCAGCACGTCAAATCTGCGGATATGCACAAGTTCATGCGCAAGCGCAAAACGCATTTCCTCGCTGTCTGCGGGCAGGTCTTTCGGGAGAATTATCACCGGATTTACAATGCCGTAGGTCAGCGGAGAGGTCACTTTGTCGCTTACTTTTACTGTTATTTTCCGGCGAAACTTTTCTGCGGATATGTGGGATTGAATTTCCGTATCGTCTGTCGGCAGAGCCTCGGAAAGCTCCCTGCGGCTGCTGAGGTGCAGCGCTGTCATTATCCCAAGCGAGATAACAACTCCGCCTGCCCAGACGATTCCGAAAATCAAATCACGGTTCGGAGCGCCGCTTGTTCCGGAGGTTGATTCCGGCGGTTCTGACGGCGCAAATTCACGCACAACGACATTTTCAGGCTGTGTATTTTCATGTGGAATATTAACGGAAAAGGAAAACGGAACAAGCATTCGCAGCGCCGCTATCGCCCATAAAATCACGAACAACCGCTTTGGCAGCCTGTGAATAAACAGCGACCTTATCACGATTATCGCAGCGATGATAGCCGACGCTGAAACCGTCATGCTGAGCAGAGTTGTCATTTCAGATCCTCCACCAGCTTTTTCAGACTCTGTATCTCCTCGGCTGTAAGCCGTTTAGAGCCAAGCAGAGCTGCTATCAGCTTATCCGACGAGCCATCGTACATCTTATCGATTAGTTCGTTTGTTTCCGCTTCCTGTACTTCCTTTCGTGAAATGAGCGCGCGGCAGATGAAGCCAGGCTCCGACCTGCCGGCTGCGCCCTTGTCTATGCACTTTTTAATTACGGTGTAGGTAGTGGTTTTGCTCCAGCCTACCTGCTTGTTCAGTTTTTCCGCAATGTCCTTTGCTGAAGTATCGCCCTCCTTCCAGAGTATGTCCATAACTTTAAGTTCAGAGTCAAACAGTTTGATTTCCATGGTTCAGGGTTCCTTTCTATTGCAATAGAATGTGATCACAATATTATTCTACTGCATTAGAATTGATTTGTCAAGTGGGTTGGCTATTTTTCATAATTCTATCACAATAGAATGAAAATGCTAAACTCCAATCAACCATCAATAACACCATTTTTAGGATCATAACAGCTTAATTATTCTATTTAACAAACAGATTCACGGATCAGAATTAAAATAATTCTCCTTTTTCTTCAACGATATTGACCGTGAATCCGTGCCATGGACCGACCGATTTTGTGTGACACTAACACAAAAATTTTCTGTTCAAGACCCCCAGATTTTCGCACACATCTTGTAAGTGTCTCAGCGACATAGACTCATAATCTGACAGAAACAGGAAACATTTTTCGAGCCGATATGGGAACTAAATATCTGCCCAGACGACTTGGACAACATTTGGCAGATGCAAAGGAACTGACTGCTCCGAGAACTTGAAACAGTAATTCAGTGGGCGTCAGTCACGGCAAAACCGACATTTGAAGCATGATTTTGCCTTGAGTATACAATTTGTACACGTGTGATAACGCAACATGAAAAGTGTACAAATTCCCGCATTGAATGCCGCATAACAAAGCCATTTGTAGCCTCTACTATACAATTTGTACAAATTGTATACAACTCTGAAAGGGGCTTTGTACACTGCGTGTACACTCAATAACCCGCATTAAAATGCGGGTTCACGCCGTTTACCTCAACTGACGTTTCGGAGTACGGCTAAAAATGGGGAAGAGCATAAGAGGCGGTGACACACAGCCCCTCCGTGGGCTGCGTGGTCGGCATAGCCGACGCCGCTGACTTTCGCGAATGAAAGTCACTTTCTGCGAGGCAGAAAGCTCTTACTGACTGTCGGAGCAGTCAGGTTTCTGGCAATTATATGGAATTGTTGAAACTGCTCTTTGAAGTCCGCTTCCGCAGAGATTATGGAATAATATGGTGCGCGTACGCTCTGTTTATAGCGTCACAAAATATGAATTTGGTGTGTCACTATCCCTGGTTCACGACATAGGGAAAATGACACACTGATTTTTTTGGCTCTATAAGAAACATATATAGCCAGATTATGGAACAGACTTTTTCCGCTGCTTGCGCTGTGGCGGATCGTTTTAAAAGGTCTTTCAAGACTGCAATTTAACTGAAGGTTTGTCGTCGCGGGGCGCCGACCGGAGTGTTATTAAAGGTCTTATAAGACCAGAAAATTTTAAGAAAGACAGGTAAAATCACATGACTATCTCAGACATCAAATTCAGAAGGTCCCTCACGGACGGAACCCTGAAAGCAATCGCTTCGCTGACAATTGACGGCTTCATTGCAATCCACGAAATCAAGGTAATCGAAACCGACCACCTTTTCGTGGCTATTCCGAGCCGCAAGGACGAAGCCGGAGCATACCACGACATCGTTCACCCAACCAACGAGAACGCACGCAATCTCATTGAAAGCGCCGTACTTGCTGCTTACAGAATATACGCTGAAAGTCAGGCGCTCATATCGAACATCAACATTACTAACGACTGAAACAGAAAGGACACAACCATATGAACATTACAAACATCATATTCAGAAAGACATTCTATAGCGGTAAGCTCCGCGCAATAGCCTCCATAACTCTGGACGGCTGCTTCGCAATCCACGAAATCAAACTTATACAGACCGACCACTTGTTCGTTGCAATGCCCTACCGCACGGATTCCTACGGGGTCAGCCACGACATTGCTCACCCCATCGGCGGAGCTGCTCGTCACGAACTTGAAAGCGCGATCATCGGCGCGTACAAGGAATATATTTCAACCCGAAACTCCTACGAAAGTGATAGTTTTACAGCGTAAAATAAAAAAGCCTCGTTTATTATGCAAAAAACGGGGCTTTTTTGCTTCTTATATGTAGAATTTTCAGTAATTAATTTGTGCATTTTGATACAAAACAGGTGATGTAAATAAAAAACTTCACATATACGTGAATTTTTGGCTTTGCTTGCCACGCTCGGAATGTCAAAGCAAAAAGTTGACAAAATGTTTACCGTGTGCTATAATCTTCCCAAACCGCAGCAGGAGATTTTGGATTTATATAAAATCAAGAATCTTGATGTGGCCCTGTATGCGGAATTTAACCCAGTTTTTAATTACTGCACTTAAACAAAAAATATCACTTTATTTCAGAAATCAGCAAAGTTCTACCGGCTTTGCAAATTACTACTTTAATGAATATTACGCCAAAATCTGGAAACTATATTTACAATGTCAGAAAAGGAGGTGCCATGTGAGAGCGGACATCAATCACGACAAAAAAATAATACTGGTCTGGAAATCCACGCAGGAGCTTGACCTGCCGATTCCGGACGAGATGGAACGCAATATCAGGCCGCTCCGGGAGAAAAAATACAAGCTTATAATAATGAAGTCGGGCACCGAGGATCTGTTTGAATCAACACTGTATCTTCTAAAAACCAACCGCATGAAAATAGCACAGCAGGAAGCCAGGGCAGAGCTTATGGCAGAAACAAATGCCCCGGCATAATACTTGATTTTTCCCATGGAATATGCTATAATTCAATAAAGGAACGGTGATTTCTATGGGCGACAATAACAATAACACAGCCATTGCTCCTGAACGCAGGGCGGAGCTTCTCGAGATAATCCGGAACTTTCGGCTGATGGACGATACGTTCATGAGCAAGGTGTCTAAGAGAAACGCTGATTAAATCAAATTCGCCCCGTTCAAACGAGCATACTCACGCGGCTGAATTTGATACGCTTCGCTTTAATCAGCGTATCCCTGGGATAAAGAATGCTCCGAGCTGCTGCTCCGAGTGATTCTCGGGCGGGACGACCTGACGGTGGTTCGGGTGGTTTCGCAGTTTGAACTGAAGAATCTTCAGGGACGTTCGGCACGGCTTGACATCTACGCTGTTGATAACAAGGGAAAACAGTATGATATCGAGGTTCAGCGCAGCGATGAAGGCGGAAATCCGAAACGTGCGAGATACAACAGCAGCCTTTTGGATACGAATTCGCTGCTGCCCGGTGAAAAGTGCGATAACCTGCCGGAAAGCTACGTTATCTTCATCACCGAGCACGATGTACTGAACGGCGGCAAACCGCTTTACACGATCAATCGGACGATTTCGGAGCTTGGCAACGCAATATTCACCGACGAGTCGCACATAATATATGTGAACGGCGAGGCGAGAACAGAAACGGCGCTGGGCGAGCTTATGCAGGATTTCTTCTGCAACGACCCGGACAAAATGCACTACAAGGTTCTGTCCAGACGGGCAGGCTATTTTAAGGAAGATAAGGAGGGCGTTGATACCATGTGCAAGTTAATGGAAGATTACGCTGAGAAAAGGGCAAAAGAAGCAGCAAGAAAAGCGGCAAGAGATTCATCCATAAATTTTGCTGTTGAATTGTGGAACGATGGAATGCGCGACATGGAAAAGATAGCAAAGCTCACCAAGCTCCCCCTTGACGAGGTAAAGAAGCTCTTTGAGGGAAAGTCAGCGTAACTTCACAACCAGATACACCAAAAGCGGAGAGCGAATCTCCGCTTTTTCTGTAGCACCGCCATATGCCTCCATATACCACTTGATTTTTCAGATAATACGTGCTACAATATCATTATTACTAAAAGAAAAAGGAGCAGACAATATTGGATAATACTCCCGTACTCAGCATAGCCGGTTACTGCCGAATATCCGTAGACGAGGAACTCGACCGCGACAACACCTCGATAGAGAACCAGAAAGCCATCATTGAGGAATACGTCCGCACGAAGTTCCCCGGGGCTGAGCTTACATTCTACGCTGACCGTGACCGCTCCGGATATACATTCGACCAGCGCGAGTTCTACCAGATAATGCGCCGCAAGCTGATCCGCGGCGAACATCAGATACTCGTTGTCAAGGATTTCAGCCGATTTTCCCGCCGCAACAGCAAGGGTCTGGTGGAGCTTGAGGACCTCCGCGACAGCGGCGTGCGCATAATCGCCATCGGCGATGGGATAGACTACCCTACCTGCGACGAGTGGGTGCAGATCCAGTTCCGGTTTCTGATCAACGAAATGCCCGTCACTGACGCAAGCAAAAAGGTAAAAAGCGTTATCCGGAACCGCCAGCAGGAGGGAAAATGGCTCTGCGCCGTCCCCTACGGCTACCGGATATCCGGCGGAAAGAACCCGTCAATTGAAATCGAGGAGGAATGCGCCGAGGTCGTCAGGAAGATATTCCAGATGTACTCCGAGGGCAATGGCTACCGCAAGATAGCGAACTTCCTCACCGACAGCAATATCCCCACCCCGCGTATGCACGACGAACAGCGCCGCATTGCGGACGGCGAGGAGGTCAAGTCCCGCGCAAAGCCGGCATGGAGCATTGTTTCCGTGTCCGAGATCCTGCGGAACGATTTCTACATCGGGACATTCCGGCAGGCAAAATACAAGCGCCGAAAGATAAACGGCGCCGACTTCAAAACCGATGAAAGCGATCATATCGTCTTTGAGAACCACCACGAGCCTATCGTGGATTTCCGGCTTTTCAGCACCGTGCAGAAGCAGCTTGAAAGCCGCACGGAGGGTCACTACCGCGGCGTGAAAAAATACGACAATGTGTACTCCGGATTCATCTTCTGCGGCGACTGCGGCGCTCCTATGTTCTCAATAAGCAGCCCCAAACGCGAACCAGCATACACCTGCGGAAGCTACCACCGGCGCGGATTGCAGGGCTGTACTTCTCACCACACGAAGTGCGCAGTTCTTGACGAGGCGCTGAAATCCTATATCAGAATGGTGCGCGACAACTCGCAGGAGATGATAAGGAAACTCGATGAAGCGCTGAAAGAGGAAAAGGTGGAAACCGTCCAGACCAAGTCCACGGTTGAGATACTTCGGGAAAGGATCGAGGACGCAAAGAACGAAATGAAGCTTCTCGCACGGCAAAAGGTAAAAGAGATAGCCCGCAATCCCGAAAACGAAGCACTTTTCGAGGAAACCTACGGCGAAATGCTTGACGACCTCGCAAAGCAGATCGACTCTCTGGAAAGTCAGATTCAGCTTATCGCCGAGAAGCAGAGCGCGACAGTCCGCATAAACCGCACTGCCAAAACCGCGATAGACATCTTCAACGACATCATCGAAAAGGACTCCCTCAGCCGCGCCGACCTCGATGTGATAATTGAGAAGATACTCGTCTGCGAGGACAGGATAGAGATAGCGCTGAAACCGAATATTGACGCGCTCCTGCGGCTCGACCCGGCGAAAGGTCTGACCGCAAATTTTAACCCGGACACGGGTGATATCGCACAGAAAATAACACAGAAAAGTCCCAACAGGCGGGACAAGGTTATCCGTGTCAATGTTTTCAGTAAGGGCGACCCCCTAGAGATCTACACCAGCCCCGACGGGGAGGTCATTTTCAAGAAGTACTCCCCGGTCGGGGAGATATCCTGCACGGCGTCGCAGTACGCCGACGTGCTGTCGAAGGTGGGTGGCTGTCCCGCCGTTATCTGCGACCGCGACCACGTTATCGCCGTATCCGGAATGGCGAAGAAGGAGGTCATCGAGCGCCGCGTTTCAGGCTCCCTGGAGGACCTCATCGAGCAGCGCAAGAGCCATGTCTACCGCTCCCGCGAGGATCAGCGGCTCAACCCCATCGAGGGTATCGACCGCTACGCGATAGCCGCCGCGCCTATACTCTCGCAGGGCGACGTCAACGGAGCCGTTATCATGCTCTCCGGCGACGACAACGAATTCGCAACGAACGAGCAGAGTGCGCTCGTCCAGGCTGCCGCAATGTACTTCGGCAAGCAGATGGAGGAATAAAAATACGGGAGGGTCAGCGCCCTCCCGCGAGACCGTCGAAAAACTCTGCGCCGTATACTTCCGAAACAGTCCACCGGACTGTTTCGGAGGAAAGGCTCAACAAAGACAACGTGTTGCATGTGGGGGAAAACTCTTGTTTTCCCCCACACCCCTTTAGCGCTTTTGGACGTTTTGACTGCGCACCGGCGCGCAGAGTTACCGTGCTCCGCACGGAGTTACCGCACTTCGTGCGGAGGTTTCGCCTGACGGCGACGAGGGCGCTGCCCTCGACTCGCAAGGGGGACTAGGTCTGTCGGTCAGCCCCTCTGGCGCTTCGCGCCACCTCCCCCACTGGGGGAGACACCCCCTTGACTCCCGATTTGGGGTTGATAAAAAGTAAACACTAGCTTGATAAATTATATTTTTTCGACAAGCTTACGGGAGGTTCAGCGCCCTTTTACGACCCGTCATATTACCCCGCATATCGGCAGAAGCCCGTCAAGCGTGGTTATAGTGTAGTCCTGACCGGCCTCAATCCCCCTGCCCTTCCGGTCGATGAGAACTGAATGGCAGCCTACATTCTGCGCCGTTTTGATGTCCTTGGGTTCGTCGCCCACAAATATGAACTCCTTCTCGTCAGCCTGGAAATGCTCCGCTATCTGATGCACTCCCTCCGGATTCGGCTTGCGGAACCCGCAGCTCTGCGATGATACATACATGTCAAAATACGGCATAAGTTCCGGGAAGTAGCTCTTGTGGAGCTTATCCGGCATTCCCGTAGCTACGTCGGTCAGCGTGGCGATTTTCCAGCCCGCCGAGCGCAGCTTACGGAGCACTGGGATAGTCTCAGGATAAATCAGCGGGGTCAGATTCATGTTTTCAAAAAACGCGCTTATGACCTCCTCCAGCGAATACGGGAAATCCCACCCCTCCGCAGCGTCGCCAAATATCTGCTCCGGCGCGTAGTCCCTCTCGCGGTACTTCACCCGCGGATTATACTGCTTCAGCACCTCGATGGAGGCTTCAAGCTGCTCGTCGGTCAGCGGAAGCCCCAGCTTCTCCCGCACATGCCGGAATGCGCTGTCATAGTAATCTATCCACACATTCGGCATGTTGACATACTCCATCAGCGTTCCGCCGATGTCAAATACTATCACGTTCATTCTACGCCCTCCATGAATCGTCGTCCGCTTCCCGCGCGGGAGTCTCCGGAGCCGCTCCCTCCTCGAAAAGCACATCGAAGAAGCGCTCCTTCGACTCCACAAAGCACGCGCTGTCCTCGCTGTAGATAACTATGACCTCCGTGCCCTCTGGAAGCTCCCTGCCGTTCGCCGAGACCGCCCGGAAATAATAGGGCTTCCCGCCGCGGGTCACTTTTATCTCGCCGTACATATCCGGGGATATCTCCTCGGTCACTACCCCGTCCATGTTCTCAAGCTCCTTTTCGGAAGGCTCGCCCTGCTTGTGGAGCTTCAGGTACATCGGCGAAAACACCGTGCTCAGCAGAAAATTGAACGCCAGCCCTCCAGCCGCCGCCAGCGGAAGCCCCAGCCAGCTCACAGCCCCGGCGCAGTCCAGCAGAAGCCCTATAAACGACGTCACGAATACGAACACGATCAGCCGCAGCAGGTTCTTCGGAAATACCGTCTGCCATTCCGCGCGGCTTTTAGTGTGCTCGAAAAGCTCCCCGGCGTTCGGGAAAAGCGGCCTTCCAAACAGCAGATGCACCGCAAGCTGCAACAGCAGGTACCCTCCGGAAAGCCCCAGAAGTATAATGTAGAACGTCCTCACGGCGCCACCTCCCGATACAGAAAATCCGCAGCCGAATGACTGCGGACTTCGTTTACATCAGCGTAAAATCAAAGGTTTCCTACCAGGTCGCGGGTATCGCGTGCGATAAGAAGCTCCTCATTGGTGGGAACGACCCAGACCTCGACCTTGCTGTCGGGAGCGGAGATCTTCTGCAGCTTGCCTCTCAGACCGTGGTTAACGGAATCGTCGAGTTTGATGCCGAGGTACTCCATGTTGTGGCATACATCGGCGCGTACGTCGTCGGAGTTCTCGCCGATGCCGCCGGTGAAGATAACAGCGTCAAGTCCGTTCATGACAGCCGCATAGGAGCCGATGAACTTCTTGATCTCATAGCGGAGCATTTCGCCTGCGAGCTGAGCCTTGTGGTCGCCGTGCTCCGCCGCGCTTGTGATATCGCGGTTATCGCTGGAGATACCGGAAATTCCGAGGAAGCCGGACTTCTTGTTCATGTAGTCGCTCATCTCGTTGGGAGTAAGACCCAGCTTATTTGCAACGAAGGTTACAGCGGAGGGGTCTACGCTGCCGCAGCGTGTTCCCATGATAACGCCGTCCAGAGGAGTGAAGCCCATGGAAGTGTCAATGGACTTGCCGCCCTCGATGGCGGTGATGGAGGAGCCGTTGCCGAGGTGGCAGGATACGATCTTGAGATCCTTGATATCCTTGCCCATAGCGTCAGCGAGAGCCTGGCTTACAAATCTGTGAGATGTGCCGTGGAAGCCGTACTTTCTTACGTGCAGCTTCTCGTAGCACTCGTAGGGAAGACCGTACATGAACGCCTTCTCCGGCATGGTGGAATGGAACGCGGTATCGAATACGACTACCTGCGGAGTCGTAGCCGGGATTACCTTCTTGCATGCTCTCAGGGCGAGCGCGTGGGGGTGGTTATGTACCGGTGCGAGCTCTGCGAGGTCGTCTATCTGCTGGATAACTTCGTCTGTAACGAGGGTGGTCTTGCTGAAGATCTCAGCGCCCTGTACTATTCTGTGGCCTACGGCGGAGATCTCGCTCATGCTGTCGATGACCTTGCCCTCGCCGGTGGTGAGTACCTCAACGAGCTTCTCGAACGCCTCGGTGTGGGTCGGGAACTTGCAGTCAGCCTCGACTGTCCTGCCGTCGAACGTGGTGTGCTTGATATGGCCGTCGATACCGATACGGTCGCAGTTGCCCTTTGCAATAACGCTCTCGTCCTCCATATTGATAAGCTGGTACTTCAGCGAGGAGCTGCCGGCATTGATTACAAGAATCTTCATGTTAATAAATCCTTTCAGGTGAAATAAAAAATCACAAAATCAGAGAATAACAGAGATTTTGCTCATACAACAGTAATATTGTAGTACTTTCCGGCGAAAAAATCAAGTCTTTTTTGAAAAATTATTGATTTATAGCGTGTTTTGGTGTAAAATATTAAGAAGAACAGCCACGATCCGGAAAGGGGGCACTTTTATGAAAACAGCCGCAGTTATCTGCGAATATAATCCGTTCCACTACGGACACAGGCACCAGCTCGAACAGACCCGCGCACTCGGCGCGACCCACATCGTCGCCGTGATGAGCGGGGATTTCACCCAGCGCGGCGACCTCGCAGTCACCGATAAGTTCGCCCGGGCAAAGACCGCGCTCGAAAACGGCGCCGACCTCGTGCTGGAGCTTCCCGTGAAGTACAGCCTGTGCGCCGCCGAGGGCTTCGCAAAGGGCGCGGTGGGGATAATTTCCGCGCTCGGCTGCGTCGATATGCTCAGCTTCGGCAGCGAATGCGGGAGCATTCCCGCCCTGCGCGAGGCCGCGGGAGCCGTGGAGTACGCGGTGCATTCCGACTACTTCCAGCTTCTGATGTCCGGCGGGAAAAGCTACCCCGCCGCCCTCGCGGAGGCGGTGAAGAAATTCTACACCGACGACGTATACGACGTGATATCCTCGCCAAACAACACCCTCGCCGTGGAGTACATCAAGGCGCTCGACGACATTGGCAGCGGCATCGAGCCGGTGACTGTCCGGCGCGAAGGCGCAGCCCACGACAGCGACAGCGAGCAGGAAAAATTCCTCAGCGCCTCGGCGATACGCAAAAAGATACTCGCCGGCGAGGACTACAGCGCGTACGCTCCGCTTATAGACTCCCCCGCTGCGGATATCCGCCGTCTGGAGACCGCGATACTCGCGAAGCTCCGCATGATGCGGCCGGAGGACTTCGAAGCCGTGTACGACGCGGCGCAGGGGCTTGGCGAACGGCTCTTCAAGGCGGTGCGCCGGGCGGGGAGCCTCGACGAGCTGTACTTCCTCGCCAAAACGAAGCGCTACACCCTCGCGCGGATACGCCGGGCGGTGCTGTGCGCGTTCCTCGGCGTGGACAAAAAAATGCTCCATGAGCCGGACGGATATATCCGCATTCTCGGCATGAACTCCCGCGGCAGGGAGATACTCTCGGCTGCGAAGAACTCCGGCTGCACCGTCCCGATGGACACCTCGCTGCGGGCGCTGATGGACACGTCCTTCGAAGCTCACAGGCTCGGAGCGTTCCAGGCGCGCTGCAGGGACGTATGGGCGCTTGCCCTGGAAAATCCGCTCTCCTGCGGCTCCGACTTCACAGCCAAGCCAACGATACTAAATTAAATTCGGAATTATGAATTCGGAATTCGGAATTTCGGAGTCCCGCTTCGCGGGACATATCAAAATTTGATACAATTGGAATACCGCCGCGGTAGCGGCGCACATAAATTCCGAATTCCGCATTCCGAATTCCGAATTTTAAAAAAGGGAGTGTGCATAAAATGGTATCAGCAAATGAACTAAACTACAAGAACTTCGGCAGATGCGTTAAGCTCGACAACGGCACGGCAAGCATTATAATCACTGTGGAGGTCGGCCCGCGCATTATTTCCTACTGCCTGAACGGTCACGAAAACATGCTGCTTGAGGACGTAGGTCGGGAATTCAAGGACGATTCGCAGGAACTCCGCGATTATTTCGGCGAGGGCAGGACCTGGTACATATACGGCGGCCACAGGCTCTGGAGCAGCCCTGAAAGCTACCCGCACAGCTACGTCCCGGATAACGAGCCGGTGGAATATACAGTCTCCGGCGGCGAAATAACGCTGATTCCTCCGGCGACCCGCACCGGTCAGCAGCACAGGCTGATATACAGACTCGCGGACGAGGGCTCGGAAGTCGAGCTTTTCCACGAGATAAGGAACGTTTCCGGCGCGATAGTCACACTGGCGCCCTGGGCGCTCACCGTATGCGCGGCGGGCGGCGTGGAGATATTCCCACAGAGCCAGGCTGACAACGGGCTGCTCTCTAACCGCAGGAACGTTTTCTGGAGCTACTCGGATATCAGCGACGACCGGTTTTTCCTGTCGAACAGATATGGCACGCTTCAGCAGGTAAAGGGAGCGCCGGAAAAATTCAAGATAGGCATAAACAACGAGGACGGCTGGGCAGCTGTGGTCAACCACGGGCAGATTTTCCTCAAGAATTTCCGCATGAATATCGACGGGAATTACCCGGACTACGGCTGCAACTTCGAGACCTTCACGAACGGGATCTTCCTCGAATGCGAGAGCCTCGGCGAGCTTAAGACCCTGAAAAACGGCGAATCTGCCAGCATTACAGAGTACTGGTCGCTGATACCATGCAGCGAAGGCTTCGACAGGAAAAGCGACGACAGCATAGACGCATTCGTGAAGAAATACGACCTGCGTAATCATCACGCATAACGGAGGACACATGAGCCTTTACGACGAGCTTCGCCGGAAGCACGGCAGCTTTATTTACCACAGCTATGAATTCACGGAGCAGGACGGCTCCACGCTGCTCCGGTTCCACTTTTCAATTGACGAATACCACTTTTACCCCGGGTGGACTTTTCCCGAGGAATTCAGCGGACTGACCTTCGACCGTGAGCTTGCAGACCGTATCGCGTTCTCCCTGGGAATGGCGGAACTCGTTTCCTACTGGAAGTGCGCCTGCCCTCCAGTGGTGGAGATACGCTGCGGCGGGCTTTCCGAAGAACAGAAGCTCTGGTGGAAAAAGCTGTACTTCAACGGGCTTGGGGAGTTCTTCTACCGCAATGGAATAACTCACGGCTTCAACAGCTTCATGACGATAAACGCACCGGAGCCTTCGGAGCTTCCCGCACGGACGAACATACTTTCCGGCTTCATGGTTCCCATCGGCGGCGGCAAAGACAGCGTCGTCACGCTGGAATTACTGCGGAAAGCCGGAGTGGACATATCCGCATATATCATCAATCCCCGGGGTGCGACCCTCGGCTGCGCGGAAGCGGCGGGAATTCCGGAAAGCCGCGTTATCGCTCCGAAGCGCGCCATCGACAAACAGCTCCTGGAGCTGAACAAAATGGGTTATCTCAACGGACACACGCCGTTTTCCGCTGTGGTGGCGTTCTCTGCGGAGCTTTGCGCCTGCGTTCACGGGCTGAAGTACATCGCGCTATCCAACGAGAGCAGCGCGAACGAATCCTACGTCGATGGCACACAGATAAACCACCAGTACAGCAAGTCCACCGAGTTCGAGCGGGACTTCCGGGAGTACTGCGAAAAGTGGTTCGGCGGGTATTCCCGCTGCCCGGAATATTTCAGCCTGCTCCGCCCCTGGAGCGAGTGGCAGATAGCCCGGGAATTCGTGAAGTACCCGCAGTATTTCGGAATCTTTCAGAGCTGCAACCTTGGCAGTAAGACCAACTCCTGGTGCTGTAACTGCGCAAAGTGCCTGTACGTCTATATCCTGCTGGCGGCGTTCCTCGACGACGACGTGCTGACACGGATTTTCGGCTGCAACATGCTCGAAAAGCAGGAGCTTTCCGATATGCTGGACGGTCTGGCGCTGGACGGCGAGGATAAGCCCTTCGAATGCGTCGGCACCAAGGACGAGGTGCGGCTCTCGCTCGAAATGGCGTGGGAGCGCCGGAAGTCAGATCCGCCCGCACTGCTGAAGCGCTGGCGCAGTCTGTTCCCGGAATACGCGCCGGTATCCCTTGAAAACTACTTCGACCGGGACAATTTCGTGCCGGAGGAGTTCAAATATCTGCTCGGAGAAATGCAATGAACATCAATGAATTACGCCCCCTTTTTGAGGGAAAACGCTGCGCCATACTGGGCTACGGCAGGGAAGGCAGAGTGTGGCTCTCGCTGCTGAACAGGCTCGGCTGCTGTTCTGAGATAGCAGTCGCGGACATGAAGCCGCAGGACATACCGGGAGTCACCGGGATATACGGCGAGGACTGCCTCGACCGTGCAAAGGGCTACGACCTGCTCCTGCAAAGCCCAGGCGTCATCATCAAGGATAAGCTGACTGACGAGGAAAAATCCCGGATACTCACCCAGACCGAGGTGCTGCTCCGGCTTCGCCCATGTAAAATTATCGGCATAACCGGCACAAAGGGGAAGTCCACGACCTCCTCGCTGACCTATCACTTCCTCAGCGCCTGCGGGTTCAAAACCATGCTGATAGGCAACATCGGAGTTCCACCGCTGGAGCGCTTCGAGGAAATGACCCCGGACACCGTTGCGGTCTGCGAGATGAGCTGCCATCAGCTCGAGTTCGTGCATCACTCCCCGGAGATAGCCGTGCTGCTGAACATCTTCCCGGAACATCTCGACCACTACGTGAGCCTCGAGGCGTACGCCGAAGCCAAGCGGAACATCTATAAATTCCAGCAGGCAGGCGACGTTTCGATACTCAACGTAGACCTGATACCGGACGACATCTGCACCAACGCGGAATGCAGCAACGCCCCGAACTGCAGCAGCTCCGGCTACCGGAAGTCCAGGCTGATAACCATAGGCTGCGAGCGCCCGGCTATGGCGTTCGCGGAGAACGGCGCGATATTCCTCCCCGACCGTGAGATACCCGCCGGCGAGGTACGCACCCAGCTCCGCGGAAAGCACAACGTCTACAACATCACCGCGGCGCTCATGGCTGCAACCGCCGCCGGAGCCGATACCGACCGCTGCCTCGCTTCCCTTCCGGATTTCATGGGGCTTGAGCACCGCCTTGAATACGTCGGCACAGTGAACGGCGTGGAGT
>PPYE01357893.1_pt1 | contig 15796 bp, 17 predicted proteins | sample 1559881 | NCBI WGS metagenome assembly PPYE01 (sample SAMN08240022, study PRJNA423297) | Human gut metagenome, whole genome shotgun sequencing project. | reverse complement strand
CGGCAAGGATGCCGAAATAAGGACACACCGAGCTTTGCACGAGGCAAAGCCATCAGAGTGTCCTAAAGGGGATAGGGATTGAAGACTAACACTTTTTTGAAAAACATACTTTTTCTACAAGCTGAAATCGATGCTTAAACCGCATCGATTTTTTTATTTTTATCTATTGATTATTTCCTTAAAATGCTGTATAATAATACAGTATGATTGTGAGGTGTGTGTTTTGGCACAGAAAAAAGGAAAAAATAAATTCGGAATAACACCGTCTATGATATTTCTGAATCTTTTACTGGTTCTTATCATCTGCACAGTGTGTTTCTTTACCTATAATATTATAAACGGCGAGGATAATACTTCATCCGAGCCGCCGTTCACAGCGGTGACATCAGCACCGCCCGAAACTTCCGCTCCCGCTACTACCGCAGGCAGTACGGAAAAGCCCGACAGCAACTCATCCGTTGCCACATCGGATAATGAGCCGACACTTGACTTTGATAAGGACTATTTCTCCTCATCACTGTTCATAGGCGACAGTATCTCCACAGGTCTTAGCCTTTATGGCTTCCTTGATCAGCAAAACGTATTCGCTCAGCAGGGTCTTGCACCCTCTACGGCACTTGACGCTGACATCGACGGAGTGACGCTTTCGGATAAGATTGCTTCATTCAAGCCCAAAAAGATATTCGTGATGCTCGGCACAAACAGCGTCGGCTACGCCGATAACGAAACGCTTGCAGGCAATATGAAGGAGCTTGTGGAAAAGATTTCTTCTCTTACAAAGGCTAAGATATACGTTGTATCCATCCCGCCCGTAACAGCAGAAGCGGAGAAGTCGGACGAGAATGCGCTTACCCTTAAGGACATCACCGATTATAATACCAAGCTCAAAAATGCAATTTCAGGCACTTCGGCAACATTCATCGACCTTAACAGTATCCTTTCCGACAAGGACGGATATTTCAATGCCGATTATGCAGAAATGGACGGAATTCACTTTATGGGAAAAACCTACGAGGTAATGCTCAGCTACCTGCAGAAGCATTCTTCGTAAATATCAAAGGGGCAACATATTAAGAATGAAACATATAGCTGATTGTAAAACAATAGCAATATCGTTAATCTGTATATTTTCAATAGTTCTTTGCAGCTGTTCGGATGTAACAGTGTCGCAGGATAGTTCGTTGTCAAAAAATGACACAACAACCCCTGTAAAAACATCATTAACCGACACCAAATCATCAACTGTAGCGACAACCGTTAAAATCGTAACTACATCGGCTACTACAGCCGTTACAACGACCGAAACGACACCGCCTGAAACTACAGCTGCAGCAACAGAGCCAAAGCCTGCTCCGACCGATCCGCCAAAGACCTCTGAAACCGCTCCACAAGCCAAACCGACAGCATCGACAGACTTTGATAACTCATTTTTTGACGATGCGCTGTTCATAGGCGACAGCATTACGACCGGTCTTTACCTTTACGGTTATCTCGACGAGTCCCTTGTCTACGCAAAGCTCGGGCTTGCCCCCTCAACCGCATTGGAAAGCGAAATAGACGGTGTAACCATAAACAGTAAAATAAAGGCAAATAATCCCAAAAAGATATATATTATGCTCGGCACCAACAGCGTAGGCTATTCAGACGGCAATTACCTTGCAAATTGTATGGGCGAACTAGTACAACATATTTCACAAATCACAAAAGCAAAGGTATACGTTCTGTCTATCCCGCCAATAACATATTATGCCGAAGCAGACTATGATAACGCACTCACAACATCTGCGATAAACGAGTATAATACCGCATTAAAAAGCGTAATTAAAGGCACAAAGGCAAAATTTCTCGACTTTCATTCTGTGCTGACCGCTCCCGACGGATATTATTACGAGGAATATCACGAGATGGACGGAATTCACTTTATGGGTTCAACGTATCAGGTTATGCTAAGTTTCCTTGAGAAACATTCTTAATATAAAATGTGCATAAAAGAAAGGAATTATGAACAATGAAAAGCAGTATCACAAAGAGAATAATGGCAGGAATTGTCTGCGCTATGGTCGCAGTTTCAATATGCGGATGCTCCGAAAAACCCGCTCAGTCATCGGCTTCGGAAAGCTCCGTCACATCCGATGCAGGCTCGGTTTCCGAGGCTTCTGACAGCAGTACGGCGACCGGTACCGCCGCCGAAATCACAGCTAAGATACAGGAAGATGTCAAGTTCCCCGGTATGGCTGAAATAGGCGCAGACCGCATGGCAGGCTACTATGACGTTGCAGCCGACAAGATAGACAGCTACAGTGCCTATATCTGCGGCTCGGGCGCTTATCCCGATGAGATAGCGGTTTTCAAGATGAAATCTGCAAACGATGTAAATGCTGTAAAGTCTGTTCTCGAAAAGCGTGTAGAGAACCAGAGTGCCACATTCAAGGACTATACGCCCGATGAAATGTACAAGATAGACGGCAACAACGTAGTTACAAGCGGTAACTATGTAGCGCTTATCATCTGTGCCGACAACGCAAAGGCAATCGATGATTTCAAGGCAATGGCTAAGTAAATCAGTAAAATGAAAGGAGAACCGTATGGCTATAGAGTGTCTTGTTATAACGTTTATACTTGGGGCTATAGTGTTCTCATTCGCCAGAGCCGACAGAATCCGCTGGGTCATAGCGACCGTTCCGCTTGGGATACTGCCGCTTGCAAACTGCGTGTCCTGCTTTGTCTGTACTGCGTTTTTGGGGTGCGAACTGCCTAAGAATATCGCTGCGGTGATACTTCTTCTTGCGGTGATGGCATCGTGCGTGTGGATAGGCATAGCGTCGGGTTTTCTGCGTACAAACCGTATGCGGATACCTTATATTAGTGCGGGCATCGGCTTCAATGTGGTTCTTGGGCTTATTCTACTGAATTTCTATATCGGATTGTTATAATCCGGCTATGAAACGGAGATTCACAGCTATAAACAAATACCGCACCGCCGTAAATTTCTACGGCGGTATTTTTATCTTTACGTTATATCCGCATCCGTCAATCGTCAATAGACAAATTGTATAAAAATGAACCCGGATTTTTAGTTACTTATTCCTAAAAGACATATTGACAAATCGGAGATAACACTATATAATATTAAATGTATTTCGCTCACCACTACATATTGTGGTTTTACAATTAAAGCTTAAACGAGAGGGAGAAATAAATGCTGACTAAAATTCAAAAGAGAGACGGACGTACAGTACCGTTCAACATTGAAAAGATAGCCGATGCTATATATAAGGCGGCGAGAGCTGTCGGTGGCAACGATTATCAGGAAGCCGGTGAAATGGCTGAAAAGGTTTGCGATTATCTTGAGGCAAACGTAAATAAGACAGGGGAGCTTCCCACCGTAGAAGAAGTTCAGGACGCTGTAGAAAAGGTGCTTGTTGAAAGCGGCCACGCAAAGACTGCCAAGGCTTATATCCTTTACAGAGCCGACAGAACAAGGGTAAGAGAAATGAACACCAGCCTTATGAAGATCTATGAGGATCTTACATTCAAGGCTGCAAGAGATTGCGATATTAAGCGTGAAAACGCCAACATTGACGGAGATACCGCAATGGGCACAATGCTCAAATACGGCTCTGAGGGTGCAAAGCAGTTCAACGAGATGTATGTTCTTGCTCCCGAGCATTCAAAGGCGCACAGGGACGGCGATATTCATATCCACGATCTTGACTTTTTAACGCTTACCACGACCTGCTGTCAGATTGACCTTATCAAGCTGTTCAAGAACGGCTTCTCGACAGGTCACGGCTTCCTCAGAGAGCCTAACGAAATCAGCAGCTATTCTGCGCTCGCCTGCATTGCTATCCAGTCAAACCAGAACGATCAGCACGGCGGACAGTCTATCCCCAACTTTGACTATTCTATGGCTGACGGCGTAAGAAAGACATATAAGCACCGCTATGCTCAGAATATCGTAAGAGGACTTGAGCTTATAGGCGGCATTGATGACCTTGCAACAGCGGAAGCCGATGTAAAGGCATATACAAAGAAGCTCGAAGAAGAAAAGCAGCTTTGTCCTGTTCTCGCTAACGATAACGGCTATCAGGACGCAGAGCGTGAATGCCTCAGAGAAATATGCCCCGATGTCAGCGATGAAATAATCGAAAAGATACAGAAATTTGCACTGAAGCAGGCTGAAGTAGAAACCGACAGAGCCACATATCAGGCTATGGAGGCACTCGTACACAACCTCAACACAATGAACAGCCGTGCAGGCGCACAGATACCATTCTCATCAATAAACTACGGTACAGACACCTCTCCCGAAGGCAGAATGGTAATAAAGAACGTTCTGCTTGCTACAGAGGCAGGTCTTGGCAACGGCGAAACACCCATCTTCCCGATACATATCTTCAAGGTAAAGGACGGTCTTAACTATAACGAGGGCGATCCTAACTACGATCTGTTCAAGCTGGCTTGCAGAGTATCGGCAAAAAGACTGTTCCCGAACTTCTCGTTTATCGACGCTCCCTACAACCTTCAGTATTACAAGCCCGGCGACTATAATACGGAAATCGCATATATGGGATGCCGTACCCGTGTAATAGGAAATGTTTACGATCCCACAAGAGAAATAGTAACAGGACGAGGAAACCTTTCGTTCACATCCATAAATCTGCCTAGACTCGGTATACTTGCAGGCGGAGATATTGTAAAGTTCTTTGAGATGCTCGAGGACAGAATGAATCTTGTCGTAGATCAGCTTCTCTACAGATTCAAGATACAGTCGCAAAAGAAAGTAAAGAACTATCCGTTCCTTATGGGACAGGGAATATGGATTGACTCCGAAAAGCTCAATCCCAACGATACTATCGGAGAGGTATTGAAGCACGGTACGCTTTCTGTAGGCTTTATAGGTCTTGCTGAATGCCTCAAGGCGCTTATCGGCGTTCATCACGGCGAAAGCAAGGAGGCTCAGGAGCTTGGTCTGCGTATTATAGGCAGAATGAGAGCAAGAATGGACGAAGAAAGCAAGAAGACCGGTCTTAACTTCTCGCTCCTCGCAACACCCGCAGAAGGTCTTTCGGGAAGATTTGTAAAGATCGACCGCAAGAAGTTCGGCAAAATCGAGGGCGTAACCGACAGAGAATACTACACAAACTCATTCCATATACCTGTTTACTTCCCCATCAACGCATTCAGAAAAATCAAGCTGGAAGCGCCTTATCACGCACTCACAAACGCAGGTCATATCAGCTATGTAGAGCTTGACGGCGACCCGCTTCAGAACCTTGAGGCATTTGAGCAGATTATCAGATGCATGAAGGAATCGGGTATCGGCTACGGCTCGATAAACCACCCCGTAGACAGAGATCCCTGCTGCGGATACACGGGTATAATCGGTGACGTATGCCCCAAGTGCGGAAGAAGCGATCACGGCGACAACACAAGATTTGAGCGTATCCGCCGTATAACAGGCTATCTTGTAGGCACTGTTGACCGATTCAACAACGGCAAGAGAGCCGAAGAAAGAGATAGAGTAAAGCACAGCGTTTCTGACGATGACGCAGAAATCTGACGATTTATAAAGACTGCAAAAGAATCCGGCACATCCTGCCGGATTTTTTGCGTTCAGGGCTTGAAATCGGCGGCGGTTTAGTATATACTATCCATAAGCCGAGCCGTAAGGACTGTGTGAAAGCAAAAACAGAAAAGAGGTATTTCTATGGGTGAATATGGCAAAAGAGCCGAGCAACTGTTTATGGAAGGATATAACTGCTCACAGGCGGTATTGCTCAGCTATTCGGATATAACGGGGCTTGACGATAAGACGGCGGCTATGCTTGCATCGGGCTTCGGCGGCGGTATGGGACGTATGCGTGAGGTATGCGGCGCAGTAAGCGGAATGTTCATCGTACTGGGCATAGTGGCAGGCTACAGCGATCCTTCGGACGCACAGGGCAAGAAATCCACCTATGCCGCAATACAGGAGCTTGCTTCACGCTTCAGAAAAGAAAACGGCAGTATAATCTGCAAGGAGCTTCTCGGACTGTCAAAGCCCGAAAAGACATATATACCCGAAGAAAGAACGAAAGAGTATTATAAAAAACGGCCTTGTCCGAAAATCGTCTGTATGGCGGCTGATATACTTGAAGAATATCTTGATGAACACGGTTATCTGACCGGGAAAGGAATCTGACATGATCGCACTTATTACGGGCGCAAGCTCGGGAATCGGAAAAGAAATGGCGAAAAACCTTGCTACAAGAGGTGTAAATCTTATACTTGTCGCAAGAAGAACAGAGCGTCTGCTGGCACTCAAGGAAGAAATCGTATACAACTGTCCCGAAATAAAGGTCAAGACAATTACAGCCGACCTTTCGAAAGAAGAACAGTGCTTCGAGCTTTACGACAGGGTAAAGGAATATAAAATTGATTTTCTCTTTAACAATGCGGGATTCGGTCTGTACGGTCCGTTCCTTGAAACAGATCTTAAAGACGAGCTTTCGATGATAAACGTCAATATAAAGGCCGTTCATATTCTGACAAAGCTGTTCCTGCGTGATTTTGCCGCAAGAAACAGCGGATATATCCTTAACACTGCGTCTGTTGCAGGCTTTATGGCAGGACCTCTGCTTGCGACATACTATGCGACAAAAAACTATGTCGTACAGCTTACCAAAGCGGTTTACGAGGAACTGAGAAGCACAGGAAGCAGGGTAGTGATAAGCGCACTTTGCCCCGGACCCGTAGATACCGAATTCAACAGCGTTGCAGGCGTAAAGAGCTTCGGAATACCGAGCGAGAACGAGGCTTATGTTGCGGACTATGCTATCGAACGTCTTTTATGCGGAGATCTGCTGATAATCCCCGGCGTTACCACCAAGGCGGCTGCGGCAGGCTCAAGATTTGCTCCGACAAAATTCCTTCTCAGAACGGTAAGAACGTTACAGGAGCAGAAGAACAAATAAAGATATAATGTGAGGAACTATGGCGTATACTACAGATTTAAACGCTGAGCTTGTTTCAAAGCAGGCAAGCAAAAACACAAAAATGCTTTTTGAATACCTTAAAAGCATTTACGGCAAAAAACATCTGGCAGGTCAGCAGTATCTGCAAAGTGAAGAAGTCGAGGATCTTGTGTACTATCATTTGACGGGAAAGCTCCCTGCCGTGAGAGGATATGACTTTATGGGTGTAAGCTCCTGCAAGAAAACGGACGATCAGGTGGACAGGGCGATAAAATGGGCTACTCAGTGCGGCGGCATTGTCACAATGTGCTGGCACTGGTACGCTCCGAACGATATGGACGATTATTCCAAAGGCTCATCATTCTACTACAAGACGACCGGCTACGATCACAAGACCTGCTTCGATTTATGCAAGGGCGTAACCGAAGGCACTGCGGAATATGAATTTATTATCCGTGAGATAGATATGGTATCAGCCGAGCTTAAGCGTATGGCACAGCTTGATATACCTGTGCTGTGGCGGCCTCTGCACGAGGCAAACGGCAACTGGTTCTGGTGGGGAAACCACGACGAACAGCACCGTGAAGCGTATAAGAAGCTGTGGTATATGATATTTGACCGTATGGAAAATTATCACAAGCTGACCAATCTTATATGGGTATGGAACGGTCAGGACAAGTGTATGGAGGTAAGCCCGGACACGTTTGACATCTGCGGAGATGATATTTATTCGGTAAAGGAATACGATCATTCTTCCCAGAAGCAGAGATTTGAATATATGACCGAGCTTGCACACGGCAAAATGATAACCTTGTCCGAGTGCGGCTATATCCCCGATCCCGATGAGATGAAAAAGGACAACGCTATGTGGCTGTGGTGGCTCCCGTGGTGGGGCGAGTTTGTCTACAAGAGGGAAGGGTATAAGCCTGTTTTTGACAAAGACGGCTATACTGTGATAAACGAAAAATATATGACCGAGGACTTTATGAAGCGTGTTATGGCTCATCCCGACGTTATAATGCGTGAGGATCTGCCGTGGTACGACAAGGATAAGCACAAGCTCCCCGATGCGCTTTCGGCAAATCTTGAGAGGATAAATAGCAAATGAGGAAAGCACTCGCTGTATTAATAGCCGTAATCATTGCCGCAATGCTCTGCGGCTGTGCCGATGATATTTCGTCCTCGGTACAGCAGGCGGACAGCTCCTCCCGTTCATCTACAAAATGGACGGTAACAGAAGTGGCTGACGATGATATTTCCTGCGAGGGTCTTGTACTCACAGCGCTTAACAGCGGCGATTTTCCCGAAATGGTAAAAGCAACGGACAGCACGCTGCTTGATACGATAATGGATTTCAGCAAATACGGTATCACAGACTACTGCGTATATCAGCAGGCGATAAGCGTTGAGCTGTCGGAGATAATTGCTGTGCGTGCCGATGACACAGACGGCGTGAAAGCCGCACTGCAAAGCAGAAAAGACAGCCTTATAAAGCAGTTCGGAACATATCCCGAACAGGAAAAAGTCGTAAGCAGGACGGTGGTATTCCAAAAGGGCAATCTGTGCTTTCTTATAGCGTCGGAAGAGCCTGAGAAGGCAGAGAAAGCGATATCGGACAAAATCAGCGCAAACTCTGTTGATTTGGGAGATTAAAAAAGACGGCTATTTTTTGAAAATGGGGTTTGGGGCGTAGCCCCAAGCGGGGTGAGGGCGGCAGCCCCACATTCACCCCCTTTCTGGGGAAAGGGGGCAGGGGGATAGGGATAGTAAGTTAGAAGTTTGTTTCAAAAACAGACTTTTTCTACAAGCTGTGACCGCAGTTTTCTGCGGTTGCTTTTTTTCGCCTCACTACTTGAAAAGCCGACAGAAAAATGCTATAATTGTAAAGGTTTATCGTCAGACGCTTATGTCTGTCGGTTGGAAATAAACGGGTAGAACCGTAGGAAAGGTATAGATTTTATGTTAGACACAATGAAAGGTCTTAAGCGCACACATTATTGCGGCGAGGTCGAGGGTATCGGCAGTACCGTTACCGTTGCGGGATTTGTGCAGAGAGTAAGAGATAAGGGCAGCCTTATGTTCGTTGATCTGCGTGACCGCACAGGCATTGTTCAGCTTGTATTCGATGATACAACAGAGCCTGCCGTATTTGAAAAGGCAAAGCAGATAAAGAGCGAATATGTGCTTATGGCACAGGGACTTCTGCGTGAAAGAGAAAGCAAGAATAACGATATAAAGACAGGCAACGTTGAAATTCTCGTTACCGACCTTCGTATACTTTCGATGGCTCAGACAACGCCGTTTGAGATAGTTAACGATACAAAGACAAACGAGGAGCTTCGTCTTAAGTACAGATACCTCGATCTTCGCAGAAAGAAGCTGCAGGATAACCTTATAATGCGTCACAGGATTGCAAAGACAGCCCGTGAATATTTCTATGATAACGGATTCCTTGAAATAGAAACACCTATGATGATGAAATCAACTCCTGAGGGAGCAAGAGATTATCTTGTACCGTCAAGAGTTCACGAGGGCAAGTTCTATGCGCTTCCGCAGTCGCCGCAGATATACAAGCAGTTACTTATGATTTCGGGCTTTGACCGCTATATTCAGCTTGCGAGATGCTTCAGAGATGAGGACCTTCGTGCTGACAGACAGCCCGAATTTACGCAGATAGACCTCGAAATGTCATTTATGGATGTTGACGAGATACTTGAGCTTACAGAGGGCTTCATCAAAAAGCTGATGAAGGATGTGCTTGATGTTGATATTACAACTCCGCTCCCCAGACTGACATATAACGACGCTATGTCACGTTACGGCTCAGATAAGCCCGATACACGCTTCGGTATGGAAATACAGGATCTGTCCGATATTGTAAAGGATACAGAGTTCTCGGTATTTTCTTCGGCTATTGCCGCAGGCGGCAGTGTAAGAGCGATTGTTGCAAAGAATGCCGCAGGTGTTCTTACAAGAAAGGAAATCGACAAGCTGACCGAGTTCTCAAAGGGCATCGGCGCAAAGGGTCTTGCATATATCCGCTGGCACGATGACGCACCTAACTGCTCGTTTGCAAAGTTCCTTAAAGAAGGCGAGCTTGACGCTATCCTTTCACACCTCGGCTGTGAAAAGGGAGATGTTGTGCTTATCGTTGCGGACAAGAACAAGGTTACGCTCCCCGTACTCGGCGCTCTGCGTCTTAAGGTCGGCAAGCAGATAGGCATAGTACCCGACAGCGGATACAACTTCTTATGGATTACCGAGTTCCCGTTCTTTGAGTGGGACGATGAGTCGGAAAGCTGGCTTGCTATGCACCATCCCTTCACGATGCCTATGGAGGAGTGCCTTGAGTATCTTGATACCGACAAGGGCAAGGTAAGAGCGAAGGCTTATGACCTTGTACTCAACGGCATTGAGCTTTGCAGTGGTTCTATCCGTATCACAGACCCCGAGCTTCAGGAGAGAATGTTCAGACTTCTCGGCCTTACCGACAAGGAGATTGAAGAAAAGTTCGGCTTCCTTGTTGACGCATACAAGTATGCCGCACCTCCGCACGGCGGTCTTGGTATAGGTCTTGACAGGCTTTCGATGCTCCTTTGCGGTGCAGACAGCCTGAGAGATGTAGTTGCTTTCCCGAAGGTAAAGGACGCAAGCGAGCTTATGTCGCAGTGCCCGTCGGTTGTTGACGATAAGCAGCTTGAGGAGCTTCATATAAAAACGGTGGTTTCGGAAGAATAACCGTAATTAGCAGTACGGAAAAATTCAATAGGTTCAGAGCGCACGAGAAATCGCGCGTTCTTTTTTTATACCCTCCTGCATAGACTTTACTAAACAAAAAAGACAAGCTGAAAGGAAATGAGAAAATGATAGAAAGTAAAACCTGCGAATACGATACGGCGATACGCTGTGCGGTAAGAATTTTTCCCGGTCTTGCATCGGTGCCGAATGCGATACGGCAGACAGCGGAAGAAATCCGTATAAGGAGCGGCTATCCGATAATAATCCGCACGGGAATGCAAAACCATATAACGCAGATAACGCCCGACAGCGAAATGCTGGCAGAGTGCATAAGCGCAATATGTCAGAATTCGCTCCATACTTATGAAAAGGATATTGCCAACGGATTTATAACGCTGTACGGCGGTCACAGGGCAGGATTATGCGGTACTGCGGTGTACGGCAACGGCGGGCTTCAGACGGTGAAGAATTTCAGTTCGATAAACATAAGGATAGCACGTCAGCATTACGGGGCAGCAAGGGATCTGCTGCCGCTGTTTGAAAGCGAGTGCAGGAGCAGGGGACTTCTTATAGTAGGGAGGGCGCTGAGCGGAAAAACCACGATACTGCGTGATTTATGCAGATGCATAGGAGGAATGTTCAGGGTTTCACTTATTGATGAACGGCAGGAGATAGCGGCGGTGTATAACGGGAAGCCGTGTCTTGATGTGGGGCTTATGACCGATGTCTTCAGCGGATACGGCAAGTCGGATGGGATAATAAGGGCGGTACGCAGTATGTCGCCCGATTATATCGTGACCGATGAGCTTGGCGCTGATGCGGAAAGTATAAGGCAGGCGGTGAATTCGGGGTCGGGGCTGATAATGACGGCTCACGCAGACAGCATCGAGGAGGCTTATCGCAACGAGGGTATAAGGACGGTCATCGACAGCGGAGCGATACAGCATATAGCGCTTGTGCAAAGCCACAGAATAACAGCGGTAAAACAGCTTATCACTGCCGAAGCGAATGCCGTGTGTACAATATGAACGGCATGACGGGAATTGTTATATTCCTGCTGACTACGCTCAGCGGCGGTGCGACCGGTATGTATTTTTCGGGCAGGCTGAGTGAGCGGTGCAGGGTAATCAACTCATATATTACGCTGGTACAGAGTATGAACTGCTATATAGGCTTCAGCGGATACAAGCTGGCTGAAATTTTCAGAGCGGAGCAAAAAAGCTCCGGCTGTTACATTTCGGACAAACTTGTTGAACTCAGCGAAAACGGCGGTGATATAAGCGATGAGTGGGATATATGCGTGTCGAAAAGCGGTTATCTGAAAGAGGATGACAGACAGATATTATCTGAGCTTGGCAGGACTATCGGCAAAAGCAATACCGACGGCGAAACGGCTGTACTCGCACTTGCGGGGCAGCGTCTTTCCTTTCAGCTGAAAACCGCCGAGGAGGAAAGAAAACGCAAGGGCAGATTGTACACGACGCTTGGGATAATGCTCGGAGCGGCGGTCGGAATAATGCTGATATAGAAAGCGGCGGTGTGATATGAATGTAGATTTTATTTTCAAGATTGCGGCGATAGGTATCGTTGTAGCCGTTCTCAATCAGCTTCTGCAACGCTCGGGCAGAGAGGAGCAGGCAATGATGACTACTATAGCAGGGCTTATCGTTGTGCTGATGATGATTGTCACGGAAATAAGCAACCTGTTCGACACAATCAAAAGTATTTTCAATCTATAGGCGGAAAGCAAGGAACGGTAAATATGAATATAATTGCATTTGTCGGAGCCGGCATTATCGGAGCTGTTCTGTCATCGGTATTAAAGCAGTACAAGCCTGAATTCAGCATCTATATAACTCTGATAACGGGTATGCTTATGCTGGGTGCGGCTGTGTCGGCGGTAAAACCTGTGATAGAAACCGTATCGGGCTATCTCGAAACAGCCGTTCCGGATTCGTCCTACGCTGACGTACTGGTAAAATCGCTTGCTGTCTGTTATATAACGCAAATGGCATCGGACAGCTGCAATGACGCAGGCGAAAAGTCGATAGCGTCTAAGATAGAGCTTGCAGGCAAGTTTGCGATAGTCATACTGGCGTTGCCGGTATTCAGCAGACTTATGGAGGTAATAAAACAACTTTTACAGTGAGGGACTATGAAAACAGCTGTTATTAAAACAATTATTCTGCTTATCGTACTGCTCACGGCTGCAGCGTTTCCTTACAGGACTTATGCCGAAGAAAGCGTAATAATCGACGGGTACAGTGCCGATATACCGCCTGAGCTTGAAAAGAGCCTCTCGGACGCAGGGATAACGCCGCAAAGCATAGACAGCGAGGCGCTGTCTGTCGATAAGGTAGTAAGCAATGTCACGGGTATGCTGTGGGAAAGCATCAAAAGCCCGCTGAAATTACTTATCTCGCTGATTTCGGTAACGCTTCTTTGCAGTATTGCAAACGTATTTGCAGATAACACAAGCGGAAATCTGAAAACTGTGTTTTCGCTCGTGTCGGTGCTTGCGTGCAGTACGATAACTGTGAGTGCCGCAAGCGATTCGCTGACAGCGGCATCAAAAACGCTTGAGTCGGGAAGCGTATTCCTTGCGAGCTTTATACCTGCATTTGCCGGAATACTTGCAACAAGCGGTCACGTCAGCTCTGCGGCAATGTTCAATACCGTTGTAATGGGCGGTGCGCAGGGCTATATGCAGCTTGCGTCAAAGATACTTATGCCTGTATCAATGAGCATACTCGGAATATCGCTTGCAGGGAGCGTATGCGGCGAACTGAAGCTGGAAACGCTTGCACAGGCGGTGAAAAAGACGGTTATATGGATACTGGGTCTTATAATGACCGTATTCGTGGCGCTTCTTGCAATGCAGAGCTTTATCACTGTGCCGTCCGATAATGTCGGAATAAAAGCCGCAAGGTTTACCGTTTCAAACGGCGTTCCGTTTATCGGGGGAGCGGTTTCCGACTCGCTGTCGGTAATGTACGGCGGCATAGGAATCATACGGAATAATTTCGGTGTTTTCGGAATAATCACAGGTGGAGTGCTTATCCTGCCGTCAATAATTTCTGTGCTTTGCTATAAGCTGGCATTCTCGCTTGCGGCATCGTTCAGCGATCTGTTCGGCATATCACAGCTGACAGGGCTTATGAAATGTGCTGAGGGTGTAAGCTCGATAATCACCGCTATGCTCGTTTCGTTTCTCTTAATGGCGGTAATATCAATTTCACTGATGATTTTTATGGCAGGAGGTGCGGTATGACGGAAATCAAACAGGCGGCTCTTTGTATATGCATACTCGGTGCGGCTACAGGGCTTCTGAGAATGCTCATCCCGTCCGAAAAATATAAGACACGGATAACATTTCTGATTGCCTGCATATTCTCGTTATGTCTTATCAATGCGGTAAAAGGCATCATACCGTCTGTCAGCATTGATACGCAGGCGATTAATGTTACGCAGGTGGATTTCAGCGAAAAGCTGTCCGAACAGGCAAGGGTCACGGCAGCGAGGGCTGTAAGGGAGAAGATAGAGCGGCTGCTTTGCGATAACGGTTTTGATTATGATAAAGTATATGTAATTGCGCATATCGACGGTGCTTTCTGCATATCTATTACTGAGGTTGAGCTTGTATTTAACGCAGAAGCAGACGAAGCTTACATATCCGATGCGGTCGCTCTGGTGCAGGCGGCATCGGGAGATGAAATAACTGTCAGATATTCAAAATCAAGATAAGAAACAGAAAAGGCATTTTATGAAAGATCTACTGAAATCCGATAAGCTGATAAAATTTGCGTTTATTTCAGGCATAGTGGCGATAGCTCTGATATTTCTCTCAGACTTCGGGAAAAGCACAAAAGACGCTGTTACCGATGAGCAGGCGCTGGAACAGCGTATAACCGAAATGCTCACCGCTATGGACGGAATAGACGAGGTGCCGAATGTAACGGTGCGGCTTGATGAAGATAAGCACACGGTACTCGGCATAACCGTAGTCTGTCCTCAGGCGATAAGCAACAGGACGGCAGAAAGGGCAATCAATGCGGTCAGAACGGCTCTTGACGTTTCCGCATCGAAAATATGTATTACAACATAAGCGAGGTATTTATTATGAAAAGACCGAGAATCAATCTTATACTTGGCAAAAAGCATCTGGTTGCGGCAGGACTTGCACTTGTGCTTGCGGTAGGGCTGTACGCTAATTTTGCCATAGGAAGCAGTGCCGACGGCAAGAACGTTTCGGGAGATAACTACGGCGATACAAAGCTCGTTTCAAACGAAAAATCCAAAACTGAGGCAGATACCGACAAGGACAGCGACATTGTCGCAACCGCCGCTAAGAGTGACATCAGAAGTGACAGTGCGTCCGACAGCGAGGAATACTTTGCAAAAGCCCGAATTGATAAGCAGGCGAGCAGAGAAGAAGCAAAGGAAACGCTGAAGAGCATTTACGGCGGCGGAGATATGACCAAAGACGAGCTTGCCGTTGTTGCACAGGACGCTAAACAGCTGACCGACCTTATGGAAGCCGAAAACAAGATAGAAACAACGCTCAAGGCGCAGGGCTTTGAGGATGTTCTTTGCTATCTCAGCGACAACAGCGCCAACATTATCGTAAAGTCGAGCGGTCTTGATACCGCACAGGCGGCTCAGATAAAGAGTGCATTACTGTCAGAGGTCGAGGTAGCGGGAGAAAACATCACTATCGTTGAAGTACAGTGATAAATTGCGTACAGCCAGACTGATCGCAGGCATAGCCAGCGGTTCAGGCTGTCGAAAAACCGATTGTTAAAGCTGTACATTAAAATATATCACAAACACCGCCGAAAACAGTTTCAGTACCGATAAGGTATTAATAATTTCGTGAGTGCATCGGTACAACTGCACTGACATTGACCCTTCAAAAAAAACGCCACTAACCTTAGATATATGTACTAATATGCGGACGTGTAGCGTTAAGCGTCCCTGCATTGACAAGATATACAATGTTCAGGTGGTTTTATGAGTTCCGCCCACACCCCGACGGGGTGTGGGTATGGGTAAGGAAAGAGGGAGCCAAGAGGGAGAAAACCTAAGGGACAGGGAGAGGGGCT
>PPYE01311656.1_pt1 | contig 15801 bp, 13 predicted proteins | sample 1559881 | NCBI WGS metagenome assembly PPYE01 (sample SAMN08240022, study PRJNA423297) | Human gut metagenome, whole genome shotgun sequencing project. | reverse complement strand
TTGCAGATGCTGAAGACCTGTGACACGTGCAAATGCGGGATGAGGAGCAAGCGCAAGCTCTGCGGGCTTGGCATCCCTAGGACTTTGCAGGTCTTGGGACTGGTACCGACGGGCGTCTTCATTTCGTAGCGATTGACCAGCCCGCGAGGGGCGCGACGCGGGATCGGTGACGATGGTGCGCCAGCGGTTCACGTTTCAATTCACGCGCCCGCGAGGGGCGCGACAAGATCGCCGGGGCCGCCGTCTTCCCAATACACCGTTTCAATTCACGCGCCCGCGAGGGGCGCGACCCGGGCGCGCGGGACGCATAACGTCGAGCTGATGTTTCAATTCACGCGCCCGCGAGGGGCGCGACATCTCCGCGCGGCGGAGGTGCAGGTCAGCTTAAAAGTTTCAATTCACGCGCCCGCGAGGGGCGCGACCGGAGGCACGCTGACCGGGAACATCACGTACAACGGTTTCAATTCACGCGCCCGCGAGGGGCGCGACGGAGACTTTGGGATAGGAGGCGGTCTTATGTCCGTTTCAATTCACGCGCCCGCGAGGGGCGCGACTAAGCATGGCATTTACGCCACGCCTGAAACTCTCAGTTTCAATTCACGCGCCCGCGAGGGGCGCGACCCAACACCGCGCTCGTGTCACTGTCCGCCTCCGCGGTTTCAATTCACGCGCCCGCGAGGGGCGCGACACGTAGCCACGGCGGCCGCCTGCCCGTGCAGTTTGTGTTTCAATTCACGCGCCCGCGAGGGGCGCGACCGAGAACGACGACTTTGAGTCCGTAGAGACGGGGTTTCAATTCACGCGCCCGCGAGGGGCGCGACAATAAGGTCAAAGTTGAGGCGGAATGGATTATTTTGTTTCAATTCACGCGCCCGCGAGGGGCGCGACGAGAGGGTGCGGGCACTCTATGACGATGCGTCCGGTTTCAATTCACGCGCCCGCGAGGGGCGCGACACAAGGTCAAAGTTGAGGCAGAATGGATTATCTTGTTTCAATTCACGCGCCCGCGAGGGGCGCGACACGATCACTGTGCACAAGACGACGGCGGACAGCGAGTTTCAATTCACGCGCCCGCGAGGGGCGCGACTACCAAGCCTACGCGACCAAATCATTTTATCCGGGTTTCAATTCACGCGCCCGCGAGGGGCGCGACGCAGCACCACTCAACTCATTAACCGGAGTATAAGATGTTTCAATTCACGCGCCCGCGAGGGGCGCGACTTAATCTGTCCAAACCAGTAATCACGTTTTGCGCGTTTCAATTCACGCGCCCGCGAGGGGCGCGACTCCTCGATATCAGATGCCTGAGCCTCTAAAAGAGTTTCAATTCACGCGCCCGCGAGGGGCGCGACATTATCAATCTGAGCCTGTACCATAGCACGTTCAGTTTCAATTCACGCGCCCGCGAGGGGCGCGACCCGGCCGCCGTACCAGCACCAAGGGACGTAGCGAGTTTCAATTCACGCGCCCGCGAGGGGCGCGACGGTAGTGTGTCTGTTCGTGAGGCGCAGTTGTTTATGTTTCAATTCACGCGCCCGCGAGGGGCGCGACACATAAATTATCCTTCTCTGAGCTCTTATTCAAAGTTTCAATTCACGCGCCCGCGAGGGGCGCGACGACGTTGTCGCCGCGCCGCCGGCCGGCGTGGCGCGTTTCAATTCACGCGCCCGCGAGGGGCGCGACGGTCTCTCTTACGTTTTTTGTCAATCATACTTCCAGTTTCAATTCACGCGCCCGCGAGGGGCGCGACCCGTAGGGTCGTTCCGTGTGGAACGATCCTACGGGTTTCAATTCACGCGCCCGCGAGGGGCGCGACGCGCCGGCGTAAAAATGTTCCACGTGGAACATTTTGTTTCAATTCACGCGCCCGCGAGGGGCGCGACAGTGGTACATTTGATGCTGGTATTTCTCTGCTTCTTCAGGGAGGTATTCGCGGAGCCCGCTGCAAATGATGTTTCTTGGCGTCTTTTGTCGTTCCGGTTCAGATGAACCACTGCATTTCCATGGGGCGCGGCGGCCTTAAAGATTGTATTACGTTTTTTCTCCGCAACCGGGCGGTTTTACGTGCGCTTGCGGAGAAAACGTTTTTTGTGCGCTTGAGGTTCGCGCTCACAGGAGCGGGGCTATTTCCGGAATGGAATTTTTCCTTCGTTCGTTTCTTTCTATCTGCGATTTTGCCGTTTTGGGGGGAACACTTTTTTGCATGAGGACGCCCAGAAGGACGAAGCCGTTTTCCCGGATGATAAAACCTGTTCTTCTTTAGCCAACGGCAACGACCTTTTTCACTTCGGTCAGAGGCGCCCCGTCGAGCGTGATGCGGTAATCGCCGAAAGCGCGAGGCGTTGAAACACCGTCGTTTTTCCTGCAAACGACGCGCTCGAACAGACTCTCCGCCGAAGCATTGCCAAGCGGGCTGTTATGCTTGAAGATCACAAGGCGGCGGGCGGTCATCAGGCCGCGGGCGGCGGAACGGTCATATTCGAACATATTGAGCAAAGCTTCCCAGAAAAGTTCGAGATCCTCTTCGGAGAAGCCGGTCTGAGCCGCCAGCTGCGGCGAAACGAAGCCGCGCGCGCAGTACAGGGCGTAAGGGACGGTGTACTTGCGCCCCATCGTGCGTTCTTTATCGGCGTCCTTTTCGTTGGTGACGGCCATGCGGGTGATGCTGTGTTCGGCGACGACGATCGGATCGTACGAGCGGGAAAATGTCAGCTGGATGGGGCCGCGCACCTGGCCGGCACCTTTGTCGCCGGTGCTCAGCACGGCGCCGAAGGTGCGGATGTCGTAGTAGTCTTTGCACAGCAGATCGCGGGCCTTGTTCTCGACGTTCTGGGTTTCTTTTGCTTCCTTCACCTCTTTCGGCGTTTTGCCGTCGGCGGCTTCGTCCCATTTTTTCCGCGATCATATTGTTGAGAACGGCCTTCTCCTTCACGAAGATGTCATACCCTTTTTGGTTGCCCCGGGTCAGCATCACATAGTTGCGGACTTTCCTTTTCAGGCAGACGTCGGTGACGAGGCCGTAACCGGTTTCAAGGTCCATGCGCGGCTGGTTGCCGAGGTCGGGGTCGCCGTTGGGATTGCCGTCCTGTACGTCGTAAAGAAGCACGAACTCGTAACGATTTTTAAGCTCAGACATGGGTGTTTTCCTCCTTATTGTTCTTCGTTCTGCAAGCTGATTTCAGCCGCGCCAGCATCAGCTTTGTCCTTTTTCGTAAAAAGCGCCTGGTTCTGATGATAATAGCCGAGGGCGAAAGCGCCCTGCTGGATAATGTCGAGGCGGAGCGGGAAATGGTCGTTCAGCGGCGACATGATCTCGGCCAGCATCTGATTGTAATGAATCTGCGCGCCCATGCCGAGCTTTCTCAAATGGAAGCGCTCCATCCGCAGCAAGCGGGGGATCACCGCCGCCGGCGTGGACGAAGCGGCGCCGTAATAGCGGTCGCCGATCGTCGCGTTGATTCCCGGCAGGGCGTCCTGCTGGATTTTTTCGATGACGGCAAAAAGACGGCCCAGCACGTACCCTTCGTTTCTGTTTTCCACATCCAGGGACATTGTAAAATTCTCCTTTCCCAGTCCATAGAGATTTCTTTGCGCCCAGCGGTTGAGACTGCCCTTGACGACGGCGGCCCACTCGTCGCGCATGCGGCGCTCGGCGCGGGCGCGACCGATCACCCTTTGATACAGCGTCATCGGATAACAGGAGCCGCCGACGACGCTGTCAAGCAGCGAACCGCTCAGGTTCGGCGGCAGTTTGTCCACTTTGCCGTCCAGCGTCGTCGAACGCAGGATTTCGTAGAGTGTAAACGAGGGACGTTCTCTCTTGCTGTTCATGACCGTAAAATCTTCAATATGTTTTTGCAGGTTCCGCTTGAACTCTTTGATCGTCCCCGTCCTCCACAGTCGCACGGAGATCCGCGCGCTGTTCGGCGAAAGGCCCAAAAGATAAAAGCGTCCGTCCTCGGCGGCAAAGTCGATGCCCTGCCGCAGATTTTCGAAATAAGCTCTGACTTTTTCGGCGCCTTTGTCGGGATCGTCCTCTTTCGGAACGCCGACAACCGTCGCGCGCAGGAACGACGCAAATGAGTCCTCGTCGTCCGGCGGCGCGGCGTCTTTCTGCCCCTCCGGCGGCATGGTCCAGAACACGTAGCTGTCGCCCGCCAGATAAAAAGAGTTCCGCTCCGAAGCCAGCATCCCGTTGAGCGCCGTGGCATATTCGAAGGCCGCCTGCTGCGAGACGGGCGCGTTCAGTCCTTGTTCCTTAAAATAGGAGTCGTAGCCGGACGATTTCTGAAATCCCACCAGCTTTCCCGTCGCCTGTCCGCCGCGGATCGGCGTCTGCGGATGGAGCACCGCCAGCGGACCGGTCTCGCCGGTGATCAGGCAACGCCCGATCCGGACGTCCTCCGCGGCACCGTGCTTTTCCGAAGCCAGATCGAGGATTTCCGGCAGGGCCGCCACGGGGCGCGAGTCGCCGCTGAGGCGAAACGACATTTTGCAGCCGGGGATCGACGCGCAGTCTTTCCACTTCGGATCCTGAGCGACCTTCTCTCTTTCGTTTCCATCATAAAACGCCACAACGGCCGCGACGGCCTTCTTCGTTTCCGGCTCTTTGACCCGGGATTCCACGGACTTGACGCGCCGGGTAAAAAATTCCAGCTTGTTGGCGGCCGTTTCGCGATCGGATTCGCCGTCAGACTTGGGATGACCGAGGACAAAATCGACGCTGTCCCACATCAGGCACGGTTTCTCGTAGGCTTTCTTCCCCGAGCGGATCTCCGCCTGCGGCAGCGTGTAGATTTTTCCTCTTTTCCCTTCGCGCAGGTCGAGCAGCTGACGGAACTCGCCTCGTTCCGAGATCTCGATGAGGAATTTCAGCTCCTCTTCCGCGCAGCCGAGTTTCTGCCCGCGCCCCAGCGCTTCCTGGCGTTTCTGGTACTGATAGAGCGCCTGCAGGATCATCGCAGGATCGCCTCGCTTTCGGCGTCGGGCAGCATGATCGTACCGTTTTCCATTTTTGCCCGGAAGAACAGCGGCTGCGGATTTTTCAGATCGGAAAAATCCATGTCGTAGAGCATGATGCCAAAATCCCGGCTCTCGGCGATCGGGCGCGGCGCCTCGCGCTCGCGGACGGCTTCCGGCAGTTCCTCGTAGACGTGCGGGCGTTCGCGCGGCGGGATGAACTCCAGTTCCGCGTAAAGCCGGTAGGCTACGTCGCGCAGGATCATGCCGGCCTTTTGCTGGCGGCAATCTTCGATAAACAAGCCGCTGCCGCGTGGGCTGATCGTCGCGCCGACTTCGTTGCGTCGCACCGAGAACCAGCGGATCGGGTTCAGCACGTCGATGCGCTTCATGCGCCAGCGGATCGCCGGCTTCCAAAAGATCGCCGTAAAGATCCCCCGCGCCGCCGAGGGCGTGATCACGTCGTAACTGACGCGCTCCACCTTCAGCTCGGGCCTGGTGAAGCAGGCCCATTCACCGCTCACTTCAAGACAGAACTCTTTGTTGAAACGCTCCACTCCGTTGCACACCTCCTTGTTCGTTTACAGGCCGATAAACACGTTGGCCGCGTTGTCTGCGGCAAAATCGAGATTGAGACCGAATTTTGGACTGTACAGCTCCGGCAGCGTCTGGTAATAAAACCCTTCGCGCGGCGTGGCTGCGATGACGCCCTTTTGCAGCAGCGCGCCGGCGTCGTTGAGGGAAATATTCACGCTGTAACGCTGAAGACGGCGCATCAACACGCGCTCGGGGCCGCTTTTCAGCAGCCGGTCGATCAGCGCCTGGCCGTCGGCGCCCGTCTCTTCGTTCTGGTAGGCGACGAAAACGGAGATCTGGTTCTCCTCGTCGATAAGATGGAATTTCTGATCGAACGTGCGGAACCAGAATTTGAACTCCGGCGCGCCGTCGAGCAGGCGCTCCCTGAACCCCGCGCCGTCGAAGCTGTTGACGTCGGCGTAATAGCGCCTGAAATACCGCGAGATCGCGTCCCGGTCGAAGATATCGAGATTTTTGTCGTCCATCAGCATCGACTTCAGCGTCTCTTCGCCCTTGAGCAGCAGACCGCGCGGCGAAGGCTTTTCCGGCATGAACAGATACAGACGCCCCGGTCCGGCCAGCAGCCCTTCGCGGTTGCAGCGCCCCGCCGCCTGCACGGCGGAATCCAGACCGCCGGCGGCGCGATACACCGCGGGAAAATCGAGGTTGACGCCGGCTTCGATCAGCTGGGTGCTGACGACCCGGACCGGCTCTTTCGTTCCCTTCAGTCTGGACTTTATCAGGGCGATCTTGTCCGAGCGATGTTCGGCGCACATGCAGGCGGAAAGGTGGAACAGATTTTCCGGCGCCAGCTTGTTCAGCTCGTCGTACAGCGCGCGGCAGTCTCTGCGGCGGTTGACAACCGCCAGCGCCCGCGGCTCCGCGGCGAGATCCCGCGCCAGATCGGGCCAGCCGACGGGTTTTGCCAGATCGTATCTGGAGACGCGCTCGACCCGCTTGAGAACGGAAAACAGTTTCGGCACGTCGCCGACGATCTCGCGCGGCTCCGGCAGCCCGTCGAAAGCGTTTCTCCCTTCGGCGAAACGACCGCTCAGCGCCGGCTGCGTCGCCGTGCACAACAGGACGGTGACGCCGAAATGCCTGACCAAAGACTTCAGAACCGACAATACCGGCCGCAGGTGAGGCAGCGGCAGCATCTGCGCCTCGTCAAGCACGATAACGCTGCCGGCGACGTGGTGCAGTTTGCGGCAGCGCGAGGTCTTACTGCCGAGCAGCGACTCGAAAAGCTGCACGTTCGTCGTCACCACCACCGGGCTCTCCCAATTCTCCGACGCAAGCGCCGAACGGCGCGTCTCCTCCTGCGGATCGAGATTGGAATGGTGCTCGAGGACGCTCTCCGCCAGCTCGCTTCCCAGCGCCTTTTTCAGGTCGGCCGCCGTCTGCTCGATGATGCTGGTATAGGGGATCGCGATAATAACGCGCTTTTTGCCCCAGCGCAGCGCGTGCTTCAGCGCGAAGGCGAAGGAAGCGAACGTTTTGCCGCCGCCGGTCGGCACCGTCAGCGAAAAAAATCCCGGCTCCTGCTCCGCGGCCGCCAGACAGTCGTCCAGAACGTTCCGACGACAGCGGTTCACCGGCGTATCCGCCGCGGACTCGGACAGCTTTTTCATGAAAAGGGCAAACGCCTTTTCGAGCTCCGCAAGCGTCGCATAGCCACCGCGGTCCTGCGTCCGTTCCGGCGTCATGAAGGACTCCGTGTCGAGGAAATCCGCGTCAGTCAGGCACGAAAACAGCATCCTCACCCAGAGATGGAAATTTTCGCTCTCGTTCAGATAATTTTCCGCCGTCAGCCCCAGAAAAGACTTTGGCAACGGCGACTGGCAATGCAGCATCGAAGGGTCGAATTTTATCCGGGAATCCCCTTCTCCCAGACATTGTCCAATCCCTTCGACAACTTTCGCCTCGTAGGCTTCTTGGAACCGGCTGACCAGCGCCGACCTCCCGTCGCCGTCCCAGTCGGCAAGGCCGGCGTGATGCCCGGCGATCGCATAAGCCAGCGCCCAGGCACACGCCTTAGGCACGTCCATCGGATCTTCGCGGCTGCGAAAATCACAAACGGCCGCCACCGCGCCGGCGACGCTGTGCTGCGGCACGCTTCCGCCGTCGCCGTCGAGCTTCTGCGCAAGCTCCGGTTCGTAGCCGCTGTCGTCTTTCAAATGTTTCTGCCAGGCCGACGACGCCTTGCCGAGATCGTGCAGCCGGCCAGCGATACGCCCCCAATCCTCCGAGGCGAATGCGCCGGCAAAATCCGCCGCCAGTCGCGAGACCGCCTCGAGATGCCCGACAAGCGTCTGCTTTTCCCACGAACCGTCTTCGTTTTCTCTGACATGAGCAAGAGGAACCAACGCATCACCTTCATTTCGATCGCTTTTTAACAACATTTAAATTATACCAAAAAACATTATTCAAAGAGTTCCACGTTCTATCGCCTAAAAAATATTTTCCAGCAGAAAAATAACAAAAGAATGCAGCAAAATATTTCATTGTTGATGAAGAAATGGATCATCGCCTCCGCAAAAGCTCCTTCGGGTATAATAAAAAAATCCGCCGCGGTTCGCTGACGGATTCAGCGAAAATCATCAAAACCGACAGAGAGGATGAACGGCGATGCATCCGTTTCTTCACTTCAAAACGATCACGCGGCACAAGCTGCTGGTGATGAAATTCTGTTTCCGTCTCGGACTGTACTGGCAGGGCCTGCTGCACGATCTGTCGAAGTACGCGCCCGTCGAGTTTTTCGTGGGGGCCAAGTATTACCAGGGCACGTGCAGCCCCAACAACGCCGAGCGCCTCGACAAGGGCTACAGCGCGGCGTGGCTGCATCACAAGGGACGCAACAAACATCATTTCGAATACTGGATCGACTACGCCGTCGGCGACGGCGCAGACGGCGCGGCCCCGCCGATGTGCGGCATGGAGATGCCGCGGAAATACGTGGCGGAGATGTTCTGCGACCGCGTCGCCGCCAGCATGATCTATCTCGGCGAAAAGTACACCGACGCCGCGCCGTGGGAATATTACGAAAAATTCAAGAGCCATTACCTCATCCATCCCAACACGGCGGCGCTGCTCGAAGAAGCGTTGCGCGTGCTCAAGGACGAGGGCGAATCGCGCGCGTTCGAATGGGTACATACGCATATTCTGCACGAGAGAAACGCGCCCCGCCGCGGAAAAAGGCGGACCGAATGAATTCAAACGGGAAACCGCCGGCCATACGTCGCCAACGGCCATGTTCCACGTGGAACACTCCATGAAAATCGAAAAATCTCCGTTTCCGAAGCGATCGTTCGGGAACGGAGATTTTTTTTCGCAAACTATTTTATGGCCAGCGTTTCGTTCATGCTGCCGGTACGGTAGCCCTGCAGATCGAGCGCGGTGTAGCTGAAACCGATCTTTTTGAACTCGGCGGCGAGACGTTCGCGATTTTGTATGATCAGAGCGAACTGTTCGGGCAGCGCTTCGATGCGGGCGATGTCGCCATGGACGCGCACGCGCATCTGCGTCAGTCCCATGTCGAGGAGCAGCTGCTCGGCCCGCTCGACCATGTTCAGTTTTTCTTCGCTGAGGGGTTCGCCGTAGACGAAGCGCGAAGCGAGACAGGCGAAGGACGGCTTGTTCCACGTCGGCAGCCCCAGCTCTTTTGACAGCGCACGGATCTCGTCCTTGCGCAGACCGGCGTCGCGCAGCGGGCTTTTCACGCCCAGCTCGGCGACGGCCTGCAGGCCGGGGCGGTAGTCGCCCATATCGTCCATGTTGCTGCCCTCGGCGACGCGGCGGAAACCGCGCGAGGCGGCCAGCGCGATCATCTTCTCGAAGAGGGCGCGCTTGCATAAATAACAGCGGTTGCGCGGGTTTTCGCGAATACCGGGAACGCTCAGTTCGTCGCAGACGCAGATCTCGTGGCGGATGCCCTCGCGCGCGCAGAATTCGTCGGCCTCGTCGAGCTCGCGCCGGGGAAAGAAGCAGGATTGCGCGGTGATCGCAAGGACTCGGTCGCCCAGCGCTTCGCGGGCAGCCTTCAAAAGAAACGTCGAATCGACTCCGCCGGAAAAGGCCACGGCGACGCCGCCGAGTCCGCGCAGAAGATCTTTGAGCCGTTCGTATTTTTCGTGAAGCGGGTCCATGAAGCAGTTCCTTTCGGGCGCCTACTCGCTTTCGCCGAGGAAGGCGCGCACGCAGTTGGCGGCTTCGAAATCCTTTTTGCCCATGCCGTAGCCGATGGATGAAACGGTCATCACGGGCATGGGACAGAAATCGGCGACGAAGTGCTTGAGCAGCGCCGCGCCGGTGGGAGTGCACAGCTCAGCGCTCACGCGTCCGCCGTACATGGGCACGCCGCGCAGGAGCAGAGCGGTCGCCGGCGCAGGCACGGGCATGACGCCGTGGGCGCAGCGCACATGTCCGCCGCCGACGTTGACGGGCGAAGCGAGCACGCGCCGCGGCGCCAGATCCTCCATCAGCGTGCAGACGGCGGCGATGTCGGCGACGGCGTCGAGAGCGCCCACCTCGTGGAAGTGGATCTCCGTCACCGGCACGCCGTGAACGGCGCTTTCGGCGGCGGCGATGAGCCCGTACACTTCGAGGACTTGCGAGCGCACGCTCTCGGAAGCGTTCAGCCCCCCGACGACGGCCTCGATGTCGGCCATGCCGCGGTGGACATGGCGGTGCCCGTGATCGTGATGGAGGTCATGGCAGCGTCCATGTTTGTCATGCTCGTGACCGTGAGCGCCCATATCCTCGCGGACATGATCGTGACGATGCCCGCAGCCGCCGTGTTCATGATGGTGGGCGTGCCCGCCGGCATCCTCTTCCTCGCCATCCACCGTGACGGTCATCTGCGTGCCGGTAATGCCGCACTTGACGGTCTTCGCCGCGGCAAAACGCACGCCGGGCACGCCGAGCGCGTTCAGCTTCGCGAGCGCCGCCTCCCGGTCGGGCGCCAGCTCCAGCAGCGCCGCCGTCAGCATATCGCCGGCCGCGCCCATGGCGCAGTCGAAATAGATCGTTTTCATTTTTTGACCTCCATATGATTGACCATACTGGCAAAATAGCCCGCGCCGAAACCGTTGTCGATGTTCACGACCGTGACGCCGCTGGCGCAGGAATTGAGCATGGAAAGCAGCGCGGAAATGCCGCCGAATGACGCGCCGTACCCCACGCTCGTCGGCACGGCGACGACGGGACAGTCGGCCAGCCCGCCGACGACGCTGGCCAAAGCGCCTTCCATACCGGCCACGGCGACGATGACGCTGGCGCTCATCAGGTCGTCGAGATGCGACAGCGTGCGGTGCAGTCCGGCCACGCCCACGTCGTACAGACGCAGCACGTCGTTGCCCAGCATTTGCGCCGTCAGCGCCGCCTCCTCGGCGACGGGAATGTCGCTCGTGCCGCCGGTGGCGACGACGATGCGGCCGATGCCGTCCGGTTCCGGAAAGCCGCCGGCGATCCCAAGGCGCGCCTCGGCGCGATATTCGATCGGGAAAGCGGCGTTCACTTCTCGCGCCGCTTCCGGCGACAGGCGCGTGATGATCACGTTCTTCTGGCCGTGACGGGCCATGATGCCGAGAATGGCAACGATCTGCGGCGGCGTTTTGCCTGCGCCGTAGATCACTTCCGCCGCGCCCTGCCGCACCGGGCGGTGCAGGTCCACCTTGGCGAAGCCGATGTCCTCGAACGGCGCTTCTTTCAGGGCCAGCAGCGCCTGTTCCACCGGCACCGCGCCGTCGCGCACGTCTTCGAGCAGTTTTTTGATTGAAGTTTTCATCCCGTCACTCCCCGATTCGCCGCCGCCTGAACAAAGAAATACGGCGTAGATTGGTATATTGTACCTCATGAAGTTCGTTTAAGGTCAAAAAGCTCCCCGCGCCGAAATGCTCCGACCGCGGGAAGCCTGAAAATTTCTCTCTTTCAAATACCGTCGGTGCCGGAACCGTCTTTTTTGATCAGATCCGCCAGCTTGCGCCCGTCAAGATAGGCGAGGATCATCGAATCCAGTTCCCGCCACATGGGCAGCGTGCGGCATTCTCCGCGGCGGCCGCACTTTTCGCCGCGCCCCGCCAGACAGCTCACCGTCGCCAGCGAAGGTTCGGTCAGCCGCAGAATACGCCCCACCGTCAGCGCTTCCGGCGCAACGGCCAGCTTGTAGCCGCCGCCTTTGCCGCGCATGCCGGCGAGAACTTTGTCGCGCACCAGCGACTTGAGGATGGCTTCCAGGTACTTTTCCGAGATCTGCTGGCGCTCGGCGATCGCCCGCAGCGGCACATAATCTCCGCTCTGATGCTCGGCCAGATCGATCAGCACGCGCAGAGCGTAACGTCCCTTCGTCGAAACAAGCATGCGATATTTCTCCCTCGTTCACGGCAAAACGCCGTTCAATGTCGGTGCCATTATACATCAGCCCATAAATACGGGCTCGCCCGTTCGCGTTCGGCCGCAAAAAACACTTGCTTTTTTCGGATTTCGTGCTTAAATAATCCCAACAACTTCACGACGCCAAACCGAAGACGCGGAGATAAAACCGCAGCGCGCGCTCACAGAGAGCCGGGGCAGCTGAGATCCCGGCAGAAATGCGGCTCGGACAAATGGACCGCCGAGGGCGGACCCCAACAGCGCGAAAGCTCGCTCAGTAGGGCCCGACGGGAGCTCCCGTAACAGAGCGGGGATGTGTTGGCATCCCGCGAGCGGCCTTTTTCGCGAAAGGCAATCAAGGTGGCACCGCAGGCCTTTTTCGAGACCTGTCCTTGAACGTATCCGTTCAGGGGCAGGTCTCGTTTTTTGAAAGGAGGAAAAACGCGCTGCCCCGGCACCATGCATCGGCTGTTGTGGATTTTGTCGTTCCCGGAAAAATTATTTTCGAAAGAGAGGTTTTTGTCATGACAATGAAAAAGTTCTTCACGGCCTGCATCCTGTCGGCCCTGTGCGCCTCGTCGTCCCTGGCCGCGCCGAAATTCAGCGTCGGCATCGTCCAACTGGTCGAGCATCCTTCGCTCGACGAAGTGCGCCTTGCCATCCTCGCCGAGCTCAAAGCGTCCGGCTACGGTCCCGACGTGGCGGAGATCGACTACCAGAACGGGCAGAATTCGCCTTCGCTGATCAGCGCCATCTGCCAAAAGTTCGTCGCCCGCGGGGTGAGCGTCATCGTTCCCATCGCCACGCCCGCCGCGCAGGGCGCCGCCGCGGCCGCGGAAACGATCCCCGTCGTCTTCGCCGCCGTCTCCGACCCCGTCGCCGCCGGGCTGGTGAAAGACCTCGCCCGGCCTGACGGCAACGTCACCGGCGTCAGCGACGCCATCCATCCCAGCAACGTGCTCGACCTGGCCGAAGAGCTCACGCCCGGCCTGAAAAATTACGGCATCATCTACAACACCGCCGAAGCCAACTCCACCAACACGGTGCGCAAGGCCGAGGCGGAAATGTCCAAACGCGGCATCGCCTTCCGCGAAGCCGTCGTCTCCACCGCCGCCGAGGTTGTCCCCGCCGTCAACTCACTGATGGGCAAGGTCGACGCCATTTACGTGCCCGACGACAACACCACCGCGTTAGCCATGCCGCTGCTGTCGCAGGTAGCCATAGAGCACAAGGTGCCCGTCTATACCGCCGTCGATTCGCTCGTGCACGACGGCGGGCTGGCCACGAGCGGCATCAACTACACGAACTTGGGACGCCAGACGGGACAGATGATCATCCGCGTGCTGAACGGCGCGAAGATCGCCGATACGCCCGTGGAAGTGCTGCGCGAGGCCTCGGTCGTGGTCAACGGCGAGACGGCCGCCGCGCTCGGCGTCGACGTTTCCAAATACGTCAAGTAACCCGGCGGAGCCGCTGTTTCTTATGAGCCTTCTTTTGATCCGCGGCGCGGTCGAGCAGGGATTGATCTACAGCCTCGTGGCGCTGGGACTGTACCTTTCCTTCCGCACGCTCAACATTCCCGACATGACCGTCGACGGCAGCTACACGCTGGGGGCGGCCGTTTCGGCGGCGCTGACGGCGGCGGGGCATCCGTTCTTGGCGCTGTTCTGCGCCGCTCTGGCCGGCGCGGGGGCCGGCCTTGCGACGGCCTTTTTGCAGACGAAGTTGAGGATTCAGTCGATCCTCGCCGGCATCGTCACGATGACGGCGCTCTACTCGATCAATCTGCGCGTCATGGGCGGACGCGCCAACCTGACGCTGCTGCGTCTGGACACCGTATTTTCTCTGCTGAAATCTGCGCTGCCGCGCGTCGCGCAGCCGTGGACACGATTATTGGTCGCCGCGGGCGCAGCCGTGGCCGTGGGGCTTATGCTCGCGTTTTTCCTGCGCACGCGACTGGGGCTCTCGATCCGCGCCACCGGCGACAATCCGCGCATGGTCAGCGCCTCGTCCATCAATCCGCAGTACACGATCACCGTCGGCCTGTGTCTGGCCAACGCCATGCCGGCCCTGTCCGGCGCGCTGATTGCCCAGTACCAGCAGTTCTGCGACATCACCATGGGCACGGGCATGGTGGTCATCGGCCTCGCTTCGCTGATCATCGGCGAAGTGCTTACCGGCGCCACGCGTTGGCCGTCGGTGCGCCGCGGCGTTTCCGCGGCGCTGCTGGGCGGCGCGGCGTACTGGATCATCATCGCCGGCGCCATCTCCTCGTCGGTGTCGGCCAACGACCTCAAACTGCTCTCGGCGCTGATCGTGGCGGCAGCCATCTCCTGGCCGGTGCTCGCGTCGCGCGTCAGGTTCGCGCTGCGGAAGAAAGCGGGCCGCTGATGCTGACGCTCGACAGAATCAGCAAGACATTCGACCCCGGCACGGCCGGCGAGAAAAAGGTGCTGGAGAACTTCTCGCTGCACCTCGACCGCGGCGAGTTCGTGACCGTCATCGGCTCCAACGGCGCCGGCAAATCGACGATCATCAACGCCGTCAGCGGCGCCTTTTACGTGGACAGCGGCCGCATCGAACTCGACGGGCAGGACATCACCTTCATGAAGGACTACCGACGCGCTCACTTCATCGGCCGCCTGTTTCAGGATCCCATGCAGGGCACGGCGCCGTCGATGTCGGTCGAGGAAAACCTCTCGCTCGCTTTCATCCGCAACGACGAGCACGTCTCCCCCTTCGGCCTGTCGGCGCGCGAGAAAAAATATCTGCGCGACCGCGTCGCCACGCTCGAACTGGGCCTGGAAAACCGCATGAACGCGCGCGTCGGCACGCTTTCGGGCGGCCAGCGCCAGGCGCTGACGCTGTTGATGGCGACGCTGGTGACGCCCAAGCTGCTGATGCTCGACGAACACACGGCGGCGCTCGACCCGGCCACGGCGGAAAAGGTGCTGGCGCTGACAAAAAGCATCGTCGCCGAAAACAGGCTGACCTGCATGATGATCACGCACAACATCAGTTCGGCGCTGGAGCTCGGCTCGCGCACGATCATGATGGACAACGGGCGCATCCTCTTCGACCTGCGGGGTGAGGAGCGCGCCCATATGACCGTGCCGGCGCTGCTGGATCGTTTCAAAGAGGCGGTGCGGAAAAACCTGGACAACGATCGCATGCTGCTCAGCTGAAAACGGACAAAAAAATCCGTCGGACGTTCCGTTTCCCGGAAGCGTCCGACGGATTTTTTTTCGTAAACTCACGGAACGGGCAAAAACTACTTCTTTTTGACGTCAACAAATTCCACCTTGAGCGCCATGCCCAATCCCTTGGCAAGGTTGTTGAGCGTCCGCAGCGACGGGTTGCCGCGCCCGTTCTCGAGGCGGCTGATGTCGGGCTGCGTGATGCCCGTCATCTCGGCGAGCTGCTTCTGCGTGACGTTCTTCTTGCGGCGCGCTTCGATCAGAGTCTTGATGACCTGGTACTCGGGATCATAAGCGTCCCACTTCGCTTTGTACTCGGGATCGCGAAGCTTCTTCTCCAGTTTCTTTTTGAAATCATTCATCGCGGAATCTCCCCCCTGTTAAAAATGGCAAAAAATTATTTACACAGAAATCTTTTCCACCGCATTACACGAACACTCCCAAGTTCCCCATGCCCCTCAAGACCGAGCACCCCCGCGCGCCGCGTCGCCTCTGCTCCGAGCGAATTACACGATCCCTGCCTTGACAGCAAAATTATTTGAGCACATATTTATTTTCATCGTTATTATATGGGATCGTTCTTATAGTGTCAATAGGCTCTGCGGTTCTGATCGATTCCAGCGTGTAGTGTTACAAATGAAGTGAGACTGAAGCAGATATACAAAAGCGGTTGGTTCCTTTAGAATGTAAGTCACCACAA
>PPYE01483403.1_pt1 | contig 15807 bp, 9 predicted proteins | sample 1559881 | NCBI WGS metagenome assembly PPYE01 (sample SAMN08240022, study PRJNA423297) | Human gut metagenome, whole genome shotgun sequencing project. | reverse complement strand
CGTCGTTTTATTTGCATCGAAGTGACCGGAGTGATTGACACCAACCGTCCGATAGACTATGAGCAGCTTTACGCACAAGCTATGTACGAATTGGAACATGGCGAACGTTACTGGTTCGATCAGGAGGAAGAAAAGATCATGGTGGAAAACAACCGTGAATTTGAACAAGTCCCACCGGAAGAGCAACTTTTCTTCCGTTATTTTCGTGCCGCACAGCCTGAAGAAGGGGAGTGGTTGTCTCCAGCGGAGATTATGGAAGATATTCAAAAAGGCAGTTCAATCCCGATGTCTGTCAAGAGGGTTAATTCCTTCGGAAGAATACTGAAAAAGCAAGAAATACCTTCCAAACATACGCGTAGCGCTTTTATCCCTTTATTGCGGAATAGTTGTCTGATGTAGGCTTGGTCTTTAGGCATAAGCCCCCGTTCTCCACGATAGAACCGATAATATCCTGTTTTCCCATAGTGTCCCACTAATTGTATTCTGATACTGACTGCATCCTCATAGGGAATTCTGTTAAGCAACTGTTTAAGGCCCCATGCCACATGGACTTTTGCAGTAGTTTTAAAACATTCGCACTGATTCCCATCCGCAGGATAACGTGCCGGATTAACGATAGTGATATATAGGTTGTCGGCTGTATCAAGTTGTGTAGCTGTGTGGCGCAGGCATTTTGAGGCTTGTGGACATTGAACGTTGAAGCAACGGGCAAAATTGTAGGGGACAGACAGATTGTCGGGTTCTTCTTTCATCTTGTTGGGCTTATTTTATTTGTGAGATATTTAATGTTTTACAAATTTATAATCTTTACAAAGATAAAGTTTTATTTTAAGAGTAAGAAATGTATGAACAAAAAAATCCCTTTTTCCTTTAGAAAAAGGGAATTTTGAAAATATTATTTTTATTCTTTTGTTTGTATTTTCGTTCAACGAAAGTATAACTGATTTATGTTTAGCTTGATAATGACTTTTTACTAACTAAAATATATTACTACCAATTATACTTGAAAAGTCAAACATGAATATTGGTATATTTATTGGGATGTGTTTATACATAATGATTTGTATGTCAGTAAAATAAACATTACTTATACTGATTTTCCCAAGTCAAATATAGAAATTATATCTATCTCTTTGAGAATAGAATGTTTGTCTAAAATAGATTCTATGTATTCTGTTGACCATAGAGGATGTGTTATTATTCCACCAACTTCTCCTGTACTAGTAGTTGCAATGTATAAATCTTCATGTTTAGAAAATTGCAGATGTCGTTTTTCTAACAATAAACCAACATTATTTTCGATATACTCTTGCCAATACTTTGTATTGAAATCAATTTGGGCATCTGGATCAGAAGCAATTTTGGCTAAATCTAGTCCTAAACGCCAATCTAGAATCGGATGTTCTTGCTGATTGGAATAGTCACGAATGCAGTCGTAACAAGATGAGGTACAATTGCTCATGTGAGATGACGCACATAGAAGATTGTAGATAGTACCGTCTTTAATGAGGGGGGCTACTATAGCCTCTAAAGGAACATTTGCATATTTTCTTCCACTTAGATAATTACAATAACCAGAGCCATTCTCAAGTCTTTCAACAATAAATATTTCAGGCTTGTGAGTGATTGATGATATATGATAACCAATACTTAATTCAGAAGTATCTATGTCAAGATAACCGGCAACGGATCTTCTCACAAGATAGCCCCAGGATAAGAATGCAGCTTTTACTGCATAATAATTCTTATTTTCAGTCAATGGATTGAGGCATATTCCGTTTGGTTCATGTTCGAAGGCTATTGTGAGAATACCTGTTGACTTAGATAAGACGAATGCTAATTTTTTCTCATACCTCAGTTCTAATTTATTTTGCATATCTTGAGGATATGCTTTTCTTGATACCCAAATGTTATTGGGATTTAGTCCCATTGTGTAAAACTCTCCATTATTGTCATTAACTTGGTGCACTAATCCTTGTGTAGGTATCATATTATTTCGTAATTGGAGATTTTTAACAGGCGGACATGGTTGCAAATAATCTTCACAATCAAGTTTGATATCGCTATTTGGAGAGTACCAATCGTAAGAACCATTGAAGTCTTGAGGCTTTATGTTGTAATCAACGCAGAATCCTAAAGGAGAACAAACTTGAATTTTTTCCATCTCTTGTGCACAAACGGGACATTTAGCAGTTTCTGTATTTAAGGACATGGTCGAATAACCACATTGGTTACAGCGAAAGAGTGGTTTGGTATGGATATTGAGACTGCCACTTTTTACAGATACTATATGCTGTTGATTATATTCATAATCAACCACTCCTACAGCACGATAGATTTTTTTGTCTTTTACAATTTCATGTCCTGGAGCGAAAGAATTTAGTGCCATCTCCATATCTCTGTTTACAACATCTTCGGCTGGTAACTTTTGAGGTTTGCTTAAGTAGAGATTTCGTGTTCGAGTAGGGAAACCAAACATAGGTAATAAACCTGCATTAGCCAATCTTTCGCTAAGAAGAGTTTGTGTATAATCAGAACTTGTTGCTATTTTAGAAATGCGATCTACGAGTTCATTTTGTATATAGAGTAGAATAGCCTTTTTATCAGCGTCCGATATATCTGTGCATCTAGTGACAACTTCAATAATATGTTTTATTTGTTCTGTGTTGTCTTTAATCCAGTTTATAACCTTACATTTGTTCTGGTTTTCCCAAGTTGCAACTAAACCAAAGCTGCCATGTACACTTTCTGCATTTGAATCTATCGATTTTAGTGCATTATAGAGTATTTCTTTGTAGATAATTCGCTCTGCGATTTCCTTGATACGAACTTCTAGATAAGGGTCTTTAGGGGTAGCAGAAACCATTCTGTCTGGTTCAAAGTAATGAGTAATGTCATGACTTGTTCCTTTTGCAATTGTCAATGCTACAGATAAAGGATTACCACGGCGACCAGCACGACCTACACGTTGTTGGTAATTAAATCGTTGTGGAGGCACATTTCCCATCATAACTGCGGATAGAGAGCCAATATCAACACCCGCTTCCATTGTCGTAGTAACACTAAGCATATCTATACCGTTTACAGAAGGAATTTCGTTAGTTAAAAATATATCTTGAAATAAACGTTGTCGTTTCCTTGATTCTTGACGAGATGTTTGTCCTGACATTTCTTCACAATGGAGACGATAGATCTCTTCAGTAGAGTTGACCAATGAAAGATAATAATCCTCAGGATCATGTAAATCGTTTTCAGCAATATCCTTACTTTTTCCTAGTTTGCCTTGACAATTAGTACATATACCATTAGAAGGCTGAAGATGTATTGTCTTACAACGAGGACAAATCCAATATTTCATGCCTGGTGTTGCTTTGCAAAAAGCTATTTTTTCACCAGTGAGAGCAACAATCTCTCTATCAATAATACCGAGTTTTCTCATGAGTTGTTTTATCTCATTTAGCTTTTCTGTTTGTTGGGTTATATTGGTTATACCCCAAACGGCCTTAACCATTTTTCTGACAGCCCTTGGAAATGCATTTGGAATGGGATATTTAGAATCAAAACCTTTAATACGTCTTTTTTCTCCCAAAATACGTATTGTGGAATTTATAAATTGAAGCATTACAGGATCTATATTTTGAGGGGTACTACATGATATGTATCCAAGTTTCATTGATTCAAATGATTTCTTTTTATGAGCAAAAATACTCATGATTTGTTCATGTTTGTTGGCTAAACGAATTTTGTTATAGTATTCATTTGCAGCATCTCCTATATCTGTATTTACAACATATTGTTCAAAATCAAAGATTGATGACCAATCTCCCACAAGTGGATCACGTGCTATGGAAGGTTTAGGTCCTGCTGGATTGGATCCAATTTGAAGTAATCCTTTAAACACATCAGATGTTATGTTTTCAAGACTCACATTCTCTATGTTACGGAATAGATTGTTTAATTCATTTTGTTCCTCAGATGTGAGTCCCCACATTTTATTCTGTATTAGTTCGATGAGTCTCACATATAGTCCTTGATTACGTAACTCTGTCAACTTCTCATTTTCGTCACGGGAACTAATGTTTACCTCTAAAGGCTGATAGTGACGCAAAAAGTTTATGCTATCATTATCTCCTTTTAATGCTTGAAGCATCAGCCATCTTACGACATCTCTGTAATGGTCTAACTCAATGCCAGCTGAAAGTTTAGCAGCTGCCTGGCGACTGTCGGAAAAAAGTACAACTTTAGTGTTGTTTTCATGAGCATTTTTCATAGTTCTAACTAAAGAGTCTGCAAGGACTTGATTGACTTTTTGAAGTCCTGTGCTATGTCTTTTGAGAGGGGTAAAACTATTTGCGTTTTCAATGCGATACTCTATTTCACATTGTGGGCATTCTGAAGGGAAACGAGTATCTTTATCAGTCTTTTGTTCGTGTAATAGATATTCTCCGTGAGGATGTTTTTTGAATTCTCCGGTTTCGCTATTATACTGGACTTTTGTCCAACCTTTATAATCGCCTTCTGATTGCCATAAGATCGCATATTGACAGAATTGTGAACCGATTGGTTTATCTACAGATAAATATGTTCGTCCACCACGATTAATTATATATCCTCCAAGGTAGGCTTCTCCACAGTTCTCGCATATAATCAGTTCAAGAATGTTATGACCGCATGAACATATGGAACGTGGACTTTTGTAGAATTTACCCAGCAAACGGTTGTTGAACTTGTGTTTTTCGTTTAAACATTCGCAATATGGATTGGAACATGCCCATAAGCCATTAATTGCACGGAAAAAGAAGTGAACTCTTAATGGGAGTAGATATCCTTTTTGTGTTTTGCTTTGGCAGATAATTTTGAGAAATGAGGTTATGAATGGTTCTGCATTTTTATCAATGATACCCATGCGTGTAGCTATATCAATAGCATTCATGGCAACGATGTTGCCAGATTTGTCGGTCATTGCAAACTTCAGCCATTCGACTAAATGGTAGCGTTCTGATATTTGTAAATATGAGTTGCATGTTAACTGTGAAAATAAGCTTGCTTCACGTTCCTTTTCTGTTATTGAGGTATTGGCATAGTTCACAAAGGCTTCAACAGGTAGGCATGTTTCAGGTTTTGATGTAAGTGTATTTTTGTCATTAGTAAAAATAGAAAATTTGTCCTTGAAAAAATCTTTTGCTACGCCGAAGAATTCACAAAGGAAGTCAGATGTTTGTTTATTTTCTCCCATTGACGCACTTGAAGCCAAGAACTGCACTTGTGGTGAATCTGGTGTTAGTCCAAGGCGGTCTAATAGCACTCTTATAAGATATGCAACTTCTGTGCCTGCTGTACCTCGATAAGTATGTAGCTCGTCTATAACAAGATGAAATACGTGAGATTTATCTTCAGCCAACCAACGTTTGGTATCTTCAAATATCGCTGCTTCAATGTTGCGCATAAGCATGATATTAAGCATACTGTAGTTTGTTATTAATATATCTGGGGCGTTTTTCTGCATAGAAAGTCTGTCCCACATTTCTGCGCTATCCTTTTCCATACAAGGCACATGATACAGAAGTTCTCTATTTTCTTCATTTTGGGAAGCAGCTTGTTTAGCTGCCTTCCATTCCTCGACAAGTTGATTTTTTTCTATTCTTATTTTATCTTTAGCACTGTCAGCACTGCCACTAACAGGTGTGCTACCTGTATAACGTCCAAAATAAAAACGATGCCCGTTGCGATATTTATCTAACCAGTCCAATGCTCCTGAATGATTTTCTCTTCGGCTATTCAATGATTTTCGGAGTCTTATCATTTGATCTTCTGCAAGTGCGTTCAATGGATACAGAATCATTGTTCTCATAGCTCTTGGACGGTTTGTAGACCAAGAACTGGATTCAGAAATAAGATCTGCAATGATTGGTAACAAAAAACATTCAGTTTTACCTGAACCTGTACCAGTGGTAACTACAATGTGCTTTCTATTGAGATAAGATTCTTTTAAGGCATTATATTGATGCTTATATAATATACGTTTCTCAGAATTGTTATTATAAAACAAACCGGATTGGACAAATTTAGCTAGTTCGTTCGATACATTTTCGTTTTTGCAGAACTGTTCAAGTGATGCTTGCTCTTTGTATTTGGGAACTATTTCAATGATAGGAGGTTGGCATATTGTGCCATTTTCTTTCAGTAGTTCTTTTCGTTCTGCATCGTATTGTTCATTAAAGAAAGGGATGCCACTGCTGATGTACTTTAAATATGTATCTCTTAATTCATTATATATTTGGATTGGATTATTCATATTGGATTGAGTTATTTAGAATTCTATTAATTTGATTCGCGATATTAAGGTTTATATTTGGAAAAATATATAATCCTTGTTCAAAGAAGGGAGTATTGCCTTCTAGTAATGATTCTAACAATAATATTCTATAGAGCAATATGGGAAAACGATAACTTGTGATGTACATTCTCTTGTCTTTTAGGCTGTACTTTCCATTTCCTCTTCCGTCAATAGAACGACTATAGCAATACGCTACATTGATTCCGTCAGGATTTACATTCCAATAGGGAACAGCTACAACTCGCCTCGTTTCAGGATAAACGAAATAATACTTGAGATTCCAATCTTCTTTTTGCGCTACTCCGAATTTAATTTCTCTGTTGTCAAACTTGAGGGAAGAGAAATCATTGAGAGGCAGAGGCTCAAATTTACTAACAATATCCTTTACTGTAGGAAAGTGTTTAAGAATTGAAACAGCATTAAATCTATAGATTTTCTTGAAATCAATATGTGGTACCTCTTTGCTGCGAAATATAAAAGGAAATGCTGTAGATACATCTAGAGATTGATTGAATGTATTTGTATAAATACAAAAATCCCTTTTTGTAACAGCAATAGGTTCTGTTACTTTAAAACAATTATCACCACAAAAATCAATATTTCCTGCAAAAAATAGCGGCAGAAATATTTTCCATGCAGGGTGCTCCTCAATCAAAAGATTATATTGTAAATTAAGATATTCGCAATATTTTTTGATAGTATTATAATTGACTTGATTTTGAAGACTCATCCAAGTAAATAAGGCTTCCTGACATTCTTTTATATTATTCATAATCGCTTTGAATGTATGATAGATATTCATTGGAAGGAATAGGAGATATGGATCTCATATTCTTTAGCATGTCAGCTTTAAGATAACCAGTTTTGTCTGATTTTTCATTAGAATATAGATTTTCCTTTTTTTCATCAATAGTGTAGTCATCATTTTGTAAACAGCCAAAATAACGAATGCTTTGTTGGGCTAAAGGTAATCCTTCTTCTGCGGTTGATGTTAATAGCAAGCGTAAATTATCTGGAAATATAATTTCCGTATTAGGAAAATTAATACGTAATCCCATTGATATATCTACTATAGGTTGCAGATAACAAGGTAAATATGACATGTTGATATTTTCTAATATGTAATAGTGTATGATATCAGGATTGCTTATACAACTGTGGATCATGGTATTAAGACCATTGTTCCACACATTAGAGAATGAACGCCACTCGGGAGTAACATATTGAATGGAATATTTGCAGCGACCTGTAGCTTTTATAATTGAGTGGATTATACGGTTATCAGGAACTAATATTGCCTTATAATGAACCATATACTGCCCAATTTTTTTAGCTATCTCAGTTTTACGATTATTTTTAGTGAGATAGAATTCTAGTCTTGTTTTAAAAGTTTGGGGTAATTTAATCTCTTCAGATTCATCGTTCAGAGATTCTATTGTTTCTCCAAAATCAGTTGGTGCATTATTATTGGTCTTTTGAAAAGTAGGGTGTGGTAATATAGCTTGCTTTGTCTTTTGCGAAACGATTATTTGCATTACATCTTTAATAACTGCAAAATCATTAATAATGTGTTCTTTATTATCTTCTATGCTATGCAGCGTATTCTCTAATTCCTCGATAGCTGTTTTATATTCCTCAATTTTAGTAAGTTGTAATGCAATAATTTCCTCTGCAAGTTTTGTCTTTTTATTTAATTCTTCATTATTTGCATTAAACTCTGCATTTGCTTCCTCGATTTTTCTATGAATCTTGGAAATTACATCAGCAGCATTTGTATGCTCTTTCTCTATGAGAAGTCGATTCGTTTCTTTTAAATTTTCAAGCTCTTTGGCATACTTGCTTTTTGTCTTTTCAATGAATTTCTCACTATTGATTTCAATGGATTTGTCAATAGTGCGTTTTAGAGTCGGAAGGGTAAGGAAGTTAGTCATCTCTTCATAAGAAAAGACAAATAATTCGAGCATGCTAGAAAGTCTGTTGATTCTACTTTTTAACACAGGCTTGTGTAAGATTGATTTGCTAATTAATCCAATTAATCCATTTTCTATTTCATCCAGTGATTTTGAGTTAAGAGCCTGACTCCATTCTTTAACTAAAAATTCTTTTATAAGCCAATCTCGTAGTATTGAGTCTGGCATAATATCAATAGCTCTTGTGGGACCATCTAAATGGTTTCCAATGAGTACGTAATGTGTATGATCGTATGTGACAAATGATTCATGGTTGGCATTCTTTACAAAATGAAGATCCATTTCTGTAATATAATACTTTTTGATATTATCTGGATCAATAAGATATAATTTGCTGAGTATGCATAGATATGTTGGCGATGTATTATCTAGGCGCCCATTAGTTTTTAGATTCTTGTAGGTCTTATCAGGATTTTCATCTATTTCGTTAGCTAACCCATTGATGATAACAGTGCCATATTCGTCTGGCATACCATTTTCTCTGTCCCAAATAAATTTGTCCGCACCATCATTGTTGGATGGCATCATACCTGCAAATATACATTTACCTATAAGTTCCTTGTATCTGTCTTGAAATCCTGGAGCAAATACTCGTCCTCGGGAAGGAAAAACTTGTTTAGCTTCTGTTGGTGATAACGGTGTAAATTTCCAATCGCTACCTAAATATCCTACTGCATTTATAATAGCGTGCTTGGTATTAGGTTGAGCTTCAACAACACCAACAATTTTAAATTGAGTATAATCAATGTCGGTCATATTTTATAATGTTAATTATTTTGTATTTTTTAGTGTTATATTTCTTTCTTTATAAGTTGCAATAGGAGCGAAAAGTTCTTTTCTGCACCATAGTGTTAGAGGATTAATTTCTTTTGGAGCATTAGATATTAGTGAATAGGACGAAAAATCTATTCCGGTAACATTTCCTTCGGTGCTTTGAGGAGTCCAAAATGCAGATTTTCCTTGAGCTATCCTCCATTTAGAATGCTCTCCCCACATATGAATGACAGGAAATACTTTTGTTATACAGATATTTATACTTTTATAGCCTTTAATCTTGATTTGATGGCATCCCTCGTTTAAGTCAAAACTATAGACAGCTCCTTCATAAGACACTTCTTCTTTGTCATCAATCCAAAAAGTTGCAGTTTTTTTGAATTCAAGTAGGGGAGGTGCGCCCAACAAATATGTGTTCTGCGCAACTTTAAGTCCACCACGTAATGTATATGGACGTTCATTTGCGTAAAATTCTTCGTAATAAGTAGAACTATGGGAAATCTTGACTAATACAAATCCTGATGTTTTTTTTATCACATCTTTTTCGTAATATATGTAATTCCGTGAGTTTGATGAAAAGAGTGCAATGCCTTCATCCTCATAATTATCTATATAGCGGCTTTCTTCCCAATACCCGTCGTAGTCATTGCTTTTCTTGAAGAGAATAACATTGTCACGTTTATATGTATAATATTCACGAAATTCATGTTTATTTTTTAAAGAACGAAAGGGTATATTTTTAATAAGTTTTCCAGATTCATTTTCTATAATATCAATAGACCAAGTATTGGCTAATTCAAGAAGATATAACTGATTTTTTGCCTTTGTGATCTTTTTGGTGTGAAAATTATCTGTGTATTCTCCATCCCAAAATAAATAATATTGATATATCTGTTTATTTGCTAGTTCTCTATTTTCTTCAAGAATTCTTTGTGATCTATTAGAGTAATAACTGTTAAAGTGGTAACGTCCAACAATATTCCAGAAATCTTGTTCTGAGATATCTTCATTGGGATACAGTTTCTTCTCAACAAAAAATGTAGCAATTTTTTTCAGATCTTCTCTGTTGAGTACAAGCTTTGAATGTACTTTCGGATATTGCACATAACGATCCCTTCTTTGACCTTGTATTGGAGTACACTTATTGGCTATGACAAATCCATTTGTAGAACACCAATCATAATACTTTTTCCAAATCTTATCTTGATAACTTACCGCCCATTGCTGCCATTCGTTCAAATCTATATTTAATATATCAGGACTACAAATACGATCTCGGAAATTCGAAGCTGTATAGCCACTAGAATTTTCCATCTTTGAGGCTGCATATAATTGAGTGCCAATGAATCCCAGAATTTCCATAAAAAGTGAAGAATCCCTCACATTCCATATACTTTTCTGTTGAATGAAATGAGTGAAGTCCGTAATAGTGATACCATGATGAGTGCAAAAAGACTCAATGAAGTAAGTGTCAATGAGAGGAAACACTTCATCCCCTCTTTTATCATTACTAAAAAAGGATTTTTGTATATATATCCCTAGAAGTGAATATATTCTAGACGGATGAAGTACTAATTCACTATCCATAACTTATGTCACTATTGATGAATAGAAATGTTTTATATGTTGAGGCATGTGTTATTAATTTTGTTTTAAATACTCTTTGTTATTTGCAAAAGTTGAGTAATTGAAACTTAACAACATGTAAGCAATTCTGTAATCTATTTCTATTGTTTAATTAGACTATTGACTTAGGCAAGCATTATTATTATGTTGGTTTTATACTGTTGAGGTGTTTTTGTGGATTAGTAAACCATTTGCTTCTTGTTTTTTTCACTAACGCTATTTGTTGTCTATTGATGTTTTTCATAATGATTTATTTTTTATATTTGTGATTACAAATATAATTATAATAATTCAGAAAAAACACGTGTTATCTATGGAATTATGAAATATATTGAAAATATAATATTTTGTATAATATCCATTGCATATAAGTCCATAAATTTAAACGGTGTAGTTGACTATATATTTTCCAATTTATTTTTGGACAAATCATATTAGGTTGGTTATTTATAAGAAGGGGGTAAATGATATTGACTTGTTTATTCTAATTGCTTTCTGTAAACTGAATCTAATGTATTTCCATGTTTATCTTTCCATACTATCCATCCATTATTACTGCTGCCTATACAGAAATCTGCTACACTGCTGGGGCTAGAAAAGGTTTTATCTGAATTCATTATGAAACTTCCATTTTTAGTGGTAGTATATTCTTTAATTAGTTTTTCTCTTTTAGCTTTCCAGTGTAATGATGGAACTGTGTCTGGGCAATGATGCTATCTTTCAAAATTGTAAAACCTGAAGAACTGTAAATCCTTTGGCATTACACCCTCTTCCTTTTGTATAGAATAAATGCTGTTCTTTTTGGTTGGACTATTTTAAAAAATATTGCAACCAATAAATGATGAAAGGAATTTTATATCTTCAAAAAACTCATCCATGGCATCTTTTTGATATTCGGGTAGGTTAGGATCTTTAGGAATTTGTTTATTCTAGTTCAATACAAAAGTATTTGTAATAGTTCGATGTTTAAGATATTGTACATCTGCTTTTGTCATTGCTGCATCTTTAGATATGAATATTAAGCCTTTTTGCTATCATGATCTTTCACTCGTTCTTTGAAATTTTCAGTTTCTCCAATGTATGCTTTGGGTTTTGTTTTTTCATCTTCTCCCAAAAGAATATAAAAAGCTGGAGTTTGTAAATCTGTTCTTTCATTCAGAATGGAAAGACTGGAACGTGGAATTATAAACATTTGGCAAATTTTATTACTGATAAATACGTATTGAGTCCCTTGGGGATCTCCGTCAATTAAGTATGTTGTTATTGTCTTACCCATATTATAATTTTTTGTTATATCCTTCATGTATTTCGTCAGCAGCTATTGAGTAGTAGCTTTGTTGAAAGTTATACTTTTGTGTACTTTCATTGATAGAGTATTCATCAGAATCATTGTCACTCCATTGTTCACATTGATGAATAACTGTTTCCAGTGCATTTTCAGCTTCTTCTGGTGGATATTTGTATTTTTTCAGAAGTCTTTTTATCATACGACGCATCCCTGCTCTGGCGGATTCTTTCTTCTGCCAGTCGATTGTACGATTTTTGCGTAGGGCGTCTGTTAACTCCTTTGTCATCGCAACTAGTTGTTCGTTCGTATATATATCTTGTACTGCTCTCGGTTTGGTCAAAGCATCGTAAAATGATTTTTCTTCTGCAGTAAGTCCTAATTCATTGCCTTGATTTTCTGATTCCGAGATTTCTGCAGCAAGCTTTAATAACTCTTGAATGACTTCTTCATTAGTAAGTAATCCTTTCAAATAGTTAGATAATGCTCTGTTTAATAAATCAGAAAACTTTTCCGCTTGAACTAAATTAGTTTTTTGATATATGGTAACTCTTTCCGCCAAAAGTTTCTTTAATAGCTCTATTGCTATATTTTTCTCTTTCATTTTGGATATTTCTTCCAAGAATGCTGCGTCAAAAATGGAGAATTCGGCTTTTACATCCGAGAATAAATTGATTACACCTTCACTTTTTACACTTTGTTTGATAAGTTCGCCAATACGGGCGTTTATTTCTTTTTTGGAAACTTTACCTTTGCCTGTCATTCTGGATAGTAATATGCGTACTGTCTCAAAAAAAGCTGCTTCATAGCGTTGTTGCTCATTAAGCAGGCTACGGCATAATGTGATTGAACTATGTAATAAGGATGATTCCTTTTGGAATAGTTGCATTTTATCATTCTTATTACTGTCCATGAGGAAGTTGACTCCACCTTTGATAATTTGTGCACGATCGTTATCAGTGCCGGATTGGAATTTGCTATAATCAAAACCGTGGAAGATATCTTGGCAAACTTCCAATTTCTCTTGAAACTTAATAAGAGCAGTTTTTTTGATATCGGGATTGCCAAATCTTTTTTGATCTCGTACTGTATAATCGTGCATTGCTTGTTTCAATGCTTTGGCTATCCCGATATAGTCGACAACAAGACCACCAGCTTTATCATTAAAGACGCGGTTCACACGAGCTATTGCTTGCATGAGATTGTGCCCACTCATTGGCTTATAGACATACATTGTCGCCAGAGATGGTACGTCAAAGCCTGTAAGCCACATATCTACGACTATGGCTATTTTCATAGGGTCATTGTTGTCTTTGAATTTCTTGGCAAGTTCTTTCTTGTATTGTTTGTTGCCAATAATGTCATGCCACTCTTCCGGATCTTTATTGCTGCCTGTCATTACCACCTTCACTTTATCAGTCCAGTCGGGGCGAAGTTCTAAGATTCTATGATAGATACTCATTGCGATAGGGCGGGAATAAGCAACGATCATTGCTTTTCCTGTCAATTCAAATTGCCTGTTTTCTTCATAATGTTTTATAATATCCTTGCACAATGAATCTATGGTAGCAGGTGCGCCAAGTATCTCTTCAAGGTGCGACATTTGTTTTTTACTCTTTTCTATCTGTTCTTCAGTAGCACCTTCTGACGCAAGTATTTCATATTCGTCATCTATTGCTTTCAATGTATCTTTGTCAAGATTCAGGTTGATGACACGAGATTCATAGTACACAGGACAAGTTGCACCATCGGATACTGCTTGTGTCATATCGTAGATGTCGATATAGTCGCCGAACACTTCTGTTGTATCTCGATCTTTAGTAGAAATGGGTGTTCCTGTGAAACCTATAAAGGACGCATTGGGTAATGAATTATGTATAATTCTTGCAGTACCGATTGATATTTTTCCAGTTTCTTCGTTTACTTTTTCTTCAAATCCATATTGTCCTCGATGTGCTTCATCGGTCATGACTACAATATTTCGTCTTAGAGAAAGAGGTTCGTCAGATTCTTCAAACTTCTGCATTGTAGTGAATATTATTCCGTTGGCTTCTCGTCCGGCTAATAGTGATTTTAAATCTTCCCGGCTTTTAGCTTGTATGGGTATTTGGCGCAAGAATTGTTGGCATTTGGAGAATTGAGTATAGAGTTGATCGTCCAAATCATTCCGGTCGGTAATAACTACTATAGTTGGTTGACTTAATTCATCCTGAAGAAGATGAGCGTAAAATACCATTGATAGTGATTTTCCGCTTCCTTGCGTATGCCAGAAGACTCCGATTTTTCCGTCACCTTGTGTTGCCTTTTTAGTTCGTTCTACTGCTTTCTTCACAGCAAAATATTGGTGATAGGCGGCTAAAATCTTTGCAGCACCTGATTCTTCTTTAGAAAAACAAATGAAATTCTTGATAATGTCAATGAAACGTTCTTTTATGAATATTCCTTCAAAAAAGGTATCATAATCAATAAACTGGGAACTTTCATATTTCCCGTCTTTGGTTTTCCATTCCATATAACGGTCTTCATTGCTGGTGATCGTTCCCGCTTTTGAGCAAGCCATGTCACTCATTACACAAAAGGCATTATATACGAAAAGTGAGGGAATTTCTTTCATGTAATTACGTAACTGAAGATAGGCTTCAGATACATTTGTTTCTTCTCTTGATGGAGATTTTAACTCAATCACAACGAGTGGCAAACCATTGACAAATAGAATTATATCAGCACGCTTTTCTGAATTTTCAACGAACGTCCATTGATTAATAACTTTAAAGTCATTACGCTTGATGTTTTTGTCATTGTAATCTATCAGGTAGATGATATCGTTACATTGTTCTTTTCCGTCGAAAAAAGAGACCTCGATTCCATGTTGAAGATAGTCCATGAAAAGCTCATTTCTCTGTGGCAGGCTACCTATTTCGATATCTTTTAGTTTAGATATGGCTTCGTCAATTGCCGGGCGAGGTTTTCCATAATTGATAGTGGTTAAACTTTCAATTAATTGTTCTTCATAAAAAGGTACATAATAGTCCCGTTCAATATTGGGACCATATTGATGCTGATAGCCTAAGTTCTCGAAGAGAGCTATCAATGCTTTTTCATAACTACCTTCTGTAAATGACATATTTTCGTTCTTTTGCTAAGTTATCTAAATATGAAAAATATATTTCTTTGTATGCTTGATAGTCTTGTTTATATAATGCTTCGGAAGCAGATAAAATAACTCCACCTAATTCCAGAGGATTTTCTTCGTCAAACAGTTCGTTAAATTCTTGGCAGTCTTCATAATGTATGCGTGAGTCTCTTTTACTTGCATGATTTATATAATAATGTATAATAAACCCACCTAACACATCTGTTATTTTGTATGCCAGTAAGGACATTGTTGTACTCATTGAGATATGGTTAATGTCTTGACCGTGAGACGCAAATCCGGAAATATTTCTTATTTCTGCTAGTTTTTGGGAGACTGACGCTATTCTCCTGGCGAGTTCACATAAATCATCTTTATAGCATTCATTTGCATCTATCAGACAATTTATTGTTTGCTTTACCAAAGCTTGAAATTGCCCATAGTTATCGTGTTCGATATTTTGATTGGCAAGTATTGTTTTGCATATACTTTCAACTAAACTTTTACAGGTTTCTATACATAATGCAGGATTCGTTTCAACTGTTTTTTCGATGGTTGAAATATGAGTTTCAAAGTAGTTGAAACTCGGTGTTTGATTAATATATTTTCGAATCCAAAGCATAGCGAATATATTAGGCGATTAATTTAAATTATCATTTATCCGACGGTTTAGCTCGATTTT
>PPYE01233732.1_pt1 | contig 15808 bp, 6 predicted proteins | sample 1559881 | NCBI WGS metagenome assembly PPYE01 (sample SAMN08240022, study PRJNA423297) | Human gut metagenome, whole genome shotgun sequencing project. | reverse complement strand
GGGAGAGAAATTCGACGTGATCGTGATGGATCCGCCGAAGTTCGTGGAAAATAAAAGCCAGCTGATGGGCGCCTGCCGCGGCTATAAAGATATCAATATGCTGGCGATCCAGCTGCTGAACCCCGGCGGCGTGCTGCTGACATTCTCCTGCTCCGGGCTGATGACCACCGATTTATTTCAGAAAATCATCGCCGATGCCGCAATTGATGCTGGGCGTGATGTACAATTTATAGAACAGTTCCGTCAGGCTGCCGACCACCCGGTGATCGCAACCTACCCGGAAGGGCTGTATCTGAAGGGGTTTGCCTGTCGCGTCATGTAACTTGAAAAACGAAACATGAGCCTCATATAGGGAGTATTCATGTTTCCCAGGAGGTGCAGCGAAACCCGCGACGAACACCCGGAACAGCCGTCCCTTGACGAACTGGCCAAAACGATTCGTCAGCAGCTGCAGGCGCCAAGGTTGCGTAACTAGCCTACCCACGCCGCCCTGATGGGCGGCGTTTCGTTTTATATTCTATTTTTTCTCTGCCACCGCGGCGGCCAACGCCTGACAGATTGCCTCATTAAATTGCGGACTGCGCTGCTGAGCTTCAGACCAGCGGATGTTCGCCTGATTTAACTGCCGCGACTGTGCCGCGCTGCCCTGCGCCAACTGATTAAAAAACGGCGCTAGCATTGCTCCCCCCTTTACTTCCTGCGCTATTAAAACTGGCGAACCGTCGCTGTAACGAAAACGCTGTGCTGCGGCGGGGATAGCGACATCAGCAAAATGTGCTTGCGCAAAGCTCGCCCAGTAATTCGCGGCGTTATAACCCCGGGTAAAATTACTGTCGCAATGAGGAAGCGGAGAGAGCCGCCGGGTATTTTTCTCAGGCGCTTTAAAGCTGTTCTCCATCCATCGCGCCATTCCCTCCAGATACCACTTTTGTTTAAAAACGGCATAGCCATACTGATAAAGATGGAAAAATTCATGAGCTGGCGTAATGTTACGCGCCGGTTCCAGCGCGGCATTCAATACAAACTTTAAACCGCAAGGCAGCTGCCTGCCGTCACTCATCGTTTCTGCCGCCACGCGATCGAAGGCCAAACCATTTCCTTTCGGCAGTTGCAGCACATAGACATTGATTTGCCTGGCCTGAGCATAGATCTTTTGCTGTAACGGAAAGCGAAGGCCAAGCACACTGGAATAGAGGTATTTAGCGGCCTGTAGTTGCCCGGCAATATCTTTGATACTGTCAGGGACGCCACTGCCTGAGCTGTCGTACTGATATTTGAGGGCGTCTCGCCCTTGCAGGCTATAAAAAATATGGAAATCATCTTCAACATATTCTTTTTCGAGACGATGATTAAGTAATATCGAACCTTTGACGCAGCGGGATTCCTGCACCATTTCATCGGCCGCCGCGGACGGCAAACAAAACACCGCTGACAGATAAATTGCGCACCATACCGCTCCTGCTCTGCTATATCGCAAGGTACCGCCTCTTTGGATGTAACCCGCCCCGGTAAAAGAGTTTTACCGGGGCAGAAACGTTCTTACACGACACGTTGTTTGAGCGAAGCCACATTGAGTGGCTTCTCCTCCTGCTCCTTCATTCGCTGCTCATTGTGCTGTAACCAGCTTTCCCAGCGCCCGGCTATCGCGGTAGCGTAATAACGGCGCGCATTGCGGATAGCGGCGGCCTGCATCTCTTTTTGTAGCGCCTTATCGGAAATAACCCGAACTAAGGCCGCGGCCAACGCCTCTTCGTCGCCGTAAGGCACCAGAATCCCGGCCTGGCGGTCCTGCAGAATATCGCGCGGCCCATATTTAATAGCAAAACTAATTAACGGCGTGCCGTAGACCATGGCCTCGACCGCCGACAGAGATTGCCCCTCCTGATTTGAACAGAGGACCGTACAGCAAGCGTGTCGATGAACGGCAGCAATATCCGAGGTAAATCCGTTGATTTTTATCACGTCTTCTAATCCCCACGCCTTAACCTGATCGCTAAGTTTACGGCGAAGCGGGCCGACGCCATAAGTATGGAGCCGCGCATCGGGACGTTGTGCGGACACTTTACGGAATGCGTTGAACAGCGTCAGATGCTGCTTTTCTTCAGAATAACGCGCCAGGTAAATGACCGTTTCTGAGGGCTCCTTTTGCGGGTTAACCGGAATTTTGCTGTCATCCATATGGTTGGGGATGACCACAAGGCGAGCGCCGGGGATCCCCTCTTGCTGTAAATCTTGCCATTGTTCGTCGGTGAGTACGATTAACCGATCCACCAGTTGCGGTTGTTCCAGTAAATGACGGTAAGAAGCTTTTATCCCGCCGTTTAGCAATTGATGATGAGAGTGGATGACCGCGCTAACCGTGCAGTTCATCCGCTGTGCCGGTTGCGAACAGACAAAATCTTTCCACGCTTTGTTTTTATCGACGATAAAATGCCAGTTGCCCGCTGCGGGCAGCATCATTTCCAGCATCCAGGAGAAAAACGCTTCCTGTTGGTTAAAGGATTTGACCTCCCCGCCCGGCAAAGCGACATCCATGCGGATAATCTGCAGATTCGCTTTCTTGATATCAAAATATTTACGCAGCAACACGTTTCCTGCGCTATCGACGTAATCTTCCACCAATTGCCCCTGCGGGCGTAATTGATAATTATTTTTACCGATTGGCGCCTCTGCTTTCGGCACAACTGTCTGACGAAGCTCAACCTCCCCTTTCAGCCCGGGAAGCGGGACGATCTTCCCCGCACTCAGGCACGACGCTAATGCATTGTAGAGGTTATAAACCGGCACCGCTTCCGGCAACGCTCCCCGCGCCTTCAACGCTTTTACCGCATCGTTAAGGTCTGGGTTCCAGACGGCGGTGATAAGCCACGGGACGGTGTGTAAATGTTCAACAAACAGCCTTGCTCGCCGGGTAGCCGCAACCTCAATACCATTCCCCACGTCGCGCAGATTCTCTAACAAAAAAAGGGTCGTTCCCCGAGGCGCGGGCGGCGCCGCGATTGGCGATTGCTGACGTTTGCTGGCTGCCTGAAAATACTTCTGATAAGCGATATAACCTGACAGATAGTGCTCTACATCATCAATTCGAACACGATAGCTATGGTGACGAATAAAGAAACTATTAACGATACGCGCAGGATTTTTAAAAAACATCGCCAGCTCTGGCCAGAAGAAACCATCCAGTAAATAACGCGCCCGCGCCTCCAGGGCCTGGTAAAATTTGTCTTTATCAAAGTCGTCGAGCAAATGGCGCTGTGTGGTAGAGGCCTCCAGGCGCGCAATCATTTCCGCCGCCGCCATCATTAACTCCAGTAGCGTTGGATAGGTTGTTACCCGTTGCAGCACGAAATCCAGATGATCGCGCACGTTGTCCAGCCCGAAGCGGAAATAACGCTCCTCCGGGCGAAAACGCGTTAATTCGTTAACGCAATAGCTCAACCAGTGATCGTGATGCTGCCAGTGTTTTTGTCGAATGAAGTATTCAAATGCTTTCTCCACCATAACCAGCCACTGCGGCGCCAACGTCAAGCTATACAAGCGCATTAAGGCAAAAGCCGCCTCACCGTCGTAATAGATGATGCGATGTTTGGCTTTCAATGAGAGGTCGTGGCTGTTAAGGACATGAACAAACTCACCGCTTTGCGCGTCCTGCATAAATGCAATTCCGGTGGCCAGTTGCGACAACAAGTCCAGATATTGTCGATCGCCCGTCGTTTCGGTGTATTTCACCAGCGCCAGAATACTGACGGCATTACCGCCAAGTTTAATTTCATTTTCGACATCACAAAGAAACGCAGCCTGACGTCCATCAGCAAGCGTACGAACAGAAATAAGGTTATTGACCAGGTAAGCAATCGCCCGATCGATCGCCTGACGAAGGTGCGGCTGCTTAGTCGCCTCCCACCCCTCAATCAGCGAATAGGTTGAGCTGGCATGGCGTAAAGCATTATAGGATCGCACAGGACGGTCAAAGCAGGGAAACCATCCGTAATAATAGAGTCCGTCTTTTTTGACCTGACGAGACAGATAATCGCTCCCCTTTTTAATAACCTCGGGCAGATAATTTTTTTGCCATTCATCACCGATAACGCGGTAGCCGGAACTGCGGCCAGTATGTTCGATGAGTTTAGCTCCGTTACGATCGCAGAATACTGAACGCGTTTTAAACCGCCATAGTATCTGCTGAGGTTCGCTCGGCCAGTTCAAACTGCGCTTAAATCGGCGTTGACCATAATTTTCCAGATTGATGTCATTTGGCGCCGCTACGCCATTGTCCCCATCATAAAGTAAAGCATTCGCCGCAATTTCCTGTTCAAGGATCGCTTGCGTAAATTGTGTATCAAAAGAGATGCCGAAGCGAAAATAATTGCGTTTGGTGATATTGAGTTTCTTTAATAGATTTTCCCACGTTAGCTTTTCTACGCTATCGACAATATCAATTCGTAACCATTGGGTTTCATTATCTTGCTTTTTACGCCACTCCTGCAGCGCTCTGGCCCCGGCTAGCCAGGCTTGATCAAAGCTGGCTGCTGTCGAAACATGGACATGCGCACGCTGCTTACCGTCACTGACGCTAAAAAAGATGACCCACCCAGGATAATCAGCAGGCAATGCGGTCGTTTTTAATGGTTTGCACTGAAAGCAAGCCTGTTGTAATAAATCGCTCAATGCCATCTCAAATCTCCATTCGTTGAAAATTCACCAAACATAAAGCCAACTAGCAGGTGTTACCTTTCTCTCAGCGCTTCTTTTGCCCTATTAAATGGTTTCACCAAATAATCCATAACTGTCTTCTCTCCGGTTTTAATATCAACCGTAGCGATCATCCCTGGACCTATTAAAAAACGCTTACCGCGTTTATTTTCCAGATAGTTATGATCGGTACGGATAAACACCCGATAATAGTAAACATCAGGTTTTGCCTCGTCCTGAATCGTGTCGGGAGATATCGTTTCGACAACACCATTGAGGGCGCCATAGATGGCATAATCATAGGCGGTAATTTTCACCAGCGCCTTCTGATCGGGATGAATAAATGCAATATCGCGCGGAGAAATCCGCGCTTCGATCAACAATCGACCATCAATGGGGACGATATCCATCAGTTCACCGTTAGGCGCGATAACCCCGCCGATGGTATTCACTTTGATATTTTTGACGATCCCCTGCACCGGTGAGCGCACGGTCAATCGAGCCACTGAATCTGCCCGGCCCTTAATCACTTCGGCAAGGCTGGCGACATCCGCATTGGCTTTTGATAACTGCTCGCGGGCATCAACATAGTAGCGAGTGTTGAGGTCAATTTTCTTTAGCTCAATATCGGCAGCCTGCTGGCGTAAACGAAGCACTTCAACATTACTGGCCGCACCGGTCTTAGCCAGCTTTTCATTTATCGCCAGCTCACTATTGACCAGCGATAACGACTGCTCCAGTTGCCGCATAGACTTCGTTAGCTGCTCCCTGCGACTGTGATAGAGGCGAGTTTCTTCCGCCAGTAGCCCCGGCCAGGCCTTCAGCGATGGTGGAAAAATCAGCGGTTGGTTGTTCACCTCGGCGGTCAGGCGAATGCTTGCGGCTAATGACGCGCGATATTTTGCCTGACTTTCGCCAACATTGGATTCACTGCGGGTCGGATCCAATCGTGCGACCACCTGGCCCGCGGCGACACGGCTGCCTTCGCGAACGTTCAGCTCAGTTAAGATCCCGCCATCGAGCGTTTGCAACACCTGTTCGCGCGAGCTGGGGATCACTTTTCCGGTCCCGGTGGATACTTCATCAAGCGTGGCAAACCACGCCCAAACGCCTGTCACAACCAGCAGTAGCGCCAGTAAAGCGATCAGGCGGCGCGATTTAACCAGCTCGGCCTCATCACGCTCGTTATCAGCCATCGCAGCAACCGGATCGAGTTCCTTTACCAACGGGAAAATCGCAGCAGTGGGCTTATTCATATGTTCACCACCTGAGCACGCGCTTTTTCTTGCTCAAATACCGTCGCTTTAGGCTTATCCAGCGCCAGCTGCCCGTCTTGAATTACCAGTATACGATCGACGATATTGAGCACCGCCGCTTTGTGAGTGGCGATGATTAACGTACGCTCTCCTGCCCAACGGGCCAGCTGCTCGACAAACGCTTTTTCTGTTCGTTCATCAAAGAATGAGGTGGGTTCATCCAGCAGAATAATATTGGGATCGCGGATGAGCGCTCGAGCCAGCAGCAGTGACTGCCGCTGCCCGCCGGAAAGCCCAAGCCCTCCCTCCATCACCAGATGTTCAAGCCCCATAGGCAGTTTGTTGACAAACTCCAGCGCACCGCACAGCTCCAGCACTTTCACCAGTTCATCATCGCTCGCCATAGGCCGTCCCAGGGTCACATTTTCCCTTAATGTCCCATGAAATAACCGAGCCTCCTGCGTCAGTAGCGTGGCATTACGGCGAATATCCGCCAGATCGATTTGCGGCAGCGAAAGATCGTCAAGCCTTAGTTCGCCTGACGTCAACTCAACATTACCCATCATTGCCTGCAAAAGCGTTGATTTCCCGGCGCCAATGCGCCCCAGAACAGCTATTTTTTCCCCGGCTTTGATAGAAAGCTGTTTAATTCGCAGCGGTGCGGGGCCATTGTCTTTGCCGTAACGAAACTCGGCGTTGCGAAATTCATAATTACCGTGCAGAACCGCTCGATGGATCCGCGGCTCATCCAGCCCCCCTTCTACCGGCAGCGCCATTAAATTATCCAGGCTTGCTTTCGCTACTTTCACCTGCTGCCAGCGAGCCAGTACCCCGCAGAGCGCCGTCATCGGAGCAACCATTCGACTGGACAGCATCGATGCCGCCACCATGGCGCCGGTCGTGATGTCGCCATTAATCACCAGCGGCGCCCCAACGGCCACTACGGTGGCATACAACAGGTTCTGGATCGACATGCCCCAGCTCACCAGCCCATGAGTGACTTTTCGGGTTTGAACTCCCGATTCCGCAGTAATCGCCACATAGCTGTTCCATTGTTGCAGAAAGCGACTTTCTGCCTGCATCATTTTTATATCCGGCAGGCCCTGAATGCTTTCCACCAAAATGGCGTTGCGTAGCGTGCTTTCATGCTGATTTTTATTTGCCAGCTCAGCCAGTTTTTTCTGCAGTAACAATCCCGGTAACAGCATCAGGATAGTCGCAACAGGCGCGATCCAACTCAGCCATGGCGAGACGATAAATAGCACAAGCTGAAAAAGCAGGAAAAAAGGTAAATCGGCAATGACCGTCATCATGGTCGAGGTCATCATTTCCCGTACCTGCTCTAGCTCGCGAATCTGGGAAATAAAGCTGCCCGTCGAGCGCGGCACCGCGGTATTTTTCAGCCGTAATGCGTGACCAAATACGCGATCGGAGATACGAATATCCCCACGTTTTCCCAGCAGGTCGGTCACGTGACCGCGGGTAATTTTCAGAACGAAATTGAACACTGCGGCAATTAATACGCCGCTAAACAAGACATATAACGTGGGATAGGATTGGGCCGGAATTACCCGATCATATACCTGCATGGAAAACAGGATACCGGCTAATGCCAAAATATTGATCGCCAGCGACGCCAGCATGACATGTGTATAGGGACGCCAATCTTTTAAAACGATCTTACGTAACCAGTCCGGTTGGAAGCGTGTGAGGTAGCTTTCAGTTCTAATATCTTTCTCCGGCGAGGCCGGACGAAAAGCCACAGTGAATTCAATTTCATCTAACAAGGAGTCAAGCGGACAGTGGCTTAGTAATGTGAGCTCTTTGACAAAACGGATCCCGACTGAGTTATGTAGATCGAAGCTTTCAATAATGCCAATCTGGCCATCTTTGAGCTGTACCACAAGCGGCAGCCGCCAGGCCGACATTTTCCGGTCATTGCCATTAAGAAATTGGCAATGCAATCCGGCATGACGGCATAAATGTTTAAGCGCATCAGGCAGCGTTTTTTGCGTCGCCCACTCCGCCGCGGCATGAAGCGTCCCCGGTGAGTAACTTTGCCGATAATGGCTGGCGACAAAAGCCATAGCGTTAGCCCAATCCTGTAAATGCGGAATATCGCTGCGCTGGGGTTGTTCGCTCATGGTCGAATCTCCACGCCCTGAATTCTTTGGTTATCCAGAGCAAAAACGGCGCGCATTTTCCCTGTACTGAACAGACAGTCCAGTTCCAGATTTCGCAGTTGCGCTTCAGTTAATACCTGATTAAATTGCGCCTGATAAATTTCCTGATCGACGTTAAGCAGGTCGAGTAACGGACGCGTGCCGAGCTGTAAATATTGATCCTGATACAGGGCGCGGGTTTGTTCGCCAAGCAATTGCTGGCGGCGCTGGATGGCGATAGATTGTTTCAGGTTTACCGCCTCGTCGCGGGAGGCGCTCAACTTCTGGCTGGCATCGAGTTGCGCGTTTCTGATCCCGGCATTCGCCGCAGATAGCGTTTGCTGCGCCGCTTCGCGGGAAGCCGTTAGCGCGCCGCCCTGGTAGATCGGCATTTCTACTTTGACCCATGCCGAATACTGCGTTTTATTTAATACCGCGCTGTTGGCGTAATTATCATTGAGGTAATGCGTTACCTGAGGTTCCAGCGAGATTGTAGGCAACATTTGCGCGGTGGCATTATCTACCTGGGCTTGTGCCTGTGTAGCCTGGGCCAAAGCGGCGAGCACCGCTGGTACGGTTCGATAATCAATTTTACTAACGGCGCAGGCGGCATCCATAGCCTGCGGTACGCTTTCGGTTACGGAGGTAATACTTCCGAGACCAAGATACGTCGCCAGCGTTGCCTTCCAGCGCTCAAGCGCTGCCTGATACTGGATAAGCGTCGCCTGCGCGCCCTCAACGCGGGTATCCGTCTGCACAACATCAGAAAGCGATGTCGCCCCGGCGTCGTTGCGCTGGCGAATAAGATCGCCAATATGCTTTAACGAATCGACCTGGGCCTGGGCTATTTTCACGAGCTTTTGATAACCCTGCAGCTGTACCACTGCACCCGCGGTATCATGAGCCACCTGATCGATATTAAGCATGACCATCGCCTGCTGTTGGGCAACGGCAGCGTCCGCCGCTCTCACCGAGCTGGAGACTTTGCCAAAGTCGTACAGCATTTGCGAAACAGAGACAACTAATGAGGGGGAATATCCAGAATCAGAGTAGGTGTTACTGTACCCATTATTCATACCCGCATTAACCTGCGGATAATATTTGGCTTTCGCTACATCCACTTTTTGCACCTGCTCCTGAAGTTTACTCACCTGTTGATTGATAGCAGGATGCCAATTGACTGCTGATTTTACTGCGGTAGCAATATCCAGTGGACCGGCAAGATGACTTTCAGGGTTGATAAGCTCTTCGCTATATCCGGCGACCTGCTGAGTATCGTTTAACCTCTGGGTGCTGATGCTGGTGGGCGGAAAAGAAAGCTCCTCTGCGTCAACCGTTAATACCACGCAGATTGACAGGAAAATAGTGCTGCAGCTGTAAACGCTGACCATCCCTTTTTTTTGAAATAGACGCATAAAATTACCCTTCAGAAAGCACACTGAAAATATGGATATACTCTTTCCGCATCATTCTTTTTATTTAACGATAGCCCGTCGTTCCCCGATTGGTTTTTCCTTATCCCCTTTCGCGACAAAAAATCGTAACGGCAGCACCTCCCTGTGCCGCCATTCTCATCGACTTATTTAGTTCGAGTTATTGGTATCAATTAGCTCATCGAGCGAATTGATATGGACCCCCTGTAGCGTAATCAACGTCGCAGGTTGATGGGTGTTTCCACCCGTTCCATCGCGATCAATAGACACCACGGTGTTTCCGCCGACATAACTCAGAGTAATATAGTTACCCAACGTATCGCTGGAACCATTCCAGCCGACCAACAGCGCCGAAACATCGATATGATCTCCCTGGGCGACCGAGAAATCGCTCCAGATATCGCTACCGTTGCCTCCGGTGTTGTCATCCGCCAGCAGGTTGTAAACCAGCGTATCGGCTCCCGCACCCATGCTGAAGGTGTCATCGTAAGCGGTACTATGAACGCTATCGTCATTGACGCTGCCGGCGATCTGCGGGTGCAGATCGATCGTCAGATTCGCCGTCGAACTGCCGCCATCACTACTGATAAGGGTATAAGTAAATGTCTCCTTAGACGTTATTGCATCGGTATTCACACCCCCGTTCAACTGATAGGTGTAACCACCTTGCCCATTAATGGTCAGGATCCCGTATTCACCATACAGCACCGCATTTCCATTAGATGCGCTGGTTCCCGTATCGTTAGTTACTGTGCCATCAGAATGGAAGGTCCAGTTGGTCGCGATACCCAGATTGTTTTCGCCACTTATCGTAAAGCCGCTATGCAGCGAACCAAGCGTGTCTGGTGTTCCATTCGCATCGGAACCGTCGAGAATATTCCCTGCCACAGATTGCCCGACCGTCAGATGCGCATCGGTAAGGATCTCTGTTCCTGCTACGCTCGCTGACAGGTTGTAGGACAACGCCGTGCCGGCATGCATCGTATGACTAATACTCAGAGTATAATCACCTGCCGCCAGTTGTAGCGGAATGCCGCCGTTAACCATGTTCAGCGTCACAGTATCCGTATCGGATGACGGGCTAAGGAGAGAACCATCCAGAGCCATCGTCAGAGAACTCGTCCACACCGTTACATCTGTTGTGACACCGCCAACAGTGACATGATGAATAAGAGTGACCGTCCCAGAAAGATCGCCATTCAGTAGTGAGAGACCACTGGTTCGGTTACCACTCAAGTTGAGAGTGATAGATGCTCCATCCACCTCCCGGCCTTCAGCGATGGTAAAGTTCTGACTAGTGACTTTCGCCGCCGATGTCGCATTAGCCGCTACTGCCGTGTTTGGCACTGCAAGATTGCTGACGCTTTGCGTCCAGGTTACCGACTGCATTGCCGTTGCCGCCGACAGGGAGGCGATATCATCAACCGCTACCGGTGGCGTTGACTCAATGTTCATCGTCAGCGTAGTCGACGATGTATGACCCAGCCCATCCGTTATCGTGTAGGTGAAGACATCACTCTGACCCACCCCTGTTGTTCCATTAGCATGGTAACTATAACTACCGTCAGACTTGATTATCAGAGTACCGTATGTACCGTTAATCGTGACGCCGCCGGCAGTGACTGTTTCGATCTGCGATCCAAACTGAATGCTGCTTACGGTAATTTCATTACCTGTATCGCCAACATCGCCATCGCTATCGGTGTGCAGAACATTCCCCGTCACGTATTTAGTCGAATCTGTCACCTCCATACTAATGCTGGTGCCCAAATTCAGATTCAGTATCGAACCAATCAATCCTTCAGTAGTCGGCGACGAAATAACAACCATATAGTTACCGGCGCCAATTCTTTCAAATTCCCCTCCTCCCGCGTATTCAAGGCTTAATCCAAGGAAACCTGTCGGCGTTGCTGTAATTCCATCCTTAATAACGCCGACTATCTGGTTAGTGTCGGTATTGATCAGAATGAGATCCAGGGTAACGGCGCCTAGCGCGATGCTAAGGGCAGTGGACCCCGAAACGCCTAACGTCACATCCTGTTCAGTCCCTTCAGCCACGACAAACTTAAAGCCATTGGTCGGAAGCGCGACATTCACGGTATTCAGTAGCGACAGGCCCGCCACCTGAACGACATTGCCCCCCTGGATATCAAGATTATCTTCGACGTTGCCGACGTAATAAGCCTGCGTATCCGGATTAGCCTGGGCGGTCTCGACCTCCTGACCGATATTGATAGTCAGGGTGGTGGTTGATTGCAGCCCATTACCATCCGTAATGGTATAGGTAAATACATCCGCATTACCTGCCGACCCGGCCTTACCTGATGCCTGGTAGCTATAGCTGCCGTCAGCGTTAATAGTCAGTACGCCGTAAGCACCCGTTACCGATATGGTGCCGCCATTCACTGAGAAAGTCTCACCTGCAGCAGTGGTGGCCGTTACCGACGTTACCGTAAGGTCGGTACCGCTATCGGCCATATCGCCGTTATCCGATCCCTCCAGCACATTGCCTGTAACGGTACTTCCGCTATAACCGAGCGAATCGGTTACCGTTGCTTCTACAAAGGTGGCTACTCCTGCACCTGCGAGCGTGTTGATCAGGCTCACCAGAACTCCATCGGAATTTGGTGAGGATATCGCCAGCGCATAGCTACCAGCAGGCAGATTCTCAAAGGAAGCTGTTCCGCTATAGACCAACCCACCAAGCAACGTTGCGCTAATACTCACGCTTCCCGCGTCGATAGCAACTACGCGTCCAGTCGCGATATCAATCACCGACAGATCGGCTGTCAGCGTATTTCCAGCCCCCAGCAGATTGACTATCGACGTTAACAGCCCAGCCGTTGAAAGCAGAGACACGCCGCTGACATCAACCGTCATATCCTCTGTTGTGTTGTTGTCCACGTTGAAGCGGAAGCTACTGCCAGACAACAGCGACCGCTGTCAGAATCCGAGTCGCTGTCAGAATCCGAGTCGCTGTCAGAATCCGAGTCGCTGTCAGAATCCGAGTCGCTGTCGGAATCGGAGTCACTGTCGGAGTCCGAATCGCTGTCAGAGTCCGAATCACTGTCGCTGTCGGAGTCAGAGTCGCTGTCAGAATCCGAATCACTGTCGCTGTCGGAATCGCTGTCTGAATCGGAGTCACTGTCAGAGTCCGAATCGCTGTCAGAGTCCGAGTCGCTGTCGGAGTCGGAATCACTGTCAGAATCCGAGTCGCTGTCAGAGTCAGAGTCGCTGTCAGAGTCAGAGTCGCTGTCCGAGTCAGAGTCGCTGTCAGAATCCGAGTCGCTGTCAGAGTCCGAATCGCTGTCGGAATCCGAATCACTGTCCGAGTCCGAGTCGCTGTCGGAATCCGAGTCGCTGTCGGAGTCAGAGTCGCTGTCCGAATCAGAGTCACTGTCAGAGTCCGAATCGCTGTCAGAGTCCGAGTCACTGTCCGAATCGGAATCGCTGTCCGAGTCACTGTCCGAATCGGAATCGCTGTCCGAGTCGCTATCCGAATCGGAGTCACTGTCAGAGTCAGAATCGCTGTCAGAATCCGAGTCGCTGTCAGAATCCGAGTCGCTGTCGGAATCAGAGTCGCTGTCGGAATCGGAGTCGCTGTCAGAATCCGAATCGCTGTCAGAATCGGAGTCGCTGTCGGAATCTGCATCAGCATCCGACTCACCGATATCACTTCCTGCCACGATATTAATCGTCAGCGTAGCCGTTGCCGTATCACCATCCGCATCCACTATCGTGTAGGTAAAGATATCGGCCTGGCCAACAGCATCCGCATCGCCAGTCGCCTTGTAGGTATAGCTGCCGTCCGCATGGATCGTCAGCTGACCGTAAAGACCATTTATCACAACACCTGCAGCCGTCACATCAAGCGGCGTGGTCTGCACGCTGGAGGCGATTTTGCTTACCGTAATGCCATCACCGGTGTCTGCTACATCACCCCCTGCATCCGCAACCAGCACATTGCCGGCAATTGCCGTCGAGGTGTACTGCGTAGAATCCGTGATTGTCGCCTGGGCAACCGACAGGAGATTTGCTGACGCCAGTTCATCAACCACTGCGGCCAGACCGCCGGAAGCCTGCGGTGAAGAAACCACCACCGCGTAGTTCCCGGCCGGCAGGTCGCTGAAGGTCGCGCTGCCGGAGTAAACCAGATTGAGCAGCGCCAGAGACGGCGTCAGGCTCACGGCATCCGGAATAATCTGCACCACCTCACCGGTGTCGGTATTCACTATCGACAGATCGGCGGTAATGGATGAAGCGCCGCCCACCAGTTGCCCCACCAGTGCCAGTACTGACTGCAGACTCAGCAACGTTGAACCAGTGACCGCTATCGTCACATCCTCAGTTGTTCCTTCGCTAACCGAGAACTTCGTGGAGTTCGCCGCCAGCAGGGAGACATCCACCGTATTGAGTAAGGAGACACCAAGCAGCTGGCTTGCGGTTCCGGTCACGTTGTTAAGGTTGCCGTCTACGATATCGATAGCCGCCGTATGGGTATCATTATTTGCCTGCGGTTCGGTATCCGAATCGGAGTCGGAGTCGCTGTCCGAGTCGGAGTCGCTGTCAGCATCCGAGTCGCTGTCCGAGTCCGAATCACTGTCAGAATCCGAATCGCTGTCAGAATCCGAGTCGCTGTCGGAATCCGAATCGCTGTCGGAATCCGAATCGCTGTCGGAGTCCGAATCGCTGTCGGAGTCAGAGTCGCTGTCCGAGTCAGAATCGCTGTCAGAATCCGAGTCACTGTCAGAGTCGGAATCACTGTCAGAGTCCGAATCGCTGTCGGAATCAGAGTCGGAGTCAGAATCGGAGTCGCTGTCAGAATCCGAGTCACTGTCCGAATCGGAGTCGCTGTCGGAGTCCGAGTCACTGTCGGAATCCGAATCGCTGTCAGAATCCGAGTCACTGTCAGAGTCGGAGTCGCTGTCGGAGTCCGAGTCGCTGTCGGAATCCGAGTCGCTGTCAGAATCCGAGTCGCTGTCAGAGTCGGAGTCGCTGTCGGAGTCAGAGTCGCTGTCCGAATCGGAGTCGCTGTCGGAGTCGGAGTCGCTGTCAGAGTCGGAATCACTGTCCGAGTCAGAGTCGCTGTCGGAGTCGCTGTCGGAATCGCTGTCCGAATCGGAGTCACTGTCAGAATCCGAGTCGCTGTCGGAGTCGGAATCACTGTCCGAATCGGAGTCGCTGTCCGAATCCGAGTCACTGTCAGAGTCCGAATCGCTGTCAGAATCCGAATCGCTGTCAGAGTCGGAGTCACTGTCGGAGTCGGAATCGCTGTCAGAATCCGAATCACTGTCGGAGTCGGAATCGCTGTCAGAATCCGAATCACTGTCGGAGTCCGAATCGCTGTCAGAATCCGAATCACTGTCGGAGTCCGAATCACTGTCGGAATCAGAGTCGGAGTCAGAATCCGAGTCGCTGTCGGAGTCCGAATCACTGTCGGAATCAGAGTCGGAGTCAGAATCCGAGTCGCTGTCGGAATCCGAGTCGCTGTCAGAGTCCGAGTCGCTGTCAGAATCCGAATCGCTGTCCGAGTCAGAGTCGCTGTCGGAATCCGAATCGCTGTCGGAGTCCGAGTCGCTGTCGGAATCCGAGTCGCTGTCGGAGTCAGAGTCGCTGTCAGAATCCGAGTCGCTGTCAGAGTCAGAGTCGCTGTCAGAGTCGGAGTCGCTGTCAGCATCCGAGTCGCTGTCCGAATCGGAGTCACTATCAGAGTCCGAATCGCTGTCCGAATCGGAGTCACTGTCAGAATCCGAATCGCTGTCCGAATCCGAGTCGCTGTCAGAATCCGAGTCACTGTCAGAGTCCGAATCACTGTCGGAATCGGAATCGCTGTCGGAGTCCGAATCACTGTCCGAATCCGAATCGCTGTCAGAGTCCGAGTCACTGTCAGAGTCGGAGTCACTGTCAGAGTCGGAGTCGCTGTCGGAGTCGGAGTCGGAGTCGCTGTCAGAGTCCGAATCACTGTCGGAATCCGAATCGCTGTCCGAATCCGAATCACTGTCGGAGTCCGAATCGCTGTCAGAGTCGGAATCACTGTCCGAATCGGAGTCGCTGTCAGAGTCGGAGTCACTGTCCGAATCGGAGTCGCTGTCGGAATCCGAATCGCTGTCGGAATCGGAATCACTGTCAGAATCCGAATCGCTGTCGGAATCGGAGTCGCTGTCGGAGTCAGAGTCGCTGTCGGAGTCAGAGTCGCTGTCGGAGTCCGAATCACTGTCGCTGTCGGAATCGCTGTCCGAATCGGAGTCACTGTCGGAGTCGGAAT